>Ga0310695_10011560_pt1 | contig 12589 bp, 5 predicted proteins | sample RumenRJG_04DNA_FD_203882 | JGI IMG/M metagenome (GOLD analysis project Ga0310695, IMG submission 203882) | Bovine rumen microbial communities from Lethbridge, Alberta, Canada - RJG_04 (v2) (version 2) | ecosystem: Host-associated > Mammals > Digestive system > Stomach > Rumen | place: Canada...
AGTCACGCTTGGCGACATCTTTCATATCAGACAATAGGATAAATGGGACTTCCTGAATGTACACAGAGAAGTCCTTTACGGTTTCCTTTACATCGCCTTTTTTATAAGACGTCCCGGAATAAATCATTTTCTGAAAATAAACCTTATCCATACGTCTGAATTATAACCGCAAATATAATATAAAATAAACAATCCGCAAACAATCTTTCCTGCAAAACGGTTGTTTTCTTGTAAATAATCATAAAACTTGGTTCAAGGAAACCCCGAAGTCTTTAGCTTTGGGGAGGAATTGAACCACTATTCCCTCTTTTGTTAGATTTAACATAATTATTTCTTTCAAATATTTGAGTATCTCAAAACTATTTTGTATCTTTGTGATATGAAATTGACTTTGCAGATTAAGCTGCTTCCAACTGACGAACAAGCCGTAATACTGAAAAAGACCTTCAGCGTTTTCAACGAGGCTTGTAACGCTATCTCGCAGATAGCGTGGGAATGTCATGCGTTCAAGCAATTCAATCTGCACAAAGAAGTCTATTACTCTATTAAAGAAACATATCGTCTTTCCTCCCAGCTTGTCGTGCGTGCAATCAGCAAAGTTGCCGACGCATACAAACTTGACAAGAAGAAACAACGACATTTTAGGGAGTTCGGAGCTATCACTTATGATAGCCGCGTTCTTTCCTATAATACCGACAAATCCGTCTGTTCCATTTCGCTTATCGGTGGTCGTGAGAAAATCGCGTTTACATGCTATCGTCAACAACTCATGCAATATGCGAAAGGAGAAGCAGACCTGGTTCTTATCAAAGACAAGTTCTTCCTCTATCAGACTATAGATATTCCTGATGAGGAGGAGGAAACTGCCGAGGATTTCCTTGGTGTCGATATGGGTATCACAGACATCGTTTCTTTGTCTGATGGTACTAATATTTCTTCTAATGAAGTCAAAAACATAAGAGACAGATACAACAGAGTGAGAGCTTCTGTTCAGTCCAAAGGCACGCGCAACTGTCACAGGTTGCTGAAACGGTTGAAAGGACGCGAGAGAAGATTTGCCACTATTGTCAATCACCGCATAAGCAAACAAATCGTAGCGAAAGCAAAGGAAGAACACAAGGGCATCGCCATTGAGGACTTGAAGAATATCCGATGGGGTATGAACTCCAAGAGACGTAATAAGACGTTCCGCAGGAGAAGTAACTCTTGGAACTTCTACCAGCTCCGTTCTTTCCTTGAATACAAATGCAAGATGAATGGCGTTCAAATCACTGCCATTCCCCCTGCATATACTTCGCAGACTTGCCATAAGTGCGGTCATATTGGCATTAGGCACGGCAAGCACTTCCGTTGTGTACACTGTGGCAACGTTGCTGATGCAGATGTTAATGCTGCTCTCAACATTGCTACATGGGGGTATGTAAACACCCATGAAAGATGGGAATTGTTGTCGTGTCCTATACATGATGATTTTTCTACGTCTAAAGCCCACAAATCTTTAGTTTGTGGGTAGTTTACTATATTTGCCAAAACAAATTTTTACCAAATTATGATAGACGCAGTGAAGAACAAAGAGTTGAGGAATAAAGCTATAGAACTCGGCCTGTGTGACCAGTGGCAAGGATTGTGGAGCAATGATTGGAATGACACCAAGATGATAGCCAAGTACAAGGAGGGCATAGATTTCTGCTTGGCAAACGATTTTCCGAGCGTGGAATATATAAAAAGTCATTTCAGTAAGCAAGACCTACGGAATGGTGGCGTTTTCGTCGATGACAAGCACTCCGTACTCAATGCAAGGATGATTGTCGTTAGGGGATTTTCGGATATAACAGCGAGATACAACGGGAATACGGTGGCAGAGGTCTATATCACCGACGATTCAACGTTGAGGCTATTCGCCCGAAATCATTGTCACGTAATCCTGCATGTACTTGGGAATGCCCAAGTTGATATTCAGCAGGAAGACGACGCTACGGTTCTTGCGATAAGGCACAGTAAGACATGCGGAATACATGTTACAAAAGGAATTGTCACGGAGAGAGAGGAATACACTTACCTAAAGGACATTCTTGGCTAATATTCAAGTATTCTCAAAAATAGTTACTTGTTTATTTGCTTGTTTATAAAATAATTCGTATCTTTGCAGTGTGAAATTTGAACGTTAGCGATGTGCGGGAGATAGCTTAATCAATGTTAAACTTATCTCGCATATTTGGTGATATGGAAGATATTACTTATCTTTGCAGCGTTCAATAAATCAAAGCGGTCGAGGCAATGAGGCTCTTCCGCAAACGGGAGGGCATTTTTTTATGTCCGACTGTCTTAACAGAAAGTACGTGAGTACGTTATATTTGCGCACCGTCCCCTGACTACATTGTAATGATGTGGTCGTGCCCGTCGCTTTGAGGCATTGAACAAGTGGGTAGCGGTGCGCTTTCTTTGCACATCAACCCAATAATTATTAACCGTTCAAAATATCAAAGCAAATGAACGAAATTGAGATTTTCAAAAACGAAGAGTTTGGTGAAGTGCGGACTCTTGTGGTGAACAACGAACCTATGTTCGTAGGCAGTAATGTAGCAACCATTCTCGGCTACACAAATCCGCAAAAGGCAATCAGAGATCATGTCGATGATGACGACAAGCTGACTGAACGAATCGTTCTGTCAGGTCAGAATCGGGAGGTAGTAATCATCAATGAGAGCGGTTTGTATTCTCTCATTCTATCATCGAAACTTCCAACTGCTAAGAAGTTTAAGCACTGGGTGACATCCGAGGTGCTTCCTGCTATCCGCAAGAATGGCGGTTACATGATCTCAAAGGCGGACGACACCCCAGAGCTCATCATGGCAAGAGCCTTGCAGATAGCAAACGACACCATCGCCCGCCATGAGAAGGAACTTGCCGAAGCCAAGAATAAGATTGCAATGCAACACGATCGCATCGGCACTCTTGAAGGACACCTCAAATACAACATGGAGGAGGTAAAGAGGCTCACACCCGACGCTGAGTACACCCGCAAGACTCTTTCATCGACAACATCGTGGAACACGAACATCATCGCCAAGGAAATAGGTCTGTCAGCGGTGACACTCAACAAGAGACTCCAAGGGCTCGGCATCCAGTACAAGGAACACGGTGTATGGGTTCTCACGCACAAGTATCAGGACAAGGGGTACACAAAGACAAGCACCTACAACTACCCAAAGTCAGATGGCACACTTGGAACACGCATCCAGACTGAGTGGACTGAGAAAGGACGTCGATTCATTCACGAGTTGTACGATAAAGGACGGATCTAAGTAATGCCTTGACAACAACAAAAACAATAATCCCCTGCCAAGCGAATTGGTAGGGGATTATCTCTTTTAGAACTGATTTTGGAGTTTGGAATTTACCTGCTCGTCTTTATTGTTCAATTCTCGCTCTTGTTTTTCCCTTTCTGCTTTTTCTTTTCCTATCTTAATTTTCTGTATTTTATTTTTGTATGCCATATACTGATAGTATATTGTACTATCAGTCATTGATATACAGTAGATAGAGGAGTTATTGAATCTTTTATCTCTGTTTGTATACCTATATTTATCAATTCCAACCAAGTATTTTTTTGTATTATTTTTACTGTAAAATTCCAAAGCCCCATTTTTGTAGTTATAAGTACACATGCTCGAATACTGTTCGTCAGAACTCATGTCGGGCTCTCTTAAATCTAATAAATCCTTTGCCGCCTTTATATCACACCCTATTCTCTTGAGGTAAATGTTCTGTATAAATTCGTAGGTGTCTTCATTATCTGTTTCTATCAGAATGTTGTATACACGCCCCTTAAAAGTTGATACTGTATAGTGGACATTATCGTCTTTATTCATCTTCCCTTGATTAGAAAAGCAGACACATGTCGTATCTTCTTTTCTTGTATTATAGCTCTTGCTTCCATACATACTACTTATGCGTATGTTTTTGAATGACAGGTTAATATCTTCATTACCTATACTATCTACCCATTGCTTGTAGGCATCATATTCCGAGTTCGCACCCCCATCATTGCAAGAAGCGAACACCAGCATCATTAATAAAATAAACAGATTCCGTTTCATAGCTTTACTGTTTTAGAGTCCACTGCAAAGATAGACAATTATAGCAAGATAAACAAATAAACAAGCAGAAAAAAAATACGGGCGACACCATTTTTTTTGATGCCGCCCGAACTTACTATCTCACTTTTGTACTAACCATCTTCGTGTCATTGGTCACAGCTCTGAACAGATAAAGGATTTCGTCACAGCTTGTGCCGATCTTCTCCGCCGCCTCAGCGTTTCTTAACGTGTTCGCCGCTATCTGAGACTGGTACTGCACTTGGGACTGCGCCATGAGCGTCATACCGTCCATATACTCAATAGTCTTGCCACTTTGCAACTGTCGTATCACGCTGACATCGGCACGGATAGCGTTTAGATAGCTTGCGAGTAGGTCTGCCGTCTGCTCTGTGATACCCTTTATAGATGAGCTCGTACTTGAAGAGTCATTGTTTAAGAGGGTATTATTCGATTTTTCAGCAATAGCCTCCATCTGGTCAAAGAGAACCTTTGAAGCTTCCATGCCGTTATATATATACCCGTCCTTACCAAGAGCCTCACTGATGTCAGACATCCATTGCTCCTTGTTGCTGTCAGGATGCGACGCATCAAAGCTACCCTTATGAACAACTCCATTTGCGTCTGTGTACCCGAACAACTGATTCCTCAGTTTGTCGAATAACGGTTGCATAACTCCCAAGCTTATCATTTGCTTGGTAAGGCTCTGTAGTATGGAGGTTACGCTATTCTTGAAGGCTTCTGCCGCATTGTCTCCATTCTCAAAGGCTGTCATCAATGCGTCGCTGAGCTGGTCGGCCCATGATTTCAAGTCTATACTGTACAGATTCTTTGCGATGTCCTCCGAGAAATATTTGATTTGGTCATCAAGCTCAGCTATCTTAGACTTGTATTCTTCGAGAGCGGAATTGGACTTCTTCTTCTTATCGTTCTCAGCATTATACATATCAGCGTAGTCTTTCCTTTTCTGCAAAAGGAGATTGTACTGCTGCTGATAGCCAGTTATGTCTCCGCCTCCTGCTGCAGCGTAATACTGCCTCATGGCCCCAAGAGCCGCTCCGCTGACATTCGTTCCACCCGTGTTGTACATCTTCTGATATGAACGGATGACATCACCATAGTCATATCCCAAAGTTCTTTCTTGTGCCTTGGATATAACCTGAGTATAGCTCTCTATCTTCGATACATCCTCCTGCATCTTCTCTATCTTCCGCTGAAGTCTCTTGTCATGCGCCTGTGCTATGCCACCAACAAGGCCGAGAGCGGCTCCTGCTGCCATTCCATAAGGGCCAAGAGCAGACAAGGAAGATGCTCCACTGAGCATTCCGCTCATTACGCCACCTGCATCAGACAACGCTTGTCCCATTCCCGTATCACCAAGACCAAGTTTGTCAAAGGTGTCCGATAACAGATTCACGGCTTGCGACCCTGCGCTGAGAGCACCGATGAATTTCCCCATTGCGTTTTGCACGGCTTCACTGGACTTTTCCCAAAAGCCGAACGGATCGTTCACGTTCTTGGCAAATTCCGAAGAGGCTTGCTTCCCTGCCTTTTCCCGTTGCCCCGTATTCATGTCAGACCATTTGTTCACATTCCTCTGCGCTCTTGCGGCAGCGGCTATCTCAGACTTACCGCCAACTCCTGCAAGCACATTGTCAAGAGCCTGCACAAGCCTCTGTAGAACTGCTATAAGGTTGGTATCCTGCTCTCCCTTATCCAATGATTGCTGTTCTGCAAGTTGTGTCACTGCGGCATTTCGCATTCCCTGCAAGTCCTGCGTGTGTTTTGCCGGGTCGAAGAACAATCCGCCCATAAACGACATCTGCCCCACGAGGCTGTTACCCGAAGACTTTAAGGATTCACGCATGGCTTTCTGCGCCTTGTCAACCTCCGTGTTCCTCCTCGTCTCATCAATGAATCCGTTCAAGAAAGCATCGTTAAACGCTGAGATGTAAGTGTGTGCGAGCTGTCTTACCTTTGAACTCTGCATGGTTGTTGGAGCATTTAGCATACGCTGCATTTCCCCATCGTACTGTAACCATGCAATGCCATTCTTATTACTTGGGTCATACAAAGCAGAGTTCTTACGATGAAGCATAGCTCTATTCTCCTTGCTCCCGTTCACGTAGTACATGTTCCCGTTCTCATCGAAAGCCTGACGGTCTATGTTCTTCTCGTTCTGCTCAAACTGCGTCTGCGCTTTCTGCCTACGCTCCTTGAACGTGTTTGACGAATTGTACAGTTCTACGGCTGTTTCATTTGCAGCTTTCACCATGTTCTTCATGGCCGAATTGAACTGCTCGACAATGGAAACGATAGCGTCCACATGGTTCAGCATCTTGCTTGTGCGCTCCACAAACTCCTTATCACTCTCACCTTCCTTCCTTGGGAGGTTTTTCCGCAATATTCCGGAAACTCGTGACTTAAGGTTGTCACCTGTGAGGTTATACAGCTCGCCCATATCTTCAGTCGAGAACATTTGCTCTCCTATCTCGGATAGCTTGCTCGACATGATGCTGTACAGATTGTTCATGTTCTCTGTCCAATCGAATCCTTTGGCTCGGCTGTCAACATTATATCTGAACCTTGACAACTCCTTGGCGAAGTCTTCGTCTCCAGTCTTGTCTCTGACGCTCTTGAACGTTTCGTAGGCGTTGGACATCAACTCTGTGAACCGTTTGATGCTGTCAGCGAACTCTTTCAACCTCTTGTCGGCCTCCTTGGTGTCGAGTTGGTTGATTTGGCTCTCCACATTGGCGAGCATGGAGTTCTTCTGTTCCTTGCCGTTCTGTGTCCGTGGCTTCCATTTCCCTATGATGTCCTGCTCTTTCACGAGGACATCCCTTAGAGCAGTCAACGAGTCGAGATTCTTGAAATCATCAGCGTTAATGCTGCCTTTGACATACTCACCTTTATTGAGCGCACTTTCCATACGCTCACGCACTTGGGCGATGGCATAATCCTTGTCCTTGTATCTGTTATACCATTCCTCGTACATCTGACGGGCTTTCCCAAGGGCGTTGATGCGGTCGTTGAATTGCTTGATGTCGTTTCTGTCGGCTTTCTCTGCTGCGGCCTCTGCCTTGCGCTTCGCCTCCTCTGCCTTGCGCTTGGCAGCGTCATTCTCTTTTTGCTCTTTGTCAAGCCCTTTCTTGTCAGTTGTACTTACCCCCTGGTCATCCAAGTAATCCTTTTCTGACAGCATGGCCTTATAAATGTTTCTGAGGTCATGCAATCTGTTTATCTCTTCCATGACATCTTTGTTTTTCCCTGGGTTCATCTTCCACAAAGAAGCCAAAAGAGGATTGATTACATGGTTGATGGCATACGCTATTTGCTTACGTGCGTCTTTGGCATCCACGTCAACTGAAACATCCACTTTAAACTTGGTCTTGAAGTGTTGTTCGTAATTGAAAGCCTTGGCCGCCTTGTCGTGGAGGTCTTTGCGAACCTTGTCGATATACGACGACCAGTCTTCCCCTTGATCCCACTTAATACCAAGCTTGAATTTTAAGGCACGACGTTGCCACGGCTCTGTAGCAGCCATAGCCCGGCCCAAGTTATTGGCTGCTTCTGTGACAATTTTAATTATCTCCTCGTTGGAAAGTCCGTATAGTCTGGCTTTGGTTTCAAGACCGATATGAGAGGAAGAGAATGAATTCTTTGCTCTGCTTACAGCAGCTTTAACGGCTTTATTCACTTCCGATTGGGGCATCGTGGCATCGATTTGTCCTTCAAGAAGTTTTGCGACATCACCACCAACGGATTTGGTAATGACTTGCTTTATAAAGCCTTGAATATTCTTTCTACTCTCACCTGCTGCCTGCATGGACTCGATAAGCTCGGTAAGGAATTCGTCTGTAAGCTGGTCTATGGTCGCCTTGTCTGCTATCTTTGACTGCGACAACATCTGGTTCATAATGTCAGAGAAGTGAATTGACATCGCGTCAACATTATCTCCGTAGGAATTTATGAAAATGGAAGCAAGCTTATCGGCAAAGGGTTTCATGCCCTCTTCAACTTCTTTGTAATTTTTTGAGGCGTAACCAATAGCAGTCTTGCCCAAAGCACTACCACCTCTAAGTCCAAAGTTTATGTAAACACGCTTTCTGGACTCAGCATCTTTCATAGCCTCACCAATTTCCTTGGCATAAGCGTATATAGATTGGCGTTCCTTGTCGGACATCTTTTTCCATACGTCATCATCATAATACGCTTTTTCGATGTACTCTTTCCTATCTTTGGCATAGTCATTTAAATTCGTTTTCAAGTTCTCAGAGTAGATGACCCCCAAGCCGCTCCTACGAGAGGAAAACCATCCGCCACCCTCATTCATAGCGTCCTCGAACATACCCGCCGTATTCTGTTCAACATCCTTTACCTTTTGCAGAGTCTTGAATTTTTTGAACATTTCTTGGAGCTGATTCATCTGAGAATTAGCTTTCATCACGTCGAAGTAGTCTCCCTCATACATGGGCGACTGATTTTCGAGCTTCTTTTTCAAATCATCAAAGACATCAGAAACACCCTGAGCTTCAGCCTTTGCCTTGAACAATGCTGTATCCGAAGCCTTATTCGACATGCTGAGTCTATATAAGTCATCGTACTGCTCCACAGTTTCCTTGATGCCCGCAGCGTCCGTTTTTGCATTGTCTCTGATTGTATTCGCAAAGTCAGCGGCATCAGCCTCCATCTGCTTTGTCTTTTCATGCAATGCGGTAATAGCGGCAATGGCCGCAAAGATACCCATCTGAGGCAACATGGCCGCAATGCTTGCCACAAAACCCCTCACAGCAAGCCTTGCCAACAGCAATTGCCGCCTTATGCCTTTCAGTCCTACGAGATATTTTGCCTGAGCCTCCGCGACACCCGTCTGTGTGAGTATTTCGACCTTTTGAGCGTCCGTAAGCTTTGAAGTGAGCGCAATCCGCTGCTTCATGGAGTTGGTAAGCTCCTTGTTATTCATTATCTCTTTCTTGGCAGCTTCCTGCGCCCTCGATATTTGCGCAGAGGTATTCACTTTAGTCGGAGTATATCCAGCAGATCCACCTCTGAAAGAACCATATTTGGAAACACCATATCCGTTAAGAAAGTCGGTTATTCCGGCCTCGCGCTTAATCTGTGCGATAGTCTTGCTTACAGCCAAGCCCTGTGGTAGCATGAACTTACCCAACGCCATCTGTCGTGCTTTGAGTATACCGTAGGCAAAAGCAACACCTTTGATAGCGTTGGCGTATTTCGCCCAATTCTCCGTGGCATTGTTTACCATGTTCACGAATCCCATGAGGAGTCCCTTGTTCGATTCGCCTATCTCGCTCATCATAATGCGGTAGTTGTTCTTCAAGTTGCGCAACTTACCGCCAAGTGTGTCGAATTGGCGCTCCTGCATGTTATAGAACTTTCCTCCCGGCTGATCAAGGCCGAGGATTACGGACTGAACATCCTCGAATGGGATAGCACGGTCACGCATCTTCTTGAAGATGTCCTTGCGAGTCACGAAGTTGGCACTAATACCATTGGCTTGGTCTTCCTTGGCTCTCTTGTTATAATAATCGGTCAACCCACCCACAAGGTCGATACCAGCGGTCTCAAACTGTCTGTTCTGAATACCAGACAGATAACCATACGACTTTGTATGACCATAAGCGAGGATAAGTCGGCTCACGTCCACATCAAGACCTGCGCCAATGTCAGACAGTGCTTTCATGGTGCCGTACAAGTCCTTGCCTTCAACGCCGAATGCGGCCAACTGCCTGTGTGACTTTAACAAGTCCTCAAATGTATATGGAGACTGTTGGGACAAGTCACGTATCTGTGAATACATAGTAGAGGCCGCTGTGCCACTGTCAAGAATAACCTCAAGGGATTTCTTCTGAAGCTCCAACTCTCCCGTTATATTAGCCATCTCTGTCAGGAACTGCTGTGCGCCATAAACGGAGAAGTATTGGTACATCAGTGACTTCAAGTCTGAGAATGCCTGAGACTGACCTTGGGCTGCTCCAGTAGCCTTCTGAAAAGCGGACGCAAGACGTTCTTGTTCCGCTGTGAGTTGCGAGGTCGCCGCCTTTGCCTCTGATAATTTCGCGCCCAATGCGGATGCGGACACCTCGGCGTTACTTGATGCATTCACGTAGCCTTGGCTGAACCTCAGTTCTCTTGCGATAACACCATTGGCACCCGTACCTCCAGCATCCACAATCCCCTTCGCCTTCTCTCTGAACTTGTCAAGTTCCGCAATTGCTTTCTCAAGGTCTGAGGTATCGAGGTTGAACTTACTGGCTTGAGTGAGGAGTTTCTGGTACTTTGTGAGCTTGTTCACGATACCGGCATAGAGCTCGTTGGCCTCTTTCAAGCGAAGTTTTTCCTCGGTCATGCCGCCATTCTTATCTGCAAGTCTGTTCTGTGCCGACGCAAGTTTCTCCACTTGTGACCAAGCAGAGTGATAGGCGTAGCTCAGTTTGTTGACCTCAGTGGTAATTTCGGTCACAAAACCCTTCTGATTGAGCATTTCGGGGTGCTTGATAGCTGCTTGAACCTTATCAAATAATTCATATAGCCCAGTAGTTAAATATCCGTCTTCACTAAATCCATTCTTATTTAAGAAGCCAATTAATTGGTCTTTGGTGATATTTTTATATCTTTCTAAGACATTATTAAAGCGGTTTTCCATATCACTACCGCCCATCATCGAATCCAGCGTCTTGGAGTAGAAATTCATCTTTCTAAGACTGCTCATTAACTGCTCCTGAGCGTTGGTGGCTTTCTGTATGTCTTGTATCAGCTTTGTGAAGCCGCTGTCAAGCTTCGCTGCGGCATCTATTGCGCTAAGGCCGGAAAGAGAAGCCTTAAAGCCTTGTAGCTTTTGCTTCAACTGCTCCAGCTCCTGCACCCTGCCTTGTCCATTGCTTCTCCCTATAACAGAATCGAGACGAGCCATAGACTCGGCTATCTTCTCATTGGCTACGTTCAGTTTAGGGACGGCTGCTTCCAACTTGTTGGCAAACTGTGTGAAGTTCTGATTGCCACCAAGACCACGGATGAAATCAACTCCAAGAGGGGACTTGTTACCTATCTCACGGGCGAGGCCAAGGATGTTCGCAATATCCTCCTTTGTGCCTTTACTTGCGGCTGCGGCGGTCTTGAATTTCTCTATAAGGCCGTTCAATTCTTCGGACGTTCCCCTGAACATAGTCCCCTTTTGTCCAAGAATATCAGGATTTTGTTGAACCTTTAAGATAGCGTCCCTAAGCCTATTAAGATTGTCTATGTATGCCTGTATCTTATCTGTTTCTCCACCATTTTTGGCAATCCTCGTCTTGTCGCTCTCTGCTTTGGCTATGGCATTGTCAAGCCTCATAAGGGCGTGTTCGAGCTTGTTGACGTTGTTGATATACTGCCTCATGCCCTCGGCTGCGTCTTTCTGCGCATCGCCGGTGGTCTTGGAATTGACGCTGTTCTCAACGTTCTTTACCTGCTTTACAGACTCCAACAAATCCTTGGAACTTGCGGCCAACTGTTGCATCACCTCTTGGTACTTACCGCTTGAAGCGGACAGTTTCTCCACCAAGTCGGCAAAAGGCTGCATGGCTTGTGTGAATGCGGTCAGCGATTGTACGAAGGCAGTATTGTCAATACCCTTGCCCATGTTGGCGGTAAGGTCTGCTATGGATGTCTTGATACGCCCGATGCTACGCTCCACGTTCTCCGCAAACTCGGTGAGCTTGGTGGTCTGCTTTGTGAAGTCGAACTCCATCTGCTTGGGCTGTGCGGACTGTACTTTTTTCTGAGACGCAGCTAACTTTTCATTCGTCTCTGCTACTATTTTGATAGCCTCAGCCTGCGCCTTAGTCTGCGCCTCTAATTTCTTTCCTGCCTCAACGGACTCGTTCTGTGCCTTAGTGATATTCAACATGCCTTTCTGCAACTCCGCCACAAGCTGCGTGAGGCTGTCACTAACACCAATCTTTATCTCCTTGCCGTTTGCGATACTCAACAGCTTGTTCAGCTCCTTAGTATAGTGCTTTATCTGAGTCTCCAAACTGTTGCTTATCTGCATCTGAAATGTAAGTGGGTTCATATCTAATCCTTCCTTTTGTTGTCCTTACTGTTGTTGTCAACAAGCGCATCTGCTCCCTTACCCAAGAAGTCGGACAGCTTAACGCCCTTGCCTTGTCTCTTTTTAGCCTTCCATCGCTCTACAACCTCCCTCATGTGCTCCGGGGTCTTCTTCTCAGCCTCTATCTTCTCATCACTCTTCTTGTACACCGTCAGAGGCTCGTCAATCATCATCAGTTGTACCTGAACCGCCGTATATCCCCACAGGTAAGGCCATTCCTTGACCTCTATGAGTCCGAAGAGGAAGTATCGGCTTGTGTGGAGCCATTGGAGTCTTTTCCTGTCTGAGAATCTTGCGCCGAACGGAGTTCTTGAAGGGTATGTTCTGCTTCCCTCATCGTCATGTTCATCAGCGTACCCTTTGCCTCTGTCAAGCA
>Ga0310695_10011561_pt1 | contig 12588 bp, 13 predicted proteins | sample RumenRJG_04DNA_FD_203882 | JGI IMG/M metagenome (GOLD analysis project Ga0310695, IMG submission 203882) | Bovine rumen microbial communities from Lethbridge, Alberta, Canada - RJG_04 (v2) (version 2) | ecosystem: Host-associated > Mammals > Digestive system > Stomach > Rumen | place: Canada...
AATTGAGAATTAAGAATTAAGAATTAAGAAATATATTTGTTAGTTTGGGCTTTTTTATATAATTTTGCACCTCAAATAGAATAAAATTGAAATAAATATGTATAGAAGTAAGACTTGTGGAGAGCTTAGGCTCTCAGATGCCGGTAGCGTGGTGACACTCGCCGGATGGGTACAGCGTAGTCGCAAGATGGGTGGTATGACCTTTGTCGATCTTCGTGATCGTTATGGTTTGACGCAGTTGGTTTTCAATGAAGCCGACGATGCAGCCCTCTGTGATCGTGCCAACAAACTCGGTCGTGAGTTCTGTATTCAGATCAAAGGTGAGGTCAGTGAGCGTCAGAGCAAGAACCCCAAGATGCCAACGGGTGATATTGAGATCCTGGTAAAGGAGTTGAATGTATTGAGTGAGAGTCTGACCCCTCCCTTCACGATAGAAGACAATACCGATGGTGGTGATGATATCCGCATGAAGTATCGTTATCTCGACCTGCGTCGTGCTGCCGTTCGTAAGAACCTCGAACTGCGTCACCGCATGACCATCCTGATCCGTAACTTCCTCGATAGCAAGGAGTTCATCGAGGTGGAGACACCTATTCTGATTGGTTCCACACCAGAGGGTGCTCGCGACTTCGTGGTGCCTTCTCGTATGAACCCGGGCCAGTTCTATGCACTGCCTCAGTCTCCGCAGACTTTGAAGCAGTTGTTGATGGTATCTGGTTTCGACCGTTACTTCCAGATTGCCAAGTGTTTCCGTGATGAGGATCTCCGTGCTGACCGTCAGCCTGAGTTCACGCAAATCGACTGTGAGATGTCGTTTGTAGAGCAGGAGGATGTGCTCCAACTCTTCGAGGATATGGCCCGTCATTTATTTAAAGAGGTACGAGGTATTGAACTTCCCCCTCTGCAGCGTATGACCTGGCATGAGGCGATGCGTCGCTTCGGATCAGATAAGCCTGATCTCCGTTTTGGTATGGAGTTTGTCGAACTGATGGATGTACTGAAGGGCACAGGTTCATTCCCTGTATTCAATGAGGCTACCTATATCGGTGGTATCTGTGTACCTGGTTGTGCCAACTATACCCGCAAACAACTGGATCAGTTGACAGACTTTGTGAAGCGTCCGCAGGTGGGTGCCAAGGGACTCGTTTATGTGAAGTTCAATGAGGATGGCACGGTGAAGTCAAGCATTGATAAATTCTATGAGCCTGAGGTTTGGCAGAAGGTTAAGGAGGCTATGGGTGCTAAGGATGGCGACCTCGTTCTGATCCTTTCTGGTGATAATGCCAATAAGACTCGCATCCAACTTTGTACCCTCCGTCTGGAGATGGGTGACCGTCTTGGATTGCGTGATAAGGACAACTTTGTTTGCCTGTGGATTGTTGACTTCCCGCTCTTTGAATGGAGTGATGAGGAGCAGCGCTTGATGGCTACTCACCATCCGTTCACGATGCCGAATCCTGATGACATTCCTTTATTGGATACAGCACCAGAGAAGGTACGTGCCGTTGCCTACGACTTTGTCTGCAATGGCGTTGAAGTCGGTGGTGGTTCCCTGCGTATCCACGATGGAAAATTGCAGGAAAAAATGTTCCAGATTCTGGGCTTCACCCCTGAACGTGCGATGGCCCAGTTCGGCTTCCTCATCAATGCCTTCAAGTATGGAGCACCGCCTCATGCAGGTCTTGCCTTCGGTCTCGACCGCTTCGTTTCCTTGATGGCAGGTCTCGACAGTATTCGTGACTGTATCGCTTTCCCGAAGAATAATTCAGGACGTGATGTGATGTTGGATGCACCAGGTGAGTTAGACCCGAAACAGTTGGAAGAACTGAATCTGTCCATTGACTTACATCAAGAATAGTTTACTTTTGCCAAAAAAACTTAAATGTCAAAAAGTTGTCTGAAAAAATAGTGGTACTTTTGCACGCGAAAAGATTAAGAGAAGTAAAACTTCAGAATAACGGATTAACATTTTAAGAATTATGGCAGAAAAGAAAGCAACAGCTAAGAAGGCTACTGAGACAAAGGCAGCCGCAGCTAAGAAGACCACAACAGTAAAGAAGGCAGCCGCTAAGTCAGTTCTCGCAGTAAACGCTGAGAATGCTGGTTTCAAGGCTGGTGATGTTTATCAGGCACTTGCAGCAGCAGAGAAGGCTCTCACCGTTAAGGAGATTGCTAAGGCTGCTAAGATTTCAGAGGAGGAGACTCTGCTCGGTCTCGGCTGGCTCTTCAAGGAGGGTAAGCTCGCTAACGACGGAGAGAAAGTTACATTGGCATAAGACAATTTAACGAATGATAGAAGAAGGTCGGTAATCTTTTTTACCGACCTTTTTTAATCGGATGACATACGACAGACAGATACTGGAGATTCTTACCGATGTAGGTGAAAAGGGCATTAGCGTACAGCTGCTGTCCAAGCATGTGTTTAATAAGAATGCCTCTTTATTCTTTACGCCTAATCTGGAGGAAATCCGTACTTATGTTCAACAGTTTCTTCTGAAGAACTCCAAATCCCCTTCTTCCCTGATAGAGAGTATGGATCGTCGAGGCTATTATCGGTTGAATACGCAGAATAACCCCGATGCCCGCCAGCTGATGATTGAGTTCAGGGAAGAACAAATAATCGATGAAAAAGAAGAGAAGCCTTCAAAAGACCTTTCTTTGGATTTGTTTAGTTAACTTCTTTGTCTATACACATCTTCGTAGACCATCAGTAACTGCTCGGCTGTGTATTCCCATGAGAATTGTTGGGCTCTGATGATGCCTATATCTTTCTGTTTCTGATAGAGTGCCTTGTCTCTTTCTAACAGAAGCATCTTCTCGATAATCTCATTGACATTCAGCGGATTTACCATAATCACTTCGGAGCCTCCGATCTCAGGCATCGAAGAGGTGTTGGATGTGATGACTGGTGTTCCACAAGCCATCGCTTCCAATAAGGGAATACCGAAACTTTCTCTTAATGAGGTATAGAGAAAGGCAAAAGCATTGTTGTAGATATACGGCAGATCAGCATTTTTGATATAGCCAGGCATGACGATATGGTTCCTGATGTTATCAATGTGATTCCTTTCAATGATATCCTCAAGATACTCCTTGTCTAAATCAGCCATCAGCAGCTTTCTTTTCACATCCGACATCTCCAGATACTTTGAATAGGCTATCAATGTCCGCTCTGTATTCTTCTTGGGGTCCGTATTCCCAAGGAAGAAGAAGTAGCCAGGCTCCTCTATGTATTGTTGATAAATCAGTTCAGTGTCCTCAACAGGTCTGAACCATTTGTTATAGCCATTATAGATCATCACCATCTTCTCCTCTGGGATCTGAAGTTTGGTAATGATGTTATTGTATTCAAAATCCGAAACAGTGATAATACGCTTACACTTTTTCAGTATTCTGGGAACGACAAATCTTCTGTAGCGCCATCCCATATCCTGATAGAATGATTTGTTGGATTTGTCTCGTGGCTCTAAGAAAATGATATCATGCAGCGTGAGAATCAATGGAACCTTGCAGCGGATCGGTGCCGTGTTACTGGTGCAATGCAGCAAATCAAGATTCAACTGATTGACAGCCCGTGGCAAAGAAAACTGTTCCCAGAGCGGATAGAAGTTGCTTCCAATCTCTATGATATGCACATTCTTGCTGTCCTTTAGACAACGGTCCTCACCTGGTGCCACAAAAACGAAATACTCATTTCTGACGTCAGATTTCTGCAGTTCCTTGATTTCCTCAAGAACCACATAATCCATTCCGTGCTTGTTTGTCCGGAAAATACGTTGTGCTTCAATACCTATCCTCATATCTGTTTGATTACTTTTGCTGGCACTCCCGCAACGAGCGAGTGGGGGAGCACATCCTTTGTAACGACGGCACCTGCTGCCACTACACAATGATTACCGATGTGAACACCAGGTAAAATGACTGCATTCGCGCCAATCCAAACGTCATCTTCAATGGTAACGGGTGTCGTACTGACGCCTTGTTCGTCAATACGTTTCTCCGCATCCTCAAAATTGTGATTCAGGGCTGTTACTGTAATACCTTGTGCCAGGTTAACATGACTGCCGATAGTGACAGGACCGATAATCGTGTTATGTAAACCGATTCTGGTATGATCGCCAATGATGACATCACCTACGGCATTATTGATACAGGCGAAAGACTCCACCACGGAATAGTCTCCAAGTCTGAACTGGCGATAGGGTGGTGTGTCCATCCTCACGGAACGATGGATCACACTGTGCTTCCCCCGATGCTGATACAAAGGTGCCAATAGTCTGATATACCAGCGCGGCCTTGTCTCCACCTGGTTCATAATCAGCCAATCAATGAACTTCTTCCATTTTGGATTCGCCTTAAACCTCTCTCTGACGACTTCGTTATTCATATCTTTTGCCTTTTATGACTACAAAAGTACAAAATATTTTGTATAGTTCCAAATTTTTGCCTATATTTGCAGAAAAATCTGTGGATAAATGAATAAAACATACGATTATCTTATTGTTGGTGCGGGTATCTATGGTGCAACCTTTGCCTGTATGGCTCATCGTCAGGGTAAGCGTTGTTTAGTCATTGATAAACGCAATCATCTGGGTGGCAATATTTATTGTGAAAACATTGAAGGTATTAATGTGCACAAATATGGTGCTCATATCTTTCACACTTCCAATAAAAAGGTTTGGAATTTTGCTAACTCGATTGTTGAATTCAACCGTTATACCAATTCTCCTATCGCTAATTACAAAGGCAAACAGTACAATCTGCCTTTCAATATGAATACCTTCTATCAGATGTGGGGCGTGCTGACTCCAGCTGAAGCTCAGGCGAAGATAGAAGAACAACGTCAGGAGGCTTTGGAACGCATGAAAGCCGATGGTGTTACGGAGCCGCGAAATTTAGAGGAACAGGCCCAGTTGTTGATAGGAAAGGATATCTATGAGATTCTCATTAAAGGATATACAGAAAAACAATGGGGTCGTAAATGCAGCGAACTGCCAGCTTTTATCATCAAGCGCTTACCAGTTCGTTTCGTTCACGACAATAATTATTTCAATGACCGTTTCCAAGGTATTCCAATTGGTGGATATAATAAACTTGTCGATGGTCTTCTCGAAGGTGTAGAGATCAAACTTAATACTGACTTTTTTGATAATCGTCAACATTGGGAGCAGGTTGCCGATAAGATTCTTTATACAGGTAAACTGGATGAATATTTTGATTATCGTTACGGTAAATTAGAATATCGCACTGTACGTTTTGAAGAGGAAATTTTGGATATACCGAACTACCAAGGTAATGCTGTGATGAATTTCACCGATGCAGAAGTGCCTTATACTCGAATCATTGAGCACAAACACTTTGAAATGTTTGGTAATGATGTCTATAAATGTCCAAAGACGGTTATCTCCCGTGAATACTCTTCAGAGTGGAAGGACGGCATGGAACCCTATTACAGTGTAAACGATGAACGAAACATGACGCTCTATCAGCAATATAAGGATTTGGCTGACCAGAAGCCGAACCTCATTCTCGGTGGTCATCTAGCAGAATATAAGTATTATGACATGGCTCCGATTATGGAAAAGGTAATGGGACTCTTCGCGGAATAGTTCTAGCCTATCTTTCCAGGAGCTGTTTCCATTGCCCGGCGATTTCATTGATATCAAATCGCTGGGCAATCTTGAGGGCCTCTTTAGATTTTTTTTGCCAGTCAAGATGTGTAGCATCTTCCAGTCTTTGAGTTAACTCTTCAATATCACCATTTTTAAAATAGAGACCAAAGTCTCCTAGGATTTCCTGACAGACAGGAAGGTCTGAAGTAATAATAGGCAATCCATGAGACATGGCTTCTACTAAAACTAATGGCATTCCCTCCCAGCGTGAACTTAACACATATACTTGTGCTTGGGAATAATAATCTTGTATGTTGTTGGTAAATGGATGGATTTTTACTCGTTCTTCTAAATGATACTTATGAATAAGCGTTTTGTATAATGACTCTTCAACTCCTTCTCCAACGATGTCCAGTTGCCAATCAGAATTCTGTAGAGAAAAAAGATTGAATGCTTCGATAAGTAAATCAAAACCTTTATGATGATGTGAGAAACGGCCTACAGTTAAAAAGCGATGTGAATTGCCTTCTGATTGCTTGCCAGGTTTGAGAGTCAGTGGGTTGTAGATGACGGTAGGTCGAAAATTTCTGTCATATAGGTTATAAGTTCTTGCATCCTGGTTGTAGAGGACAATGACTTGATCTAACTTCTGAAATTGATAAATGTAATGTCGCTTTCTATCAGCTCCTATATATAAGGAGGTCTCGCTAAACAATGCTCCAAATGAATTATGAATCCATCCGATTAATTTTGTATTAGAAAGATAAGGACGGAGTGTTGCCAATCTTGCTGCTAAAGGAGCATGAACGCCTATTATTACATCATAATGCTTTTTTTGGAGTTCTTTAGCTAGTGCTGTTCTAAGGGGAGCTGGAAAAGAACTTTTGGCATAGAGATCTGAGGACCATTTTGACAGGATGTGACATTTGAGATATAAGCCACTAAAAAGCCTATATAATATTTTCTTCCAGTTATTTAAAGAAGGATAACTAAATAAACTAAATTCTATATTTGATCTATCCAAATTATATAGTTTAGGGTCGAATAAGTCAGGATTGTCAAATGTCACAATAGTAACAGCATTATCTTTTGCCAATTCTTTAGCAATGACAGCAGTTACTCGTTGAACTCCTCCAATAGAGAAGATAGAGTCTGTTAAAAAGCAGATTTTTCTCATTCCAATTGCAAAAATAAAGATAAAAATTGATAGTTCCAAATTTTTTTCTTAAATTTGCAAAAAAAAGTGAGTTGTAATGGTGTTAAATAATAAGAGATACAAAATTGTTTATTGCACACCTGCTTTATATATGGCTGGGGGGGTGGAACGTGTCTTAACGTTAAAGGCAAACTATTTTGCAGATCATTATGGTTATGATATTACCATCATATTGACAGAGGGAATGGACAAACCACTTTTCTATCCACTTTCCGATAAGGTGAAAGTTATAAATTTGGGTATTGATTTTGAAGAGTTGTGGACATGTTCTTTTATTAAGAAAGTAATTGTTTATTTAAAAAAGCAATATGTTTTTAAAAAGTTACTAAAGCAAGAGCTTTTACGCATTCGTCCTGATATTACTATCAGTTTGCTTAGGCGTGAAATCAATTTTCTCACATCCATTAATGATGGTAGTAAGAAAATAGGAGAGTTGCATGTAAATCGGGCAAATTATAGAAACTTTGAGCAGGGAGAAACAAATATGCTCAAGACCCTTTTTGCCAAGTTTTGGATGCGCAATTTAGTTTCAAATTTGAAGCAACTTGATAAGTTCGTTGTGTTAACGGAAGAGGATTATTATAATTGGTCTGAACTGGATAATGTCACAGTCATTCCTGACCCTCTAACATTTTCATCCTCTTCATGCAGTCCACTTACAGAGAAACGTGTGATTGCCGTTGGAAGATATGTCTATCAAAAGGGGTTCGATCTTCTTTTGAAGTCATGGTCTATTGTTGAAAAGAAATGTCCAGATTGGATTTTAACTATTATTGGTCAAGGTGAACGACTGCAATATGAGAATTTGATTGATGAATTGAAAATAGATAGGACGCGTTGCAAACTACTGGGACCAACAGAACGAATACAAGATGAATATATGAGAAGTTCATTGTTGGTGCTGAGCTCTCGTTTTGAAGGTTTTGGTATGGTCCTTGTTGAGGCTATGGCTTGTGGCTTGCCTGCAGTGTCTTTTGATTGCCCATGTGGCCCTAAAGATATCATTCAGAATAATGTTGATGGAGTCTTAGTAGAATCTGGTAATGTAGAGAAATTGGCTGAAGCGATTGTTATGATGATACAAAATGCAGAACAGCGTAAAAATATGGCAACTAAAGCTATTGAAAATGTTCAGCGCTTTAAAATGGATCAGATAGCAGAACTGTGGAAATCTTTATTCGAATCTCTATAAATGAATTACGAAGTTACCATAGGAATACCAGTCTATAAAGCTGTTGACTACATTGAGAAAACAATGGAGTCAGCCCTCAGTCAGACATTTGACAGTATCGAATTTCTGGTTGTTGATGATTGTGGTAATGATGGTACGATTGAAGTTGTTGAACGTTTTCAGAGAGATCATCCTCGCGGAAAAGACATCCATATTCTTTATAACAATAGTAATTTAGGAGTTGGTATGACCCGAAATAGAATCTTGGATGAAGCGCAAGGCCAATACCTATATTTTCTTGATTCTGATGATATAATAGAACCAGACACAATTTATTGCTTGGTTGAGAAGGCAACAGCTAATTGGGCAGATGTCGTATATGGTTCTTTGGATAAGATTGATTTAATTAATGGATGTCCAACTCAATCATACATTTTGCCAGAAGCGTGCCTCTTATCTGATGATGAAATGGCTCTCTATGCATTCCGTAATTATAGTTCTTTTCAGATTTCAATATGTAATTGCTTGATGAGACTTGAATTCCTTCATTGTAATCAGTTACGCTTCATTGATTCTGCATTTTGGGAGGATTTGGCATTTACATACGAGATGGTTACTCGGGTAAGTAAAGCTGTTCTTCTTTCAAAAATTACATATCATTATTTATGTCGTTCAGGCTCTCTTTCTCATTATCAAGATCAAGAATTGTTAAATAAAACTGAAATTTTTGAGAATGTTTCTGTATTGGATTATCTTAAGGGGAAAAGCAATGAATTCATAGGGAAATCTTTCCTTCCCTATTATTGCTATGATCTTGAGATGAATAGCTTCTATATTGTATGTTATATTTTGAAATATTATCAGCGGATTGTTCCAACAATCTCAAAATCAGAGATGCATAAGGTTCTCTGGTATCCTGTAAGTGTCTGGCAAATCCTTCAATTTCGTCACAGACGTTTACAAAATTTGTTCTTCTGGGGATTAAGTCATTTGCCTTCTTATTTATCCTTGTTATTTGTTCGATTGTTGGGAAAAATAAAAAAAGTAATATAAATATGCGAATACTTTTCTTGGTTTATCACGGTTTTTCTGAGCATAGTGGGATATCTAAGAAAATTCACTATCAAGTTAAAGGATTGCGTGAAAATGGTCATGATGTCAGACTATGCTACTATGGCTTTGCAGAAAATGGACATCGGTGTAGGTTTATAGATGGTACCATATTGAAGGACTATGGAACAGGACGTTTGGCTGCTCTCCGTCAGCGTATTAATTATGAATGTATATATAGCTATTGTATCCGTGAGAATATAGAGTTCATCTATGCTCGAAGTTTTATGAATGCGAGCCCATGGCTTATCCATCTGTTTAAGAGACTCCGGAGGGCTGGTATTCGCGCTGTAACAGAGATTCCAACATATCCTTACGACTCAGAGTTTAGTCCCTATATATGGAAACAGCCGTTACGCTTTGTTTTTGATAAGCGGTTTCGTCGCAGTCTTTATCGGTATATGGATGCCATGGTTACTTTTTCTGATGCTACAGAAATCTTTGGCCAACGTACTATCAATATCAGCAATGGCGTAGATTTTGATAGTATTCCCATACATCATTATCTTGCTCCTTCAGATGATTCAATTCATTTGATAGGTGTGGCAGAGGTTCATATCTGGCATGGATATGATCGTTTGATAGCAGGGATCGGTGAGTATTACAAGAATACACAGAATCCTCGTCAGGTTTTTTTTCATATAGTCGGAGGTGTCCATCCGCATCAAAGGTATAAGGATAATCATTTCCATCCAGGATTGCAAGTTATCATTGATAAGTATGGGATACAGGATCATATATTTTTTCATGGTCAACTTTTTGGTGAAGAACTGACCAAAGTATTCAATCTTTGTCAATTTGCAATCGGCTCATTAGGACGTCATCGGAGTGGTATTATTGTTATAAAAACCCTGAAAAATCGTGAATACGCGACTCGTGGTATCCCCTTTATCTATAGTGAACAGGATAGTGATTTTGATCATCAGCCGTATGTGTTGAAGGCTCCTGCTGATGAATCACCTATTGATATTCAGCAAATCATTGATTTTGTGGATCATTTCACGATGAAACCAGAGGATATTCGCAAAACTGTGGAGCACTTAAAGTGGAAAATTCAAATGCAACGAGTTTTAGACGCAGTTTTTTAATAAATCTCTTGGTGGTTCGCTTTTTTGTTTGTATATTTGCATATTAAATTGTTATATATGAAGGAAATTCATTTAGAAGAACTAAAATCTATCCAGTTGGATTTACTACAGAAGGCTGCAGATTTCTGTGAAAAAAACGGTCTTCGTTATTTTTTATGTGGTGGTACACTTATTGGTGCTATACGTCACAAAGGGTATATACCTTGGGATGATGATATTGATATTGCTATGCCTAGGCCTGATTATGATCTGTTTATGAAGACTTTTAACCAACCGGATAATTATTATCAAGTAACAAATTTGGATATATGTTCTGACTATGAGTATGCTTTCGCCAAAGTGTATGATAATCGTACTGTTTTGAAAGAACTACATTATAAAGGAAATATTGGTGTATATATTGATGTGTTTCCAGCGGACGGTGTTAAAAATACAAATCAAATACGTAAGATAATGCTATTGCATAAATTCTTAAATTCCAAGAGAGCAAACTATTATCATAGGACACTATCCAAGACAATTATTAATACTTTAGGCAAGTTGTTGTTGTTGCCTTTTTCTGCTCACCAGATTGCTAGATGGATGGATAAGGAGGCACGCAAGTTTGCTTTTGGCAGTGTGCCAATGGCAGGTTTAATAGCAAATCCTTTAGGGATAGGTGAGATGGTTGATAAATCTGTCTTTGATAGTGATGTCTATCGTGAATTTGAGGGACGGGAATATCGAGTTCCTATAGGTTATGATTCATGGCTCAGGAGTATTTATGGTGATTATATGCAGTTACCGCCAGAAGAGAATAGAGTTACACATCATACATTTAAAGCATGGTGGAAAGATTGAAATCTCTTATATTTTAAGCTTTTTATTATGAATATTGCTGTTGTTATTGCAGGAGGATCTGGAAATCGTATGGGGCAGGACATTCCCAAGCAGTTTATCAATGTATATGATAAACCTGTGTTGATTTATACATTAGAGGGTTTTCAGCGTCACCCGATGGTAGATGCTATAGAGGTGGTATGCCTGGATGGATGGCATGAAGTATTGTGGGCTTATGCTCATCAGTTCGATATCACAAAATTGAAGTGGGTGGTCTCTGGTGGTAAAACAGGGCAGGAAAGTATTCGAAATGGTGTGTTCAATTTAGAGAAAAGGGCATCTGATGAGGATGTTGTCATCATTCACGATGGCATTCGCCCATTAGTTGATGCGACAGTTTTAACAGATGTTATCCAGAAAGCTAAACAGTATGGCAATGCAGTGACATCGCTTCCTTATAATGAACAGATTTTTATTGTCAATCCAGAGGATGATTCGACGACTAGAGAGTATATACCTCGTGAGACTTTACGTCGCGTATCCACCCCACAAGCCTATCAGTTTAAGAAATTAGATTGGGCTTATCATGAAGCATTTGAAAAGGGTATTGGTATATATGGCTCATCCTATACGAATACTATGATGGTGGAACTGGGTGAAACACTTCATTTTGCTGCAGGCTCTGATAAGAATATAAAATTGACAACAAAAGATGACCTAGAGTTATTCAAAGGCTATTTAAAAATTGATAAAGATACATGGCTGAAATAAAGTTGAATAAGCAGCATCTGTTCATTCTATTAGAAAAATAGTAAACAGTCAACATAATCAATATAGCATGAAAGAAAGCCAAAGAATTAGCATCAGCGTTATCATCCCTGTATATAAGGTTGAGCCATACATTGAACGATGCATAACATCTGTGGCCACACAGGAAGGAATAGGATCAGCCTACAATTTGGAGTGTATTCTAGTAGATGACTGTACACCCGACAAAAGTATGGAAATTGCGAAGGAAGCCATAAAACCATACAAGAACATTCATTTTGTCTGTCTCCGACATGAAGTCAACAGGGGACTTTCAGTTGCACGTAATACGGGGTTAGAATACGCCACCGGCAAATATATATTGTTCATAGATAGTGATGACTATATACTTCCCAATTGTATCAAGACATTTACTGATGAAATTATTAAAAACCCAGCGATAGATATGTTTATTGGGAGCACTATCGTCAATAATAAAACCGATATAAAAAAAAGAGAATTATTGGAAGGAAAAGAGTCTATCATTCATGGGCTCCTTACAATGAAATTCATGATTACATCTTGGAACAAACTTATAAGAAGAGAATGCATAACTAAAAACAAGCTTTATTTCATAGAAGGCATCTACCTCCAAGATCAGCCATGGCTTTACTACCTCACTTCCCATATAAATTCTACACTAGTGTCCACTAAATAAAATTAAGAGTCAATTGACCATCATCAGCAACATATTCAGGTTCCTTGGTAAAGAGTTCCTTAATAGGAGTCTTATCCAACAGCGAAGCGCTCAAAATTCTCAACACT
>Ga0310695_10011564_pt1 | contig 12588 bp, 15 predicted proteins | sample RumenRJG_04DNA_FD_203882 | JGI IMG/M metagenome (GOLD analysis project Ga0310695, IMG submission 203882) | Bovine rumen microbial communities from Lethbridge, Alberta, Canada - RJG_04 (v2) (version 2) | ecosystem: Host-associated > Mammals > Digestive system > Stomach > Rumen | place: Canada...
CCAGAGAGATACCGGCGCTGCTCCTCATCGTAGATGATGGGATCCAGCTCCTGTCAGGAGGAGATGGTGTATTCCGTATCCTTTTCCGCGGGATGGCTCCCGGTGACGGTCTTCTTTCCCTGCCGGATGCTGCGGCCCTCTCCGGGATCGATGAAGAGCAGCGTGTCTTTTTTTACCGTAAAGGAGATGTCCTCCTGACCCTGTTCCTTCAGCGTTACGGTCACCCGGGGGGATCCCTCCATGGCATCCGAGAGGAGGTCCCGCATCCCGGCGGCAGGGTCCGGCAGGAGATCGGTATAGGAAACGGTCATGGAGCCGATGTGCTCCTCCGAGCCGTCTTTCCGGATCAGGGTGGTGGTCTCCTCCAGAAGGGCCAGGGTGGCGGAGTCCAGCACGTATTCCTCCTGGATGGTGTCGTCCTTCTCCGCTTTCAGCATGGAATAGAACTCCGCATCCGTTCCCGCGAGACGGGTGGTGGTGACATGAAAGGCACCGTCGTACTCCGCTTCCTCCGTGATGGTCTCGCCTTCGGAGAAGGCAAGGAGCTGGAAGTCCTCGGAGAGGAACACCACATCCTCCGGCACCGTTACGCTGTAGCGCAGGTCGGGCTCCGTATCGTCCTCCTCCGTCACCGCGGCAAAATGAGGATCGGAAGAGCGCACCAGCACCCGGCGCTCCTCTTCCTTATGGTAATAGGTGTCCCCGTCCATCCACGTTTCCGTCTTTCCGTACAGGAGATGACGGGAAGTGACATGCACCCGGTCATGGTTCATCCTCAGGGCAGAGGAGGCATTGGCCATGGCCAGATACTCCAGAGGCACATTGCTGCTGTAGATGGGGGCCTGAGTCTCCGAGGAGACCTCTTCCGTGCCGGCGGGAGCCGGTTTCCCGGAACCGCATCCGGCGGCAAGAAGCAGCGCCAGGACCACCGGAAGGATATGCAGTTTTGAGAGCAGGCCACTGGTCATAGTGAACACCTCAAACGCAAAAATACCGGCAGAGATCTTCGTGCCGGAAACTGGGATTCATTATAATTCTTTTGCATGCCCGCGTCAATTTCCGAAGGGGTGAGCCTTGGCAAACTGTTCAAGCGGGATGGAACGTGGTATAATCCGTCACAAGCGAACACAGGAGGGATGAACATGAGCAGCATTACCCGTGAGAGACCGTCTCTGGATCAGTGGCTGAAAGAGGCCAAGGCGGAAGAGACGGCAGGTCAGTGCGGCATGTATCTGGTGCACAACGGCACGGTGCGGGAAACAGCCCGGGCGCAGGTGCGTCAGGGACAGGACCGTCCCGCCGTGACCGGCATGGAGTTTTCCTTTGACCGGGAGCAGGTGGAGCAGGCCATGGATGAGGCACTGCAGACGGAAGGGATCTTCTGCGTGAAAGTGTGGCTCAACTCCGGGCATCTTCAGCCCGGTGACGATATCATGATGGTCCTGGTGGGGGGAGATATCCGGCCCCGGGTGGCGGACGCCCTGTTTGCCCTGGTGGAGACCATCAAGACCCGGTGCGTGGTGGAAAAGGAGCAGTTTGATGGGGAGGAGTAACCGGATGCGTATCCTCGCGATGATCCTTGCCGCCGTGATGCTGGTGTGCGCTCTTACTGCGTGCGGGACTGTGACGGAACCGGTGCAGGTCTTCGACGGCGCCAACACCATCCCCATCCTTCCCGAATCCGGAGTGCCGGTGTCGGAACTGACGGAGGACGACTTCATCGCCGACCAGAACGGCATCCCGGTGTACAAAGGGGAACTCTATACCACGGAAAGAGGCGTCGACGTCTCGGAATTTCAGGGAGACATCGACTGGGCGGCGGTGGCCGGAGGCAATGTGCAGTTCGTGTTCCTGCGCTGCGGCTACCGGGGCGCCAGCGAAGGCGGTCTGTCCGCGGATCAGCGGTTCCGGGAGAACTTTGACGAAGCCAGGGCTGCGGGACTGGAAGTGGGCGTGTATTTCTACTCTCAGGCCCTGAACAAAACGGAGGCCCTGGAGGAAGCGGAACTGGTGCAGGAGACCCTGGACGGCCGCGTGCCGGATCTGCCGGTGATCTTCGACTGGGAGCGGAACGATACCGTGGAGGGCTCCCGTACCTACAGCGCCGACAGCGAAGCGGTGACGGATGCCGCCGTGGCCTTCTGCCAGGCGATCAAGCTGGCGGGCTATACCCCCGGTATCTATATGAATCTGAATACGGGGTATCATACGTGGGATCTGATCAAACTGTCGGATTACGTGATCTGGCTGTCGGATCCCAGTGCGTATCCTCATTTTTACTATCAGTTTGAATACTGGCAGTATTCCTTTACCGGCTCCGTGCCGGGGATCGCCGGGGAGTGCGATCTCAACATGCGCTTTATGCCCAGGGAGGTCAGCAGCGCACCTCCCCAGTAACTTCAGGAAAAGAGAGGACCGGTCATGCCCGGCTATGTCTTCAGTAATTATCAACGCCTTCACCCCGGGACCGGGGAACCTGCTGGCCCTCAATACGGTGACCAATTACGGTATCCGGAAGGGACGCCCCCTGTTTCTGGGGATCTTCACCGGCTACATCGCGGTACAGACCATCTGCGCATTCTTCGTCTATGCCGTGGGCACCGTGGCGCCGGGCTTTCTCAACATTCTGAAATATGTGGGCGCCGTATATATCCTGTGGCTGGCGGTGCACATCGCCGTCAGCGTGCCGAAGGAAGAGAGCGACCGGCAGTCGGCATCCTATGTCAAGGGTTTCCTGCTGCAGCTGGTGAATGTCAAGGTCTTCCTCTTCGGGCTGACGGCCCTCACCGGGTTCGTGGTGGAGTACGGGCAGAGCCTGTCCTTTCTCCTGACCTTCGGCGCCATCGTCACCGGCATGGGCATCCTTGCCACCGCCACCTGGATCGGGCTGGGCGCCCTCATCCAGAAGTTCTATCGGAAGCATTACCGCATACTCAATATCATCATGGCGCTGACGCTGCTGGAGTGCATCGTCAGCATGTTCCGCTGATGGGGGAGGATATTATGGAATTCATCCGCTGTACAAACGTGGAGGGCATCCACTACAAGCTCCTTCCGGGACAGACCCGCTATGCCGTGGGATACACGGATCATGAGGACTTCTATTCCATCCCGGACTGGCTGGAAAAGGGAGGATATCAGGGATCGGAGATCCGCGTTCTGGATCTGGAGGAGGACCGTGTCTGGATCCCCTTTCCGAAAAAGCGCAATGTCCTGTACGGAAACGCCCTGACGGAGGAGGGGAGGATCTGGTTCCTCCGGGGGGATTTCAATACCGATACGGTGACCCTGATGGCATACCGGCCGGGAGAGGAACCGGAGGAGATTCATGCGCTTTCCATGAGGGAAGTGAATCTGTATAACCTGCAGATCCTGCCGTCGCCGGTGCATATCGTCAGTCAGAGCGATGTGCTGGCGTGCTATTATCCCGAACCCTTCCGCATGCCGCTGGAGCCCAATGAGACTGCCGTGATCATCGACGGGGACACGGTGTGGTGCAGTGCATGGATGGAGGAGGGCGTATTGGACGGGGAGATCACGGATCACTACCGGTACTATGAGACCACGGTGCGGAAAGACCGCAGCGGGAAGGTCCTGTCCCGCCAGACGGGAGACCTCCATCTGTTTCCCGACGGCATCTGGCGTCTGACATGAGAACAGAAAAAAGGACCGCGGTGTGCGGTCCTTTTGCATTTCGGATGATCCCTTATTCTGCGTCGCCGGATGCGGAGGATTCCGCCTCCTCGGCGATCACCGTCTCCGGTTCCGGTTCGGAGGGTTCCTCCGCCATCTTTCGGTTCAGCTCATCCAGCTGATCGTTCAGCTGACGGGCCTTGCGGAACAGGGGCTCAAAGTAGGAGCCTTCCTCGGCCTCGGCGGTCTCGAAATACAGCTTGCCGATCTCCATATAGACTTTCTTCAGATCCTCGTTGACGCCGTTGGCTTCAAAAGCAAGTTTGGTGTTGGCGCGGATCTTTTTTGCCCTGTCGATGAAGTCCTTCACGGGATCTCCGTCGGTGAAGTTTTTGGCTCTCTCGTTGGCGGCACCGGAAAAGTCCTTGGCCTTTTCCGCCGCGGCTCCGGCATATTCCCGGGCCTTCTCCTGAGCGTTCTCCTTGAAGTCCTTGGCAAAATCCGATGCGCTTCCGGCATATTCCCGGGCCATTTCCGCGGCATTTTCCGTGATATCCTTTGCTTTTTCCCCGAGGTTGTTCAGGGTCTCTTTCAGCATGTCCTTGTAGTCTGCCATCGTTTGTCCTTCCTTTCTTGTGGCGGGCCGGAACGTTCCGGCATGGGGTGGTTATGGTTGGGGATCCTCGCCGGCATCGTCCCTGCCGGGTTCGGGATCCGTGAGTTCGTACTGGATCCGGTTGAGATACAGTCTGGAGGGGTCGTGAGGCCGCCGTGCCTGGATGAGGAGGATGGCTCCCGTCACCAGGAAGGTGGCCAGACCCAGGGCCTGGGAGGCCCGGATGACGCCGGGGATGAGGAACAGGCTGTCGGTGCGCAGTCCCTCGATCATGGTGCGGCCGAGGCCGTACCAGCAGATGTACATGAGAAAGGCCTGTCCGTCGTATCGTCTGCCCTTCTTCCGGAGATAGAGGTTCAGCAGGAAGAACCCGGTGATGGTCCACAGGCTCTCATACAGGAACGTGGGGTGGACATACACCGTCTCCTGGCCGGGGCGGGTGAGTCCCATGCGGCAGAAGGCGTCCGTCTCCACGCCGAAGGCTTCCCGGTTGATGAAGTTGCCCCATCGTCCGATGCAGTGTCCCAGGAGCATGCCGGAGGCGTCGGCGTCCAGGATGGCCCCCAGGGAGATCTTCCGTTTCCGCGTGAAGAACACCAGAAACAGTACCGCGGCGATGATGCCGCCGTACATGGCGATGCCGCCGTCCCACACACGGATGATCTCGTTCATATGCTGGGAGTAGTAGTCCCACTGGAAGATGACGTAGTAGATCCGGCAGCCCAGCACTCCGAAGAGGATGCAGCCGATGGCCTCGTCATACACGTCGTCCTTGGCGATGCCGAAGTTTTTCGCGTGGGTCACCACCCACACCAGTACCGCCAGAAAGGCCAGCGCCAGAATGACGCCGTACCAGTAGATCTCCCGTCCCAGGAACGTAAAGGAGGCGGGCGGGTTCATGGTGAGGTCCCCCAGCATGGGGAAGGAGATGGCGGCGTCCCGCATCATGGTGGATGTCATGCCGTCACCGTCCTTTCGGCAGCACGAGAGACATCACCAGATGCTCCGGTGCCAGGACCCGGCGGAGGAACTCATTGCACTCCTCCGGGGTGATCTGAGGCAGGATCTCCACCGAACGCAGGGGGTCGTATCCGCCGAAGATGCCGTCCACCTGGCTCAGGGCCACGCCTTCCACATCCTCCAGGCCCCGGAGACGGGCACCGATGGAGGCTTTCTTGATGCGCTCCAGATCCCGGGGATCCAGGCCGAAACGCAGGTTCTTCTCAATGGTCTTCACGATCTCTCCGTAGACCTTTTCCGGATCCGGGCTCTCGCCGCCCAGGATGACTGTGGCGGTGCCGGCAGTGTAGTCCGCCTCATAGTCGAAATCCCGGCTGATGAGCCCGGCGGCGTACTGTTCCGTGTAGAAATCCGAAGAGGGGCCGAAGAGGGTGCGCAGCACCAGTCCCGCCGTCAGCTTCTGGCGGAGGAGATCCTCGCCCTTTTCCGCAGGGGCGAACTTGGCGCCGATGAAAAACAGGGGAGCGGCCACTTCCATGGTCATGGAGTGCCGTTTCACTTCCGGCTCCTCCAGATCCGCCGGACCGAAATCCGGCTCCGGAGCGGTGCCCGGTTCCTTCGTCAGGACGTCTTCGGCGATGGCGCGCACCTCTTCCGGATCCACGTCCCCGGAGACGCACAGCGTCATGTTGGAGGGATGATAAAAGATCCGGTGGCAGTCGTAGAGCACCTGAGGAGTGATCTCGCGGATGCTCTCCACCGTGCCCGCCACCGCGTCCCGCACGGGATGATGGCGGTACAGCAGCATCATCAGCTGGTGGTACACCTGAAATCCCGGGGTGTCCTCCGTCTGGCGGATCTCCTGGCCGATGATGCCCTGCTCCTTCTCCACGCTCTCCCCCGTGAAGTAGGGGGTGGAGACGAACTTCAGCAGCATCTCCAGATTCTCCCGGAAATTGCGGGTGCTCTCAAAGTAATACACCGTCATGCCGGAGGAGGTGAAGGCGTTGGGCTCGGCGCCGTTGGCGGAGAGGATCTCCAGCGCGTTGTTTCCCTCGGGCATGTCAAACATCTTATGTTCCAGATAGTGGGCGATGCCGGCGGGAGTGTCCAGCCAGTGATCGCCGGTACGGAAGCGGCGGAAGGCTCCGCCGTACTCCGTGGCAAAGGCGGCATAGGAGGCGGCCACGCCCTCTTTGGGCACCACCACGAGACGAAGCCCGTTGGGCAGGGTCTCCGTATACCGTACCTCTCCGATGGAAGGATATTCTTCTTTATTCATCCGTTATTTCTCCTTCCTCTTCCTCTTCTTCCTCCGGTGCTTCCCCGTGAAGGAAGTACACCAGATCCAGCACCACGCTGCGGGCGATGCGCTGCACGTCCTGTGCCGTCACCGCTTCCACCAGATCCGCCATCTCCTCCGGGGTGAGAAGGAGACCATCCAGGGCGTTGTTCACGTAGTAGCTCTCCAGGGCCCCCTGGGAATCCCGCAGGGACCGGTAGCCGGAGGACAGGGAATTGATGGCCGCAGTGAGCTCCTCTTCGGTGAGCTCGCCGCTGCGCAGGCAGTCCAGCTGACGGAGGATCTCCGCCTGGGCCACCTCCCGGTTCTCCGGACGGATGCCGGAGGAGACGAACAGAAGACCCTTGTGGACTTCCAGCATGGAGCTGGCGTAATAGCACAGGGAGAGTTTCTCCCGGACATTTTTAAACAGGCGGGAAGTGACGCATCCGCCGTAGCACTCGTTGAAGACGCGGATGGCCGCCAGATCCTCCGCCGCCGGGTCTTCCATGCAGTCGCCCAGCCGGAATCCCAGCACCAGCTTGCCCTGCTGAAGATCCAGGGTCTCCTCCACATTGCGGGCCTCCGCCTCCACGGAGTTGAGCCGCACGTCGGTGCCCAGATCCAGATCCAGCTCCTGCCGGGGCAGAGTGGACAGGGCCTGCAGCATCAGCAGTTCCATGCGGTCGGCACTGCAGGCGCCGCAGTAGAAGATCTCCATCGGGGACTCCGCCAGGATCCTGTGGTAATGCTGGGTCAGATCCTTGTAGCGGATGGCATCCACCGTCTCCTCCGTGCCGAAGCGCATGGTGGAGTAGTCTTCGAAACAGCACATCTCCTCCATGCACCGTGTGAGGGCATAGCCGCTCTTGTCGTTGATGCGGCTGCGGATGATGTTCTTCATCTTTTCCTTTTCGCTGTCCACCACATCGGGAAGGAACAGTCCGCCCCGGGTCTTGGGACGCAGGAGCATCTCTCCCATGAAGTCCGTGACCAGGGGGAGGATGTCCTCGCCCTCCGGCAGATACCGGGAGTCGGGGAAGCTGGCATACAGTCCCGTACACTGGATCTCGCCCACGCGGCGCACCACGGGCACGATCTCCGTTCCGTACAGTTCCTCCAGACGCATGGTGACGGCTTTCATATCCGGGCTCTTTCCCGTGCCCCGCCGCAGTACGTAGGGGATCAGCGCGTTCTTCGACGCGTTCTCCGGACACAGCTGGGTCAGCAGGGTGATGCTGAGACAGTCGGTCTTGAACCGGTCGCTCTGCACGACGGTGAGCATGACACCGGGTATGATCTCTTTTCGGACAGGTCCGCTCATCTTGATGGCCTCCATCCTTTGTCGTTATTATTCACAGTTAGTTCAACCAAATCGTTTCCTATTATTCTATCATAATCCCAGTGCAGTTTGTAGCCGGATTTTCGATTTCGGAGGACTGCCCAACTGACAAGAAATTTTACTTGACAGAGCGGTCCGCAGGGCGTATAATCCTACTGCTATCAAGGAAAAAGCCTTTACAGTAAAAGGAGGGGAGCGTATGGCGGAAGACACTCTATACAACGCCATGCTGCTGGATTTTTACGGTCCGCTCCTTACCGAGAAACAGCGAGAGTACTTCGATCTGCACTACAATTCCGATTACTCGCTCACCGAGATCGCCCAGGAATCCGGGGTCTCCCGCCAGGCTGTGTGGGACAACATCACCCGGGCCCGCCGCACCATGGAGGACATGGAACGGAAGACGGGGCTGATCCGCCGGTTCGAGGATCAGGAATCCATCCGGCATCAGCTGGAGGAAGATCTGAAAAGACTGGAAGTGCTCTGTGATGAGCCCGCCCGGAAGATCCTCCGGGAGATGGAAGAAAAGCTCCAGAAGCTGAAAGGATAACTATGGCATTTGAAAGCTTATCGGACAAGCTGGCCGAGACTTTTAAAAAGCTGAGAAGCAAGGGCCGGCTGACCAATGCCGACGTCAAGGAAGCGATGCGGGAAGTGCGTCTGGCACTTCTGGAAGCGGACGTCAGCTATAAAGTCGTCAAGAACTTTACCAAGAACGTGACGGAACGGGCCGTGGGCTCGGATGTCCTGGAAGCGCTGAACCCGGCGCAGCAGGTCATCAAGATCGTCAACGAAGAGCTCGTGACCCTCATGGGCTCGGACAATCAGAAGATCAACATCTCATCGCAGTCTCCCAGCCTCGTGATGCTGGTGGGCCTGCAGGGCGCCGGCAAGACCACCAACGGTGCGAAACTGGCCGCCTATATGAAAAAGCAGGGCAAACACCCGCTGCTGGCGGCCTGTGATATCTACCGTCCCGCTGCCATCGATCAGCTGGAGACCGTGGGTGCGCAGCTGGGGATCCCGGTGTTCCAGATGGGACAGACCAATCCGGTGGACATCGCCAAAGCCGCCATCGAATATGCCAAAAAACACGGCAATGATCTCATCTTCCTGGATACCGCCGGCCGTCTTCACATCGACGAAGAGCTGATGCAGGAACTGCAGAACATCCGTGATACCGTCAATCCCGCGGAGATCCTGCTGGTGGTGGACGCCATGACCGGTCAGGACGCGGTGAATGCGGCCAATGCCTTTGACGAGGCCCTGGGAGTCACCGGCATCATGCTCACCAAGCTGGACGGCGACGCCCGCGGCGGTGCGGCTCTGTCCATTACCGCCACCACCGGCAAGCCCATCAAGTTCGTGGGCACCGGCGAGAAACTGGATATGCTGGAGCCCTTCTATCCGGACCGTATGGCTTCCCGGATCCTGGGCATGGGGGACATGCTGACTCTCATCGAGAAGGCCGAACAGGCCTACGACGAGAAGAAGGCACTGGAGATGGCGGAGAAGATCCGCGCCAACAAGTTCACCCTGCAGGATTATCTGGATCAGCTGGGTCAGGTGAAGAACATGGGAGACCTCTCCCAGATGGCTTCCATGATCCCCGGCGTCAATGCCAAGGCTCTGGAAGGGGCGCAGATGGACGACAAGGCCATCGCCCATATCGAAGCCATCATCACTTCCATGACTCCCTACGAAAGGGAGAACCCGGAAGTGCTTAACTCCAGCCGGAAAAAGCGCATCGCCGCCGGCTGCGGAATGCAGGTGGTGGACATCAACCGTCTGCTCAAGCAGTATGAGGCCATGCAGCAGATGATGAAGATGGTGTCCGGCAAGGGCATGAAGAAGATGCGCAAGAAAATGGGAGGCATGGGAGGATTCCCCGGCATTCCCGGCTTGTAAGTGAGAATATACAGGCATCGTCCTTGTATATAAATGCAATCAATTATTGTGCGAACATGGAGGTGAAAGCATAATGGTCAAAATCAGACTGCGCAGAATGGGCGCTAAGAAAGCTCCTTACTACCGTATCGTAGTGGCAGATTCCAGATCTCCCCGTGATGGTCGTTTCATCGAGGAAATCGGCACTTATGATCCCATGGCAGAGGACAACAAGGTCAATGTCGAGATGGATCGTGTCGAGTATTGGATCAAGAACGGCGCACAGCCGACCGAAACAGTACGTGGCCTGCTGAAGAAAGTTCAGGCCTGATTGAAGGAGAATTCTACCGCATGAAAGAATTACTGACTTACATTGTACAGAATCTGGTAGATCATCCGGACCAGGTTTCTGTGACCGAGCGCGCCAGCGGCGGAGAGACCGTATTCGAAGTACGGGTCGCCGATGGAGATATGGGCAAAGTCATTGGCCGGCAGGGCAGAATCGTTAAAGAGATTCGGATCCTCATGCGGGCTGTCGCCCAGAAACAGGGCAAGAAAGTATCAGTCGATATCATGGACTGAATGGAAAGGGCTGCCATCCGGCAGCCCTTAAGCCGTTTTTTAAAGGTGGTTTGACTATGGCAAGAGAACAGCTGCTGGAAGCGGGGAAGATCATCAATACCCAGGGACTTCAGGGGGAAGTGAAGGTGCAGGCATGGGCCGACAGCGCCGAGGAACTTCTGACCTATACCCGGTTCGTCGCGGGAAACGAGGAACTGAAGGTGGAACGGTCCCGGGTACAGAAGGGCTTTCTCTACCTCCGGTTTGAAGATAAAAACACCATCGAGGACGTGATTCCCCTGAAGGGAAAGGTGCTGCACATCTACCGGGAGGACCTGGTGCTTCCCGAGGGAGTGCATCTGCTGACGGATATCATCGGCAGCCGCGTCGTGGATGAGGAAGGCAATGACATCGGCATCGTGGAGGATATCCTGGAGCGCCCCGCGGCCAATGTGTACGTGATCCGGGGAGACCGGGAGATCCTGGTGCCGTCGGTGCCGGAATTCATAAAGAAGGTGGATACGGACGAGAAGATCGTCACAGTCCATCTCATTGAGGGAATGTAAGATGCGTATCGATATTATGACACTGTTTCCGGAGACTACCGGTGCGGTACTTCATGAGAGCATCATCGGAAGAGCCGGGAAGAAGGGTATCGTGGATATCCGGTGCTGGCAGATCCGGGACTATACGGAAAACCGGCAGATGCAGGTGGATGACTACCCTTATGGCGGCGGCCGGGGCTGCGTCATGATGGCACAGCCGCTGAAATCCTGTCTGGACGCGGTGGTCCGTGATGCCGGTGAGTGCCGCCGGCGTGTGATCTACATGTCGCCGCAGGGAAAGCCCTATGATCAGGCGGCGGCCCGGCGACTGGCTGCGGATTACGATCAGCTGGTGCTGGTATGCGGACATTACGAGGGCATCGAGGAATGCGTGGACGAGGAGATCTCCCTGGGAGACTTCGTCCTCACAGGCGGCGAGATCGCGGCCATGGCGGTGGCGGATTCCGTATGCCGGATGATCCCCGGCGTGCTGTCGGAGGAGATCTGTTTTACGGAGGAGAGCCACTGGGACGGACTTCTGGAGTATCCCCAGTACACCCGGCCGGAAGAATGGCAGGGAAGACGGGTGCCGGAAGTGCTCCTCAGCGGAGATCACGCCAAAGTGGACCGCTGGCGCCGCAGGATGAGCCTGGAGCGCACCATGCAGAAACGCCCCGATATGTTTGAGAAGGCGGATCTTTCCTCCAGAGAGGACCGGAAACTGCTGGAGGAGATCGAAAAGAATAAAACCCGCGTGACACTGACGGAGAAGACGGTGCTGAAGATGGCATCGGAAGAGGATCTGCCGGTGCTGACGGAGATGGTGCACGGCCTGCTTCCCGGCGAAGCGGACCGGCTGTTCGTTCACGAGATGCCCTCCCTGGAGGAGAATCTCCTTTGGGCCGTCCAGTGCGGCGAATGCTGGATCATCCTTCACGGGGAGGAGCCCGCGGGGTTCTTCTGCCTGAGGGAAGGACCGGCGGAGCATCTGGATGAGATCCGGGACGGCAAGTGGCATTACGACGGTGCCTACGGTATCCTGGACAGCTTTGCCGTGGTTCCCCGTTACCGGGGGTCCGGGCTGTCCGACCGGATGATCCGGGAAGCGGAAGTGCTGGCCGCTTCACAGGGCAAGACGGCAGTGCGGGTGGAGATCCACCGCAGGAACGAAGCGGCGAAGAAACTGCTGGACCGGTGCAGCTATCGGTTCCGCGGCAATATCCCCGGGATCCTTCCCGACGGACAGGAATGGCGGGGACAGGGTTTCGAGAAAGGAATTTCATGAGAGAACTGACTGATATCAATGTGATCCGGGACGTCCTGGGACGGCACGGATTCCATTTTTCCAAGTCCAAGGGGCAGAACTTCCTTACGGCCTCCTGGGTGCCGGAGGAGATCGTGGAACGGGCCGGACTGGATGAGAATACCGGCGTGCTGGAGATCGGTCCCGGACTGGGAAGCCTCACGGTGAAGCTCTCCGAGGCGGCAGGAAAGGTGCTGGCGGTCGAACTGGATGAGACGCTGATGCCGGTGCTGGCCGAGACGCTGCAGGGATGCGAGAACACGGAAGTGCTCTTCGGGAATATCCTGAAAAAAGATGTGGCACAGCTGGTGGAGGAGAACTTCCAGGGGCTGCGTCCCGTAGTGTGCGCCAATCTTCCTTATAACGTTACCAGTCCCGTCCTGGCACAGCTGCTGGAGAGCCGTGCGTTCCAGCAGATCACGGTCATGGTGCAGAAGGAAGTGGCACAGCGGATCTGTG
>Ga0310695_10011567_pt1 | contig 12586 bp, 10 predicted proteins | sample RumenRJG_04DNA_FD_203882 | JGI IMG/M metagenome (GOLD analysis project Ga0310695, IMG submission 203882) | Bovine rumen microbial communities from Lethbridge, Alberta, Canada - RJG_04 (v2) (version 2) | ecosystem: Host-associated > Mammals > Digestive system > Stomach > Rumen | place: Canada...
AAAAACAATTAAACGACAATCCCTAATTATTCCCAATTATTATACGGTATCAAAAGAAATTGTAAATATTTCAAGTTGTGATTTGCTAAAAAATTAGTATCTTTGCACCTGCATAGACAGTATTTATAAAACGTTATATCTCAATAGCTTATAGTCTAAACGGTGGAAAAGTGGCGACAGTGATTCAATAGAGGTTGAAGAGAATTAAGATTTAACATTTTTAACTTTCTTTTAGAAGGCTTTTTAAGTATGGTTACATACATAGTTTGCATAATTTGTTTCGTTAGTATAACTTGCTGCAAATATCATTGAACATTCCGTTTTTTAGAGTTTATATGTACATAAACATTTATTGTTTTCGCTGAATTTAGCCTGCGTTTGAGATGGAAATGCCAGTCAGACTGATATTAAACAGAAATTTATTATGAATTTTCAAAGATTGTCTCGCAAAAATTTGGTTATAATAATAAAATATTGTATCTTTGCAAAGCAGATATTGTGCGGTAATTCAAAATGGTATATATATGGCTAATGCTGACCAAATAATTACTCTCATCAAAAGCCATATGGCAGGAGATGATGATAGGTTCAAGATGACAGCTCTCCAAATCGCAGCCCTTGAATCTAAGGCTGGACATGTGGTGTTGGCTCGCTCAATCAATGAAGCAATAAAGTCTAAGCCTATTATGAGGCTGCAAGCCAGAAGACTTACTCCGATCAACTCTGATTTGGCAGAAATGGTTCTTGAGATTGACAAACCTTACCGTTTGAACGATTTAGTTTGTCAAAACAATGTTAAGGATAAGGTAAAACGTGTAATTAGAGAGTATCTGCACAAAGACACGCTAGCTAAATATCATCTTGGGAACAGAAGGAAATTGCTGCTTTCTGGTCCTTCTGGTACTGGGAAGACCATGACAGCCTCCATCCTAGCAAATGAATTGCAATTACCTTTATATGTGGTGTTATTGGAGAAAGTAGTCACCAAATTTATGGGAGAATCAAGTTTGAAATTGAGCAAGATTTTTGATTTGATTAGCCAGAATCAAGGGGTCTATCTGTTTGATGAGTTTGATGCTATAGGTGCTCAAAGAGGTATGGAAAATGAAGTTGGTGAAATGAGACGTATTTTGAATTCTTTCCTTCAATTTATGGAAAGAGATGATTCGGATAGTCTTATTGTTGCGGCTACGAATTCAATGGCAATACTCGACAAGGCATTGTTCCGCAGATTTGATGATGTTGTAGAATATGCTTTGCCTACAGACGAGGAGAAACTCAAAATTATAAGTGGTCAGTTGGATGGTTTTATTAAAAAGAGTTTCAATTTCGATGAAATTTTACCACTTATGGATAAGATGAGTCATGCTGAGATTACTATGATATGCAGAGACGTGATGAAGGAATCACTTCTTGAAGGAATAGGTGTGAATGAAGATCTAGTGAAGACAATTATCAATCAGCGATTTTCTGCCTATAGAGTCAGTTAATATCATCGTGAAATCATAGCATGAGCAATTTTCGACATATTAAACTATCCAATTGGTCAGAAGATGTAACGTTTAAGTCAAAGCCAGCAAGAGGAGGTGTGTTACCTACTCCTGCTGATGCACTGGCGCATGCACAACAACTGCATGAAGGTTATATATCAGCGTTAGCTTCTTTTAGACAAAAGAAAGAGGAACTACCTGAAGGAGCTGTGGCAGCCTCTGGGTCGTATATAGATGTAATTGTTAAAAAGGACGCTATTTTAGAAACATGGAAATCACTCGACACAAAGCGAGGTGCGCAGGTGATGAATATGCGTTCCTCAGACGACGAATCGAATAAGGTTACGCTCTATCTTACAGAAAACCGAACTAATTGGCTTGACAACAAACTAAATGCTTATAGCCAATCAGCCGATACAGATAACAGACGTAGCAGGAAGTTAATTGATGCTTTGGATGCTGTAAGTCCTGTCAGACTTGAATCTTTCTTTACTGTATCTGGAGATTACGAAACTGTTTCAGACAGGATTGAAGAATATGAGATTTGGATTACAGGGACAGAGGTTGATGCCGAGGATATCAAGCACAGAATTGCATCTGTAGGTGTTGAGTATCGAAATCGAACACTTACATTTGACTGCATGATGGTTGTTCTCGTAAAAGCCAATAGAGAACATTTGGAAATGCTGCCACAAGTAATAGACAGGATTTCTGAAATTAGAAAATTCAGACGACCTTCGATACTTACTAATCCAGAAAAAGGAATGCAAGAATCACGTGAATGGGAAAGTTTGATACATGAATGTGTTCCTGTAGAGGATAATTTAGTGAAAGTAGGAATTTTGGACTCGGGCGTCAATCATAATCACCCATTGCTGAACCCTTTTCTTCCTGAGGACAGGTGCCATTCTGCTTTGGCGGATGCTAATTTAAGAGACAGGGCAAACCATGGTACCGGCATGGCTGGATTGGTACTCTATGGTGACCTTATAGATGTCATTTACGACAGAGATATTAAGCCAATTACGAACGAGTTGGTGTCTGTGAAGGTAATTGCAAACGCTACGAATCCTGATGCTACGGATGAACATACAGCAATCATCCTTGAGGATGCAATACGAAAGTCTGAAGAGGATGACGCTCATCTAATGACAATGGCTGTAACTGCGACAGAAAGCCAAGAGGCAATCGCATCTGCAACAAGTGCTGCTATTGATGAAACTCTCTACAATGATGGCACTCCAGAGAGTTTGCTGTTAGTGTCGGCTGGCAATGTGGACAACAACGATGGTGTCGGCTATCCTGATTACCTATGGAACAATTCTGTGAATGATCCTGCACAATCATGGAATGCTCTTACTGTTGGAGCATTTACGAAAAAAATCGTGATTTCAGATGTTGAATACGAAGGGAGACAGATTGTAGCTCCTCTTGGAGGAGTTTCACCTTTCAGTCGAACTTCTCGTCTCTGGGATAATAATATGCTCATCAAACCTGAAATTCTGATGGAGGGAGGAAATGCCTATTGGGATGGAGAAGGGAATTTTCAATGGCACGATGACTTGATGTTGGCCACGACTGATGCCCGGGATTATTGCACATTTAGCGCATTTAACGCGACAAGTGCAGCAACAGCCTTGGCTGGAAGACTAGCCGGCGCAATCAAGCACTATAACCCAGAGCTTTCTGCTTTGTCAATTAGAGCATTGATGGTACACTCGTCTTCTTGGACAGAGGCCATGAGGGACATGTGTACAATCAATGGACATTTGGATAAGGATTTGCTGGTACATACCTGTGGATATGGCGTACCTGATTGGAATAAAGCCGTTGCCACACATGAGAGTTATGTTACATTCATAGTAGAAGGAGAATTAAAACCGTTTGCACAAGGTTCAGGAAATGAGCTAAAGCATTCGAATATGCATCTTTTTAAGTTGCCTTGGCCAAAAGATATTTTGCTAGACCTTGGAGAAACGGAAGTAACCATGCGAGTTACACTTTCGTATTACATACAGCCGTCTCCTGGCATTAAGGGAAAACTAAAGAAGTACAGTTATCCTTCTGAGTTATTGCGTTTTGATGTATCCACATCACAAGATACTGAAGAAACTTTTACTCATAGAGTAGCAAATACTGCTTCTGATGGTGAGAATGTATTGAGTAATGACACTAGCAGGTGGTGGATTGGCATCAATCGCCGAAATCAGGGTTCAATACATAGTGACTTCATCTGCGAAACGGCTGCCCAAATAGCTGCATACGACAAAATAGCAATTTATCCTGCAACAGGTTGGTGGAAAACAAGAAAGAGTATGTTAGAAAAAGGTATTAAATACGCGTTAGTGGTCAGTTTGGAAACTCCTAATGTTGATATTTACACGCCAATATCTCAGATTATTGAGAGTTCTGTTGAAATACCGAATAGCTAGTTGCAATCAACAAACTGATTCGGGCGGAAACTGACAAAATAACGCAGTTTCCGCCCGAAATTATTAGCACAAAGTTTAGCAAGTTACTTCGTTACAATATCATACAGACTCTTGTAGTCCCTGGCAACGTCGTAGATGTAGCCGTTGTCGCTGATGGCCTTGAAGTGGCGACGGGCACATTCGATTTTGCTTTCCTCAGAGCCTCGGAGCTGGGAGCCCTGATGTAGCCTTGGGGACAGGTATTTGAGTTATAGCAGCCTCATACCCAAGCACCTGTCCCTACGACTACCACTAAAAAAGTTGGGTATTTAAGTCTCAGTCTCAAAGTCTCAAAAAAAAAATAAACAATGAATAACGTAGAAATTAACAAACAGGCAAAACTCTCCGAACACTTCACACTTGGAGAGCTTACCAAGACCAAACATGTGACAGCGGATAAGAACATCCCGAGTCACGAAGTGATTGAGAATCTGAAGCGCCTCTGCTAGTGGCTGGAGGAATTGCGGTACAGTTATAACACGCTGTACTGTCTGAAGCCGGGCGAGGATTATGAGACCTCGGAGAATGTAGAGGGGATTATCATCAATTCGGGCTATCGCTCGCCGGCGGTGAACAAGCTGGCGGGTGGGGTTGCGACCTCGAACCATGTGACGGGCTGTGCGGTGGATATCCGCTGCGCGGGTAAGGAACAGATGATCCGTTATGCCTCTATCTTGCTGGATATCGCGGATGGTACAGGGAAGGACTATGACGAACTGTTGCTGGAGCAGCATGGGAACATCTGCTGGTTGCACTTCGCGGTGAGGCCGCCCTCGCAACAGAACCGCAGGAAAATTCTCTTCTTGAAAGTGTAAATTCTAAAAGAGGGCATAGCCGCAAGGTTATGTCCTCATGACAAAATCCAGCACGTAAAGACGGATTTGACGCAAATAGAACCGCATGTCACAACAAACAGGGAAATCAATAAGCAGAATATTTGTTCTGCTCGGAATTTTGGCAGAATATCGAGGATGTGGCCCAGGTGGTACAGATGGACGATTTCCATATAGTTGTCGTCCCCAAGCAAATGGACGTGTTACGCGATGTGCAAGAGGGAATCTTCGAGGCCCATCCGGAGTTCAAGATGAGCATTGAGCAGATGGAAAAAAACGATCCCAACAGCAGGTTCATCCTCTGTGAGATGCCTCCTGTGGACAAGCCGCGTTACGACTTGCTGACCGAGGCCACCAAGAACCTTTACGAGGAGTGCAAGGCACGCATGGATGCCGTTCTGCTTGAAGAGAAGAGAATCTTTGTTGAATTGCTCGCTGAAGATCCGGAGAGTCTTCAGAAAGTTGTCGATCAAATCAACGAGAAACACAACAATGCCATCAACGACATCATGGATCTGCGCGACAAAAAACTCGAGGAAATCGAAGAAGCCTACGCGAAATACCGCGAAGGCCATGCCCAGGAGGATGTTAATAAGAGTCAGCAGTCTGATATCGACGTCACCCAGAGGATGCACATGGGCGAAAAAGAGTAAGCAGAAGGTCGCTTAGATGCCGGCACCGTCGGTGAAACCGGCATCTACAGCCTTCGACTGCAGAATCCTTGAGTTTGGCGGTACGCTATGCGTCAGCCAGATATTACCTCCGATGGTCGAGTGATGGCCTATCGTGATACGTCCGAGGATAGAGGCGTTCGAATAGACTGTCACATGGTCTTCTATGATGGGGTGACGGGGAATGTTCAGCATATTCCCCTGCTCGTCGTACTTAAAGCTCTTGGCACCGAGCGTCACACCCTGATAGAGCGTCACATGACTGCCGATGATAGTGGTCTCGCCAATCACGACACCTGTACCGTGGTCGATGGCGAAATACTCACCTATCTGGGCTCCTGGATGGATATCAATACCCGTCTTCGAGTGAGCCTGCTCCGTGATGATACGGGGGATGACAGGCACTTTCAGTTCGTGCAGCCTATGAGCGATGCGATAGTGAGTCATCGCATTCATGCAGGGATAGCAGAAGATGACCTCACCATAGTTGGGCGCAGCCGGATCGTTGTCGAACAGCGCCTGCACATCGGTATAGAGCAGACGTTTGATTTCTGGCAGCGACTCGATGAAGAGCAATGCCAGCCGCTCTGCTTCTGTATAGACCTGCTCTTTCGTGCGGATGGCTTCACAATCCTCACAGAACTGCAGTCCGTGGGCTATCTGCTTGGTCAATTGCGTAGCCAGTTCCTCCATATGTACGCCGATGTAATATGAACGGATGCCCTCATCGGGCTGACGCTTGTTGAAATAGTCGGGGAAGATGATGCTCTTTACGAGCGTTACGATACGCTTCACCTGATCCACCGACGGCAATGGCGCAACAGTAGCAGGCATCATGCCCACCTCACGCTCCGTCTGTTTCGACAAGAGTGCCACGTTTTTCCGCAGCACTTCATTCAAGTCACTATTCTTCAGCATGGTTTCTCTTTTTTATCTTGGCTGCAAAGTTACAAGAAAAAGCCGAAAGTCAATCAACTTTCGGCCGAAAAGTATGTTTTTTTTGTCAATCAAACTGGAAATCAATGGAATCTGTATCCCACACATCGTCCACAGTAAGCGAAATGTCCATCTTATACACAGGCGAGAAGAGGAAGCCTCGACAGGTGGTGATGTGATTACGCAGGACGGGTATCTGCTCAATGCTTTTCTCTGTCAGGATATCCCCTGCGTCCTCCCCATTCTGGTGATAGGTCGTTGCCATTACCTTCAGATATTCTCTGTCGGCAGTATGGGGGATCGTATAAATTTCAAATTTCGATTCATTGTGACTGATGTCGTACCACTGTTCCTGCTTTGAATTGACGGTGCCCCACCCGCCTTCATTCGCATTCAACGTACCCGAGCCACCGGTGTAGTAAAAACATATCCGATTTGCACGTTGGGGAATAGCATCCTCGAAAATGAACCTCACCATTGAGACGATACGCTTCAGATTAAGTGCGCGTTCCACATCCTCATCGCCCACTATCAGACTGTCTGCACAGAGGAATGTGTCCGTATAGCCTGTTGCGTTGGAAAACTGTATCTTCTCCGAATGGGTCGAAGTCGGATTGCCAGCGCTGCTGTGAGCCAACGCCACGAGGTAGTATCGCCCCTTGGCGAGCTTGAACTCTATTTCTCCAAAGCCTTCGTCATCAATCGTCTGAGCCACGTTTCTGATACGTTCACCGTTTTGATAGATCAGGAAGTTCAGTCTCGAGCACACGTCGCTCACCGATGCCCTCGTTCTGGAGAGGGTAAACGGCACTTGTTCAAAACTCGTGACACGGACTGTCACACTGACGTCCTCCTCGCTTGCATCAGAGGCGCTGACGTTCATTTTCTCACACGATGCCACACCGAGCAGCATCATACCACACACAGAAGCCATCAAATGGCAGAAGATCTTGTGCTTCATAATTTTAGTATTTGAATGTTAAACAATTCACCCACACATCAGTGGGATTCGGCTACAAAATTACAAATTCTGTCCGAATCCACCAAACAAAAATCAAAAAAAGTAACTCGCAACAGAGTTACTTTCTTATTTTACTTCGTATAGAAATCGATGAGCCGGATGAGAGCCTCCTTGCACACCAGGCAGAATTCAGGTTCTTCGTTGGTGCGCATACGACAATTGTCGAAACCGCGCCATACGCCTTTGGAAAGGCAGCCACCACCTTCCACGAGACCTGCCCTACCCTCTTTCACAAGCTGTTCCCACTTACCATTAAAATCATGCTGCGTCGTGAGGTTCGGCTCCCAAGGCTCTGTGTCGGCGAAGTACATCGGATCATCGTCGCCATAGGGATACTCATCGGCCAAGCCACCGAAAGAATGCCCGAACTCATGCACCACCACTGGACGGAACTGAGGCCCATGGGCATAAGTGAGGTTATAGGAGTTGTAGATGCCGCCCCCACCATAGTGGTCGGTATTCACGAGGATGATGATATGTTCATAGGGTGTACCTGCAAGCACATCGTGGAGTTTCTTCAGATGGAGAGTGGTCAGATAGCGATCGCTGTAGAACGTGTCGAAATGAGAGCCCAGCACCGTGTTCCGCCAGAAACCCTTAGCAGGCCAACTCGTGCCGCTCTCCTCAGAAGGTGACATCACAGCCACCATGTTAAACCGGTCTTGCATGGTCTTGAAAGGCTCATGCTGGAAAAGCGAGGCCATCGCAGTCTTGCAGTCTTCGAGGAAAGTGCCCATCTCCTGTTGCTGATAGCCCTCCGCCACATAGGCCACATGGATGCAGCGCGAGGTGTCGGCAGCCTGCTGCAGCGTGACATACGGCGTGACGAGCCGCTCGCCAGACTTACGGATCAGGATATCAGCAGGATCGACACTATGCGTCATCGTGGCATTCACCCGATCATGGTAGTCGCGCAACTCAACAGTAATCTCGACAGGCTGTTTGGGGAAAGGCATCAGGAAAACGTTCTCAAAAGACTTCTGCACACGTCGCGACTCCTCAGTAGCCAACCACTCCTGAAAGAGCGTTGAGAACGAATGGCGGTAGATGAGTCGCCCGTCGCGCTTATCGCGCACCAAGAGCTGCCCATTGCCTTTTAGCGGCACCTCTGACAGTCGCTCCCGCTTACCATACCAACGAGGCAAAGCCGCAAGTTCATCCACAAACAGTTCCTGATGCTGGCTATTACCTGAGAAGGTATAGTCTAACCGCAGGGTACGGTCTTCGAAATAGTCTTCGAATCGTTGCGCCATGACTGTGTTCAGCGACAGCAACAGCACGCCTATCAATAATAATCTTTTCATACGTCTCTATCAACAACATTATATTTTACTTTCATAACCTCTCAATAAATGCTGCAAATTTAGTGAATTTACGGAAGAATCAGTCATTTTACCCATAGATTTAATATGTTTTGTGATTATGACAGACCAGATTATCGAGTTTATTCGTATCTTTGCAACATCAAACTAAGAATTCGCATGAAAAGACTGAAACTGGGTATCGCATTGGTGATAGTCATCGCACTTGGTGCCTGGGTGGCTTCGCGTTGGCATACATGGTTCGTGGAGGAGGACGAGGAGACTTACGTGCCTTCGATGACGCCTGCACACGTGCTGCTGACCTTTGGCGACGCAGAACCGTTGTCTCGAAACGTGAGCTGGCAAGCAGATACGGTGGTAAGGCCTTCATGGCTGGAACTGGCCTGCCTCTCCGACAATGATACCATCCGCGTGGAGGCTGCTGGTGAGGTGTTCCGTTCACGTGGTGGACTGGCAGCCTATTACGTGGCTCGCCTACGGGATCTCAAGGCGGCTACAGCCTATGCCTATCGTGCCGTTACCGACGGGAAGGCCTCGCCTTGGTATCAGTTTCAGACGCAACAGGGCGGGTCTGATAAGGTATCTTTCCTCTATGTGGGTGATGTGCAGGACTCGATCGGTGGCGAGACGAACCACATCCTGCGTGAGGCACTTCACCGTCATCCCCAATGTGAGTTCCTCGTCTGTGGCGGTGACTTTGTGGACGGTCCGATGCACAGTTGGTGGGAAGAGGGTTTCCGCAATATCGACAGTGTGGCACAAGCGATGCCGATGCTGGCGGTAACGGGTAATCATGACTATCGGAAAGGGGTCATCCAGCGTCTGGAACGCCGTTTCTCACTGACCTTCTCCTACTTCCTCGATTCCATGATTGGCGAGAATCAGGTCTATACACTCTCATATGGACCAGCGCAGTTCTTCCTGCTCGACAGCAATCGCGAACTGCCTTACCTGCTCACCCAGCGCGACTGGATCAAGACGCAATTGCAGCAGAGTCGGGCCCGTTGGAAGATCGTTGTGCTCCACCACCCGCTCTTCTCCATCAGGAGTGCCTCGCGCAACCTCATCCAGCGATGGGTGTTCAACAGTCTGCTGGAGGACTATGGCGTGGATCTCGTGCTGCAGGCGCACGAACACAACTATGCCCGCATGACAGCCCACGAAGACGGGATGGCTACAACACCTGTCTATACCGTGAGTCACTGCTCACCCAAGAATTACGACCTCTATCAGAACGAACGCTATGACAGGTTTGGCACAGAAAGCCGCTACTATCAGACGATAGACCTCTCGGGCGATACGCTCACAATGGCTACCTACGAAGCCTATCACCACACGCTCTACGACTCCCTGCAGGTGGTGAAGGGAAATTCGCAAGTACAGCGTGTAGTGATCAACGATTTCTTTCCGAAGAAGTAACTTAGAAACGCATGCCAAAGAAGACACGGGCCCGCCACTTGTTCTGATTGACAGTCACATTCTTGTCGTCGAAGACAGAGTTGTTCATGACAAGATTGGCACCAGCAAAGAAGCGCGGGGAAAAGTTGTAAACGACAGCAAGGCGCTCATTGAAGATCATGTTGAAATGAATATGCTGAGCCTCTTTTTCTTCACCGTTCACAATCATCTTATTGCGATTATAGACCACAACGGTAGGCAGGACAGAGGCATGGAGCAGCCATTTGCGCCCCAACACAAGGTTATAGCCATAGCCGCCGCCGATACCTACATGCCCGAACTTGATAGTGGTCACTGGCGCATCGGGAGCTCTCTGTATCAGCTCATCGTTGGTTTTGATACTACCGCCCTGATAGCTGATACCGAGCAGCCATGAGCCTGCTGAGCGAAGCTGAATATAGCTCTGATTGAACGCTGCGGGATAAGAGAAGCGGCGATGGTTGAAGGTATAGTAGCCTACTAAATTCAGCACTTTCAGATTCGCTTCGCCTGACTCCAGCCGCTTGTCACCGCTATCACCATGAAAATCACCCGACAACGATTCTGACCGCTGATAACTCAGATCGAGACTAAGGCGGCTGCCGTAGTAGTTGAGGTTAAACTCATAGTCCTTATAGACACCGCTCCACTTGGCAGGATTGATGGCAATAGCGGCTCCGATGCCTCGATAGGTGGCAGCAAGAGAGAAAGTGGTCTTATGGCTGGTGCTGAGATCCGATTTTGAGTAAACACCATTGACTGTTCCCTTGGCATGGAACGTATTGCCCGTCTGGTTCATCCTTACCTTCAGCGTCAGGCCCTTGCCTTCTGGGCGCACCACATAGGCAGAGTCGTACTTAGAGTTAAAATAACGGGCTCCGAGTTTGTCGGACACACGCTTCCAGATGCTCTTTTTCTGAATGACAGAATCGCCAGGAGCAGCTGTCTGGGCCACACTATCAGACAGCAATTGGGGACAGACAGCATTGTCTGCCCCAACTGTTGTCGAACCAACCATGATGGCTGAGAAAAAAATAATCAGTCTCCGAAACATCTTAATTGGTATAGAACTTTGCACCGATGGAGAGTCCGATGATGTCTTTCAGCTTCACATCGCTGCTCTGGAACATGGAACGGACATAGAGGTCACACGTACTGAACTCATAGAACAGCGCGATACGACTATGTCTTTTGCGTTTGCTCTCAGGTATCTTGAACTCAATGCGCTCACCTAATGCAATGTTCAGACGGAACTTGGTTGACATAAACTGATAATAGCCATCGGGATAACGGCCTGGCTGGCTCTTCCAGAACTCATGTCCATAGACAGTGTTAAGATAGAGGCTGGCCGTCAGCGGGCAGAACCTCCAACGATCATCGGGTATCTTTCCGGAGATCTTCGAAAGGTCAATCTTCCAAGGGATGTAGTTACCCTTCAGGGTCGTTGTTATCTTGGGGCGCGAGGAATCATGCTTCGGGATGAAACCGACGAGCAACTCCGTCTCCCACTTCCTGCTCTTACCGTAGCTCCAGCCGATACCTGCTGACAGGGTACCCATGTTACCAGCATTCTGGATGACGAAATGGGTAGGAATCAGCGACAACCAGGCATTCTGCTTGCGCTCGAGTCTTTTTTCAAACTTGGTCTGCTGTACTTCGAGGCTATCGCCAGCCATGACATGCATTGAACATGTCAGCATTGCCATACTAATAACGAATCTGTTCAATTTTATAGCCATTTTCTAGTTCCTTTGATATTGTCATAATACGATAGTTGCGGTGACTGGCACAGTCGATGGCATAGAACATCAGACCGTCGCCATAGATGTCGGAGACCGTGTCGTTGTGGTCGTGTCCATAGATGCAGCACATCAGGCCTGGAGCAAAATCAAGATAGCGACGGAATGCCTTGCAGACATTGTTGTTGAACTGGTCGCTGAATGGTGCGGCATGCATCACGATGACGGTACGATCGAACTTGTCAGTATTTGTTGTAAACTGCTCCTCCATGAAGTCGAAGTTAGGTACTGAAGCCAAGTAGTCGTACTCCACAGCATTGGTGTTCAGGCAAATGAACTTGACGCGACCTGCAATAAACGAGAAGTCGCAATCGCCATACATCACCTCATAAGTCTGGTTACCAGTTCCGAGAAAGTCGTGATTGCCAATCAATGCCACAAACGGACAGTTCAGCCCCATCAGCACATCACGCGACCATTCGTATTCCTTCTCCGTAGCTGTATCTGTCAGATCGCCACAGTGCACCACGAAATCGACATTTCTGCGGTTCACATCTTCCACTTGATCACGTGCATCGCCAATCCACAGGTGGGTGTCGCTGATAAACGCGATGCGAAGTTCTTCCTTGTTGGCAAACTCTTTCTCAATGATTGCCATCTGCTTGG
>Ga0310695_10011568_pt1 | contig 12586 bp, 5 predicted proteins | sample RumenRJG_04DNA_FD_203882 | JGI IMG/M metagenome (GOLD analysis project Ga0310695, IMG submission 203882) | Bovine rumen microbial communities from Lethbridge, Alberta, Canada - RJG_04 (v2) (version 2) | ecosystem: Host-associated > Mammals > Digestive system > Stomach > Rumen | place: Canada...
AAAATGGCAAAAACGGCATTCAATTTTTGTTGATATTATTAATCATTCCTCTTCAGACATTATTTTGTTTTGTGGCCATTCTCTTATCAAAGAAGATGAAGTTTACTCTCTTGAACAAGAAATTGCGAACAAGGATGTGACTGTTTTGTTTGAAGTAAGAGAAATTGAAGAAAGTGATTTTGTAAAGTTTAAGCATGGATTATTCATGGTTGAACAAGGAAAGCCAAGAAATCTTTTCACCAATCAATTATTCTCTACGCATGGTGAATTAGATAACAATGAAATGCTGTGTGAGCGTTTCATCCATGAACTTGAAAATAAACGTCATTTTGTGATTAAAGGAAAAAGCATCTTGATACTCCAATGTGGAGAGTTGAATATTATAAAGAATTTGCAAGGAAAAGAAAACCAACCAATTTTTCGCATTCCCCAACGAGAAGATCTACAAGCACGTTTTGAGAAACTATTGGAGGAAACAGATATCGTTTTTAACCCGATACATACACCAATGGGAAATCAAGGTAAGATGCATAAAAGAAGAGAATTGCTTAGTGCAAACAATCGGTTTTATTTCTCGGTCAGTCAAAATGGAGAAAGGAAGATCGAAGCTCATAGTTTGCAATACGCTTACCATAATGGGAAAGAATTAAATGAAAACAACATTGAGGTCACGGACGACTACCAAATTCGATCGTATGTAATAGAATAGCAAGATTATTCTTGGAAAGTAACACTATATTCAGAAGTCAATCACATTCACAAAACATATTTACAAGTTAGAGGGTAAAAAAGAAGGTATGGCAAAGTACAATCAGATAAAGCTCTTTGAAGAGAAGAAAGTTCGCGCCGTGTATGACGACGTAGAAGAGAAGTGGTACTTCTCCATAGTTGATGTCTGTGGCGTTCTTACAGAAAGTAAGGATCCGCTAACAGCTCGAAAGTATTGGAACAAGTTGAAACAGCGACTTAGGGAGGAAGGAAATGAAACGGTGACAAATTGTCACCAGTTGAAACTTAAAGCTGCTGACGGCAAGATGCGAAAGACGGATGTAGCTGATACAGAACAGCTTTTTCGATTGATTCAGTCTATTCCTTCACCTAAGGCCGAGCCGTTTAAGCAATGGATGGCTCAAGTGGCAGCACAAAGACTCGACCAAATGCAAGACCCAGAATTGGGTATCCAACAGTCGCTTGCTGACTACAAGCGTTTGGGCTACTCGGACAACTGGATTAACCAACGTCTGAAGTCTATTGAGATACGCAAAGACCTAACCGATGAGTGGAAACGGCATGGGCTGGAAGAAGGTATACAGTTTGCGACACTGACCGACATCATCTATCATACTTGGGCAGGCATGACAGCACGGGAGTACAAGAAGTTTAAGGGACTGAAGAAAGAGAACCTGCGTGACAACATGACTAATCGTGAACTGGTGATGAATATGTTGGCAGAGCTTTCTACCAAGGAAATATCTGAGAGTCAGAACCCGGAAACGTTTGGCGACCATATTGACGTAGCCCGTCAAGTTGGTGAGATTGCCCGCAATTCAAAGGATCGAAGAATTCTTATAAAGCGGGCTGCCGCTGCTCGGCACTTCGTGACGCTTTCATAGCGAAGCGGAGAAAGAACCTCGACCGCTGCGACTGGGCGGAGAGGGGGATATAAACCCCTATAGGTATAATTGTGTAATGGAGGTTTATGCATAAATAAAGGATAGGGGGCAAAATGAGAGAGACTGTGGCAGAACGTTGTCTGCACAGTCTCTCTCTGTCGTATCCGAAAACAAAAACTATTTATCTTTCGGGAAACTTGCTGAAATCAGTAGCTCCAGGGATTGCTGTCTTCCGGCTCGTCTTCCCACAAGTTATGCTGCCTTGCGTTGAATATAATATTGCCATCTTCATTAGGGTTCTCAGTATAGTCTTCAATCTTGCCCGTGAGGTTGTTGTATGACTCAACGAGCAGCGGACCCTCGAATAGCGCTTTTGTCGCCCATGTCTCGGGCTTTGTATATGCTTTTCTCATTTCGGTCATCTTTTATTTTACTATTATCTTCTTACCGTTAACTATATAGACTCCAGAGGGCAGCGTGTTCAGCAGCGAAGCGTCCTTGGCTACCATCTGTCCTTGCAGGTTGTAGACGTGCGAGCTGCCTTTTGCCGTCTGCTCGCTGCGGATGGTGTTGGCTGTGATGCCAGTGGCCTCGTCGTCGTCCCAGCGCAGCTCGAAGCCTGAGAACAGTCGTGCCAGACCTTCGCCTTCAAGGGCATCGCTGTCGTATTCTGTTCCGGTTGCGTCAACGTCGTTGATGTAGAAGCGGAAACCGTTGAGGCTTACCTGCTGGCTGTTTACCATGTGATAGAGCTGAACCTTATCCTCCGTCTTGTTGTAGCCGAAGACGTAAGCCTTGCCCGCAGTCTGCTGCTTGAAGTACGAGCCGGTGTAGCGTATGCTGTTGTGCTTGCTGAACGCGTCGCCGGGTGCAAAGACGTTGCTCACGATCTTGCCGTCGGTTCCGGCCTTCAGGTTCTCCTTCACCTCACTCTGCTTGTGGTGGCCAAGGTTGAGCGACTTGCCGGTTATGGTGTAAGTGTTACCCTCAGCATCCACCATCTGCACGTTCTCGCCGTAGTTAGGTCCGTCGGGACGTATCATGTAGAACTTTCCAGCCTCGATGACGGGAGCACCGTCGTTCAGGGGCACATCCTTGAACATTATCTTATAGGGATTGTTCGGGTCGAGACCGTTGGCCGCTGCCACCTGAGTGCGCTCGCCGAACGCGCTGCGCACCTGTGCTGCCGACAGAGTCACCGGCAAGAGAAGCGGGTTCCACTGCTTGTCCCAGAACTCACGCTGCAGGTAGATGGGGAACTGTGCGTTGTCCTCATTGTCGGTATAAGTGTACTGCGACTCCTCGGTCTTGGTGTCGCTCAGCACGAACGGGCTCTTGCCCAGATAGTGGAGGCGCACCTTGTCGATGGCTGTGTAGTCGCTGTTTACATTTGTGCCGCCCGTAATCTCGAAGCCGATGTTTATCTCTACATACTTGTCGCCAGCTTCGTCACTTGTGGTGCTTGCTTCAATGAGCGACTGTGGAACATAGAAGTAGTAGTCGTTGACGTACTCGTTGTTGAAGAAGTCCAGTCCGGCCAGGATGTCGTCGGCTGTTCTGCCTTGGTCCTTGTAGAGGTTGTACATGGCTTCGTCGCCGCCGCAGTCGGCCAGCGTAATAGCTCTCGCCTGATAGCCGTCGGTCTGGTAAGGCTTGGTGGCTCGAGCCAGTTCCTGGTTGCGTACGGTCTGTCCCGGAACCTCGGCATACATATACACGTGGCCGTTCTGGTTCATGTTGGTGAAGCCGTTGCAGCGGAAGCGATATACGCCGCCTGCATAGCATCGTGCCTTCTGCGACAGCTTGCCGTTGTTGGTGATGCGGGCATGGTACAGCTTGCCGGTGAGCTTGCGGTCGCCAAGTGCGTTCTTCCTGAACATTCCGTTGGGTTGCTGCGTCCACTGCTCGGTGTTGCCGCGGGCAAACTCGTAGTCGTTGAGCATGAACGTACCGTCAACGTCAGTACCGCCGTACACCTCGTTTGAGTTGCCGCGTCCCTTCCATAGGTCGAGCAGCTCCTGATAGGTGACAATTTTCCACTGGAAATACTTCTCAAGCTTCATGTCACCGTTAGTGATTTGGTCTGGTTCGCGGGTGAAGCAGACCTCGTCGTTACGCTCGGTGATGGGCACAGCCTGGCTGAGTCCGTCGTTGCCGTCGTTGCTTATCACGGTGTTGCCGGCATAGATGTATAAGTCGCCGCCTTTTTTCTGGTTGTTGAGGGCCAGACGGTAGGTGTTGTCCATGCCGGGCACCTCTTCAAAGGCCCACTGACTGCCGTTGTTGCGGTCTACGTAGATGCGTATCTGCTGGTGTCCTTCGTCTACTCCGAGCTGTGCTCCCCAGTCGGTTGCAACGATGGTCTGCAAGGTGTAGCGCGCACCGTTCTTGCTGATTTTCATTGCCATGCCCAGGTCGTTGTAGAGCAGACCAGCCTCAGTGCCCCACGCACCCGTAGGGATGATGAACTTCTGAGCGCCCACGTTGTAGATATAAACCTTCTCTCCCAGCACATTATCGACCGAGTGGCCGGGGAAGGCCGATGTCTTGCGGAACTCCACCTTCACGGTGTAGTTGTTGTCGCCCTCGTTCTTGCGCAGCTTGATGATATACTCCTTCACGTCGGCCTGCTTTATTATGTAGTAGGCATCCTTGCGGAACTTGGCAATGTCGGTTTCTATGCCGATGCCGCTTATATACTGTGCAGCGTTGTCTATGTTGCTTTCCTCCGAGATGAGGCGTCCGTTGCCGGTAGTGGTCGGTGCCACATAGTTGTCGTGGTCTTCTCCGCTCACTTGCGGCTCGTAGAAGGCAAAGAACACACGGTCGTAGAAGTCTTTGTTGCTGTATTTGTCGAAGTCTTCGGCTTTGATGCGGAAGACATAGTGGTAGTCCTGGTCGGCACCAGCCAGTTCGTCGAAGCCCTCGTCACCGACTTTCACCATCTGGTCGTTCTTTACCACATATCCGCCCTGGGTGGTGCTCTCGTAGTGGTGCAGCTTGAAGGTCTTTTCCAGGTTGTAGACGAAGTTCACGTTGACCGTGGTGTTGAAATTGTCTCCTATCCACTGGCCTTGCTCGTCGTATTGCGCTTCGCGGATACGCTTCAGCGAGATGATGTAGCGTTTCACTCCCTCGGTCTTCTTGAAGTAGAAAGCCTTCTGGTTGTCGTTGGTACAAGCTTCCCACAGGGGCGACTTGTCACCGCTTTCGGGAGTGAACTCAGGGTCTGGAGTGTCCCACACGTTTGGTGAGCTCTCCTTTAGCGGACGCAGAATGTCGTTGGGGTTGGTGATTACCGAACCCAGATATTCGTAGAACTCCTTCAGCTTGAAGTATATCACGTCCGTTCCGTCTACCTTGTCGTCAGCGGCGCGGTAGTCGTCGAAGTCCTCAGCATCGATGACGAGGGTGTAGATACCGTCCTGCACGGCACTTCCGTTTTCCACCTTGCTGAGTGGCTTCGTGGTGTCGGTGCGGTTCCAGTGGCCGTTGTAGCGCAGGTAGTAGCCAGCCTGGTAGCCGGTCTCCTCGGCATCGAGCGTGTAGACGCGGTATCCGTTAGGCTCCAGCGTGAGTGCGAGGCTCAGGTCCTCGGCCACCTCCTGAGTAGTGGGAGTGGTTCCGCCGAAGGCAATGTCGCGGCTGTCGATAACGCAGCTCCAGTTGCCGGTGATTACGTCGTCGACAACGGCTGATGCCTGCTGGCCGCTCACGTTGAGCACCACGAGCACCCACTTCTTGCCAAGTCGTCGTGCATAAGAGACAATCTGGTCCGACTTGGTCTTTGCCTCGTAGTTGCTGTAGCTGTTGAGCGGCATATAGATACCTCCGGCATTGCCGTCGGCAAGTGCGGGGTTGCTGCGCTTCAGGTTGACGAGTGCCTTCACGGTGTTCTCCATCTTGTAGTTGTGGTAAGTCCAGTCTACGTCGGAGTCGGTGAAGTAGTTCAGCTTGTTGTTCAGCAGGTAGCCGTTCTCCTGTCCGTTGTAGAGCAGGGGCATACCCGGCAGGGTGAACTCCATGACGGTGAGCGGATAGGCTCTCTGGCCGAACTCTTCGGTCATGCTCTTGCCGTTGTTCACGTCGTGGTTGGTCAGATAGAACATATGTCGGAAGCCCTCGGTGGCTGCCTTGTCGGCAGCAGCTTTCACGGCAGTGGCATTGGCACCGGCCTGTGCCAGCTCGTCGTGGAAGTTCCAGGCATAGTCAAAGTCGAAGCCGCAGGTGGCAAGCGAGTCCTGAGTGTGGTTGTGGATGTCGGTCTCGGCAAGGAACTTCAGCTCGGGCTTCACTTCGCGCAGCTCGCTGATGGCTTTCGACCAGAACGACTTGGGCAGGTAGTTGCCGTAGCCCGTCACCATGTCGCAGCGGAAACCGTCGATGGCCGCACCGCTTGTGGTGTATGTGCCGTCGACAAACTTCTTCATCTCGGCTATCATGGCTTCCTGTGCCGACGGGTTGCTGTCGCGCAGGTCGAGCTGATGAACGTCGGCATAGGTGGTGCCGCCACCGACGGGATTGATATAGTTGCCGTTTGATTTGGCATAGTATTCGGTGTGAGTGGTGTGCCAGGTGTGCTGGGTTGAGTTGTGGTTGGCAGCCCAGTCGAGCCATACTTTCATGCCCAGAGTGTGGGCTGTGCTTACAAACGTGCTGAACTCGGCAGCCGTGCCGTATTGGTATTCGTCGTATGTGGTGGCCGCGTAGGGGCTGTTTAAGCCGCCGTCGCGCTTGAAGATGGGCATCACCCAGATTATGTCGATGCCTTTAGCCTTGAGATTCGCCAGCTCAGAGGTAGCTGCTGCGAATGTTCCTGCAGCGGTGAAGCTGCCGATGTTCATCTGATAGATTACGTCGTGGCCGGCATCTTCCGACTTCGGAGCCAGCTCACTGCTGTCGCCTGAACCGCTGACAGGCACCTCAGTGCCGTCGAGCTGAAATGTTTTTCCGTTGTTCTCGGAACCTCTCACGTTGACAGTTCTCTGATATGTGCCTTCTGCTCCGCCTGTTCCGCCGCTGAAGATGACTGCCTGTGGCAGCCAGCCAGAGTATGACCAGCTGTAGATTTGTTCTGTCGCATCAACCAGCGCGGCCTCTGTTCCGGGAAATGCGCCCTCGGTTACAGGGTCGTATGTGTAGGCATACACCTTCGTCCAGCCGTCGGGTTTCTTGAAGTACACGGTGAAAGTCTGGTCGGGCACGGTGTGGTATTCGCTGCCGTTGGCCAGCGACACAGTCTTCTGCTTGTCGTCGCCGTTGCTGATGATAAGGTTGTCAGACCAGTTCCTCAGATAGTCGCTCACAGTCATGGTGTAGGTGGTCACGTCGTCCTGTACTGACTCCGCCACTGCCAGGCTGCCGATGCTGCCGTCGTAGCCGTTGAGCTTCGCGCCAGGCCATGCGCCGAACTTCTTTCCCACATCGGCACCGCCGGTCTGTCCGTCCCAGTCCCACGTGTAGGCATAGACGTTGCCCCAAGGCTGGTCGTCTGCAATCTTCACGGTGCGGGTGGTTTTCTCGTAGACGTATGTCTTGCTGCTTTCGCAGGCTTTGCCCTTGACTACCTCAAGGCCACCTTCGTCGATGTTCAGATAGGCGGGCTCTTTGCCGGTAAAGGTGTACTTGTATTTATAATGTGTAGCACCATCGTGTGTTTCGGTGCCGTCGGCTGTCATGGCAGGGCGCTGCTGCCAGTTGGTAAAGCCGTCGGCGGCTTGCCCGTCGGCATACCAGCCCCAGATGCTCACGGTCTTGTCGTTGTAGGGTGTAAGGAAATAGACCGTTGTTTCAACGGGGTACACCGTTGCTGTCCATGCCGTGCCTTCGCCTTTCACCACGCGGAACGACATCTTTGTGCAGCCTGTGCTGCTTGGCGACGTAGTCCAGTTGTCTTCGCCTTCGCCGTAAGTGTAAACGGTGATTGGCTCCTTGAACCGGAAAGCCTCAGATGTGCAGACGTTCTTTCCCTGCGTGCCGTCGTAGAACCTGAACCACAGGGTCTCGGCATTTGCCAGATTGTATGTGCTCAGGTCCAGCGTGGCAGTGTAGGCTCCGTCGGCATAGTCCATCCTGATGCCCGACGGTGCGCTCCAATGCTCGTTGAAGAGCAGATACAGCTCGTCCTGTGCCGTGGTGGTTATCGCGGCCAGTGTCGATAGTAATAATAATAGCAGCTTTTTCATCTTTACTGAATGTTACTGTTTGTTTGAATTGTTATGATAATTGGGTTTCGCAAATCTGCTGCAAAGATATATGCACATAGGTCAGCCGTTACGATGCATCAAGGTTTAGATTGCTTTTTATCAAAGTGTCAACCCCGATAAATAAAGGGATTGACTGCAAAATCTCAAAAATAAATCTAAATCGCAATAAATCCCAATCCGCGCAATCTCCTATCTGACAAGTAGTGACGGGGGAGGGCTTTCGGCAGGCGATGAGACCTGTCTGGAGGAATTTTACCGACCCTCCCGTAACTTTGTTCCAGCAGCCCCGGAGCAACCTTCCAGAGCCTTTGGAGCATTGCTCCAAGGCTGCTGGAGCAATGTTACGGGGCTGCTGGAGAAACATTTCCAAGGCGTGTTGGGAATCTGGGACTGCTAAAGTGCTGATTATGAGGCGAGTTGCTGCAAGTCGGTTTGCTGCTGTGTGTGCGCTATCCGAGCACTCCAATCTGGAGGTAGCTCTGATACTCTCCGCCGCAGTGTATGATGTGGCGTCCGAGGTTGTCCTTTGATTCGTAGGCCGGCACCCCAGGATGCACGTTGCCCGTGATGTTCTTGCTGCTTACCATGAACCGCAGCGTCTCGCCCGGATAGAGAGTCATGCCCGTGGGAGCCAGCGGCACCTCTATTTCCACAATCTCACCCTTCTTCAGTTTCTCCTCGCGGTCGAAGCTCAGCACGGGGATGATGTCGGTGCTCTGCTTTTCGTCCAAGTGTCGGCGGCTGACGCGCAGTCGTCCGTATGCACCGCTGTATTTAGCCACGCCTCCGTAGTTCTCGAGCATATCGTGAGTCTTGGGCGATGTGCTTGGTATGGTGAACTGTCGCAGCACGTTGTAGTGTCGGTCGAGCTTCTGCACTATGAGGAACAGGTCCATGTCGTCGCTTCCGTCGGCCTCGACGAAGAGATGTGCCTTTGGATAGCCGATGAAATCGGTGCGTTTGTCGACCGTCAGGTAGAACGAGGCTTTAGGCGCAGCACTCTGGCAGAGATAGAAAGCGGGAACGTCAGCGTGTTGCGGAGCCTCGCTCATCTGGCGGGTCGTGCCGTTCAGAAACAGTTTCTTGTATTCGGTGCCGACGGGTGGGAATTGCGTAGCCGGCTGGTCGACGAGGTTGCCGCCCTCCATGTCGTGCAGGCAGTAGCGCACGGTGGGTGTGTCTTTCCATCCGTTGTCCTTTCCCTTCATATAGTAGTCGAAGAAGCGCAGCCGTTCCTCCACGTACTTCGGCTCGTAGTAGTCCTGCCATTCCAGGTTGTCGTGTATGCGCAGCCACTTTTCCTTGCTTCCGAGCTGCCGCCAGGCGCGGAAGGTGCCGTCGGTGTGGAGCACGTTGGAGTACGAAGCCACGACGAGTATGGGCACATCGATGTCGTAGACGCGGGCAATCTTGTCCTGCCAGAGCGGATGGTCGGCATAGGGATACTGTCGGCTCTCTTCTGCCACGTCCTCGCGCAGGCCGAAGCCCTCGTGGTTGTTCTGTATTCCCTCGGTGAACACATAGTCGGGCATACCTCCCACGAGGCACATATCGCGATAGCCGTCGGTGAGTGCCTCCGTCACCTGCGTGCATACCAGATGCTCAGGGCGTTCGGCAGCGATGAACCACTGCGAGAACGAGAGGTAGGAAGTGCCGCTCATGGCCACCTTGCCGTTGCACCAGGGCTGTCGGGCCACCCATTCCACGAGGTCGGCACCGTCCTGTCCCTCCTGAGTGCCGAGCATGGTGCTGTCGCCCTCGCTGCGTCCGATGCCGCGCGGGTCGGGATAGACGATGGCATAGCCGTTGGCACACCAGAAATCGGGGTCGGGACCCTCGAACTTCTGCAGTCCGCTCATGCGCTTCTGGTCGAGTCCCAGGAGTCCGAACAGGTTCTTGAAGCGTTCGGCATTGCCCGAGTTCTTGCCGTATGGACTCCATGCGATGATGGCAGGCAGCGGCTCGTCGGTGTCGGCAGGCAGATAAACGTCTGTCAGTATCTTCACCCCGTCGCGCAGGGGCACCTGCTCGTCCTTCACGAAGCGGATGTCGTGGTCGAGCGGATGGAATACCTCGTTGACGACAGTGCCTTTCTTCAGCAGGTGCTCGCCCGATGGCCAGTCGTAGTACTCTCCTTCATAGTTGCGCACGTCGCGATATTTCAGCGATGGCTTGCGGATCATCATGTCCTGAATGTTCTTCTTCATAGTTGTAAGGCTTTTATGTGTTTATTTCTCTGCTGCAAAATTACAACGCTCAGGCTTATTATACGTTACCCTTTACATGGGGGAAATGTTCAAATCTAACGATTTCTGGGTGAAATAACAGGCAGGTGCTGTCGCATTTTCTGGAATAATGGAATTAGTTTGCCGACGAGCAAGGTGCGGATGTCGCTCAAGGGAATTTCGCTCAAGGGGATTTCGCTCAGGCGGATTTGTAATCCGCCTGAACTGAATATAAGGATTTACAATCCGCTATGCTTGCAGAGCGACTTTGTTTCGCGATAGTCCTGTTTGTATAAATTGCTCCTCAGTCGTTGTTTGTCGGATTATGAAATCCTTATATTCAGTGCGTCGGGATTTTAAATCCCGACGAGCAAGGGGGGTGAGAGATTTCAAATCCCGACGAGCAAGGTGCGGCGGGCATCCGGCACAAGGCTATCCCTGCCGAAAAGAGGCAAGAAAGGAGCCTTTGGGGGTGAAATAATAGGCAGGGACGGTCGCATTTTCTGGAATAATGGAAATAGTTTCGCAGTTTTATTTATCTTTGCAACACTGGCAAAAATCAGATACTGCGGCAGCAGCTCATTATTGAAACCCAGAATCGATGGCAAAGCAGATAGAAAACCTCACCCTACGCCATGTGGAGCACCTTGTAGGCGACGACCACGGGCAGTATGTCGGCGAACAGATGTTCGTTGCAATGAGCGCAAGACAGTTCGGTCGGCGCTTTCTCAGGACTGGTCAGCCCTACCGTGTCGACGATGGACGCGTGATGAGGGTGGTGGCAGGTCATGCGCACAGTATCATCGACATGGAGCCATACGACCTGGAGCGTGGCTGCCTGGTGGTGGTGGTTCCCGGCACGGTATTTGAGATTGAGGAGATGGACGACGAGCTGGACCTGCAGACCTTCTCTTACCGCGACCTGCCGCAGGAGGTGACGTTCAGCAGCTCCACTGCTTTCAGGCTCGAGGACGACGACTGGCAGCTTACGGGCGAGTATTTCGACCTGCTGTGGCATACTGCAAACCGCAAGCCAATGTCGACCGGCTCGGTGAAGGCACTGCAGGTGGCTCTCTTCCATGAACTCCAACATATATATAATAAGGTGGCGAGCGAGAAGAAGCGAAAGGGGATGAGCCGGAAAGAAGGCATCTTCCACCGGTTTGTGGCATTGGTCAACAACCACGCCGCCACAGAACATGCCATTTCTTTTTATGCCGACCGCCTTTGCCTCACCCCAAACTATCTTGGAGCAGTGGTGCGCGAGGTCAGCGGGCAGACCGTCATGGAGTGGATACACCGATATATCATACAGCAGGCGAAGCTGCAACTGAAGTACAGCGATTTGCCCGTGTGGCAGATAGGCGAACAGCTGAACTTTACCAATCCGTCGTTCTTCTCCAAGTTCTTCAGACGAGAGACGGGCATGACTCCTGCGGAGTACAGGAGGAAGGAGTAGGGATTAAGGATTAAGGATGAAGGTCTTATAAGTCTTATAGGTCTTATAGGTCTTATAAGTATTATAAGTATTATGGGAGCAATGGTGCTTTAGGTCTTATAAGTATTATGTGCCTTATAGCTCTCATAAACTTTCGGCTCTCCCATCCCTTGGGGAGGGGTTGGGTCTTTTACGGAAAAACGGGTTCCCTCTCACAGTTGAGAAGGAACCCGTAATGGTTTAGTGTGTATGTTAAAAGGATTTATTTAACAATTCCAGAGCCGAGGGTGAAGTTGATGTAAGCCTTCTGGCCGGCATTACCCTTAACACGCTCCTGGTCGCCTGCGTTGCCACGGTAAGAAATCTGACCGCCAACGGGGATGAACTCAGCGCGCCACCAGTTGATGTCCTCGCCAAGGTTAACGCAGATACGTATATCGTTGCTGGCTACGAAAGCGGGTGAAACGAACTGTCCGTTTCGCTCAGTAGGAACTGTGAACAGACCAGATTCCTCGCACGACCAACTAGCAGGAGATGTATCGCCGATGAGGTAGAGGTTAGGAGGCATGAACGTAACCTTGCGGGCACCGTCGACGTTCTTGACTTTCAGCAAGTACCAGCCAGATTTGGTCATCTTGATGTTGTCGGTGCTCGAAGCATCGAAAACGTCGCCGCACTCAGATGTTACCTCTGCCGACATACCGAAGTCACCGGTCCATTCTGGCAGAGGAGCAAACTTGAACTCTTCGCCTGCTTCAAGGTAAACCATGAGCCAAGACAGTCCGGTGGTTGCCTCAGTAATCGCCGCATCACCCCACTGGTCGCATACAGGTACGAGGGGAACCCAAGTGCCGCCCCAGCCGTAGTTGCTGCCGGTCATGTAGAGGATTGGGTCAGGAACGATGGCACCGGCTTCGTTGAGAGGCTGGATAGAGTATGTTCCCTCGAGAACGTTGATGGTGATCTGATAGCTTGTAGCACCGTCGGTAGCAGGCATCATCATGTTGCAGTCGCCGCCGAAGTCGGCACGGGTCATCAGTGAGCCCTCCAAGTCCTCGCAGCCGTTGCTTACGTTGTTGCCGAGCAGAACGCTCCAGTCGCCTC
>Ga0310695_10011569_pt1 | contig 12586 bp, 6 predicted proteins | sample RumenRJG_04DNA_FD_203882 | JGI IMG/M metagenome (GOLD analysis project Ga0310695, IMG submission 203882) | Bovine rumen microbial communities from Lethbridge, Alberta, Canada - RJG_04 (v2) (version 2) | ecosystem: Host-associated > Mammals > Digestive system > Stomach > Rumen | place: Canada...
AACGGCAATAAGGACAACAAGGACCAGTTCGGCTTCGTTCTCCAGTCCAACGATATCACGGACGGTTTCGCCGCCGGCAGCATGGTGGAGTTCTCCTCCCGCGACGAGGCGGGCCATCCCTACATCACCCTTGACAACGAACGCACCTACGCCTTCTGGGACAAGTATTACGCCATCATGTTCAACAACGAGGGGACCATGCTGAACCCCGAGACCGACGACTCCATCGCCATCATGACGAACTTCGGAGCGGGTCAGTACATGATGACCACCAACAAGCTCTACCAGTCCCCGATCTACCTCCGCGATATGGAAGACGACTTCATGATCCTGCCCGTGCCGAAGCTCAACGTGGAACAGCCTCACTACAACACGAGAATCCACGACTCCTGCACGATCTTCGGCGTTCCCGTCACCGTCGGCGGCACGGACTGCATCTCCGCCGCTCTCGAAGCCCTCGCCTCCCAGTCCTTCAAGGAAGTGACCCCTGCCTACTATGAGATCGCTTTGAAGGTCAAGTTCACCCGCGACTCCGACTCCGGGCGCATGATCGAGCTCTGCCACGAGAACGTCTACATCGACTTCGCCTGCCAGTGGTCCAACAAGCTCGGCGACATCAACCACTTCTTCCGCGGACGCGCCGACGCGAAGGATGAAGCCATCGCCTCCACCATCCAGAAGAACCAGAAGATCTGGACCAAGACGATGGACAAGCTGGCCAGCGCGTTTGAAGGACTGGACGACTGATCCCCTCCTTCCGATAATATCATTGGGCCCTCGGATGGTTCCGTCCGGGGGCTTTTTTCGTGGTGAGGAACAAAAGGCGGGAGATCCGACGGACGTCTGCCGGGCCGCGCTTTTTCGGTTTTTTCTCATGAATCGTCCCGCCCCCTTGCGCTTCTCCGCCCGATGTGGTATAATATGGGAAAAATGAAGAACTGTAATCGAACGGATAATCCGGTGAGGAAATATGAAACGAATGAAACAATTGCAAAACACGCGCGCCCGGCTGAGATCCCTCCCGAAGACCCTGCTCCTCTGCGTCCTTGCGCTCTGCCTGACCTGCTGTTCGGGCAAAAACGGGGGCAGCGGGAAGATCAGCGCTCCTCCCCAGTCCATGCGCGACACCGTGACGGGGGAATTCGATCCCATCACGGGCACGGCTTCGCTGACGGGTATTTACCGCCCCGCGGAGACCTACGGCTACGAGGGAGAACGGCTGTCGCGCTCCTCCTATCCCCTCTACGATGGGGAGACCGGGAGCCTCACCGCCTTTTCGACCTTCGAGGATTTGGTCCCCATGACGGACGAAAACGGCGATCCCGTCTATGTTCTGCCCGACACCCAGGGAATAGAACTGGTATACAGAACGACCCTGCGCACGCTTCTGCCCGACGGGACCTGCACGGACGCCGTACCCCTGCCCATGCCGGAAGGACACCGATTTTACAAGGGCGGAATCGCGGAAAACGGGGTGTGGTATATCACTTACAATATATCCGCCGTGGCGAACGACCCGGATCGGTATGCCCTGAACCGGACGGACCGGGACGGTGGGGAGTACCGGAGCATACCCGGCTCCGCAATCTTCGCCAATCCGGCGGACGCGGAGAGTCTGACCCGCATCGAAGCCGCGCTGTTTCCGGATGGGACGCTTGCCGCGGGTCTCGGGATCGAGGTCGCGGTATTGGACCGGGATCTGAACCGCCTTTATTCCGTCGCTGCGGACGGGGAGGTTGAAAAACTCGCGGCGCTTGAAGACGGCGGGATCCGGGTCCTCACGGGTCCTTCTCAGGAAAGAAAGCTCTGGACCCTCGGCGCGGGGGAGGACCGTCTCACACTCTTTGCCGATTTGAACGGATCCACGAATCATTTCTTTTTCGGCCCGGGCGCGGAATATTACGGGCTGGACCGGGAGGGGATCTACGCCGTGCGGGGGGAGGAGACCGTCCGGCTGCTGAACCGGCAGAATTCCGGTCTATCCGGTACGGTCTTCCCGATCGAAGCCGCCGCGCCGGAGGTGTTCGTGCTGGACGTCATTTCGGACACGGGAGAAGACGACCCGTCGATCTCCCTCTACCGCCGCTCGGAGGACATCGATCTCTCCTCCGTCAAGGTGATCGAAATCGCGACGACCCTGTTCTCCATCCCGCAGGAAATGGAATTAAAGATCTCGAAATACAACCGCGAGCATCCCGAAACGCGGGTGGTGGTCACGGTGGCGGCGGACGGGAACGTGCCCTTCGAGGAAAGGCACGACCGCCTGTGCTTCAGTCTGGCGAACGGATTCTACAAGCCGGACATTCTGCTCTCCAACAACAATACGAAGGTCATCGACACGGTCCTGGCGAAGCACCTCTACCGCGATCTCACGCCCTTTCTCGAAAAGGATCCCGACGTGAAGCTGGACGACCTCTTCGGCATGGTCCGATCCTATTTCACGGACGAGGACGGGGGACTCTGGGGGATCGCTCCGACCTTCCGCCTCAACGCCCCCACCGGAAGAAGCGACGTCCTCGGCAAATATGCGAAAAAGGGAAACTGGACCCTCGGGGAGGAGCTCGATTTTCTCGGATCCCTGCCGAAAGGCTCCGTCGGCATCCACGAGCTCACGCAGGCAAACTGGCAGCGGATCCTGCTCGGTCCCTCGGGCTTCAACCGCTGGATCGACTACGATGCCGGGGAGTGCCGGTTCGACCGCGAGGATTTCGGAAAACTCCTGCGGTATCTCTCCACCCTCCCGAAGGACTACGACGAATACGTGCGCAGAGCAGGATTCTGGGCCGGGATGAGCAACTCGGAGATCTACAGCTATTATCCGCCGTTCCGGAACGGGGAGATCGCGCTGATCGAAGCGTATCTCGACGGCGTGACGAGCTTCTACTCCACCGGGGAAAGGTTCGGGACGGTGGGTGACGATGCGGAAGCGGAGCTCTGCCATATCGGCTTTCCGACGGAGAACGGACTGGACACCGTGGAACTCTCGACGGATTCCGTCTGCATCCTCACGTCCTTCTGCTCCGACCCGGACGCGGCCTGGGACGTGATCCGCTCCCTCTTCGGCGATCCGGCAAGCTGGGGCGGAATCAACGGAGACGTCAACGCCATCTTCTACAACTACACGTTCTCCTCGCTGAAATCCGTGTTTGACGGTCAGGCGGAGGTCTTCGACACCTATTTCATCGAGCGCACTTTCCTTCCGGGGACTTCCGTTCCGAATGTATACATCCTGCCCCGGGCCGCCGGAAGCACGCCGAAGCCGCAGAATGGGGGACAGGTCGTCGTCTATGACCGGGAATTCATCGGGAACATCCGGTCCTTCCTCGACGGCGCGGCCTGTTCGCCCTATATCAACTACACCCCGGACGGGATATCGGAGATTGTCTTCGAAGAGGTCTCGGCCTATCTCGGCGGAGGAGCGGACGCGGACCGTTGCGTGCGGAACATCCAGTCCCGCGTCGGCATCTGGCTGGCGGAACATCGGTGAAGACCGGTCCGGGGAATCCTCTGAAAACGGAGTTCCCCCGGATTCTTAAATTTCAGGACGCCCTTGACTCCCTTCGCATGACATGATATAATGGACAAAAATCAAGCTCCCGGGAGGTTCTTCATGACCGAAAAACAAAGAAAGACTGCCTGGACGGTGTTCTGGATCTACATTTTTCTGCTCGTGTGGATCATCCTCTTCAAAATCAGCCTGCCCTGGAAGATCCCCTTTTTCCGGGCGGAGCGTTCGGTGGAGTTCGTCCCCTTCGCGCCGCGGGAGACCGGGATGCGGGAGACGGTGAGAGAAACGGTTCTCAACTTCCTCGTGTTCATCCCCCTCGGGGCGTATCTGACGGCGTTTTTCGAAGGGCGGAGCCGCCGGTTTCTCCGGGTCCTCGGGATCGGGTTCGGCGTCAGTCTCTTTTTCGAGATCGCACAGTTCCTTTTTGCCATCGGCGCGACCGACGTGACGGACCTCATCATGAACACCGCGGGGGCCGCCTTCGGGTTTCTCCTCTTCCTCTTTCTCCGGGCGGTATTCAAAACCCGGGCGGTGTCCGTCCTCAACGGCGCGGGGATCGCGTGCGAGGCGGTGTTTGTGACGATGATGTCCGTTCTGATCCTGTACAATCTGTGAGCGCGCCGGTCTGCGGGCCGACAAGCGGGAGTGTGAAAAATCCCGCTTTTTTTCTTTCCCGTACTTGTTTTCCGGCCCGGGATGTGATATAGTGGAATCAAGGAAGACCCATCCCGCAGGAGGAGACAAGCATGAAGCACCTCGAATCCGTCAGACAGGCAGTCCGGGAGAGGCCGGCGGGGGAATACTGCGCCTCGGACCTCATCCGCTACCGCTCGTTCCGGGAGAACTACGGAAAAACGCCCCTCATGGCGAAGGCTCTCGCCCAGAAAGCGTGGTTCGAATCCTTCCCGACGGCGGTGTACGAATGCGACCGGATCGCCGGAAGCAGGGCGGGCAATTTCGTCCCCGAAGAGGAGTTGGACCGCACGGAGCTGAACAGCGCGCGCCGGATCCTGAACTCTTACGGGTTCCTTTCCTTCCACACCAATTCCGACCACTTCGCTCCGGCTTACGGACGGTTCCTGAAAGACGGCGTCCGCGGGACCCTCGACAAAATCGACGCCTCCCTCGCAGCCCACCGGGACGAGCCCGAAAAGGTCGAATTCCTCACGGCTCAGAGACTTGTGACGGAGGGGTTCTCGACCTTCGTGCGCCGCTATGCCGAAGCCGCCCGGGAGACTGCGGGGAAAACCGACGTCCCCGCGTACCGGGAAGAGCTCGAAGCCCTCGCCCGGGATCTCGACGCCGCGGCCTCCGATCCCCCGGTGACGCTGAGGCAGGCTTTGAATCTCGTCTGGCTCGTCCACCTGTCCTTTACCTTCCAGAACAAATACGCGATGGCCCTCGGGCGGCTGGACCAGTATCTGCTTCCTTACTACCGTCACGATATCGACGCGGGGATCCTCACCCCGGAGGACGCGGAGGACCTCTTCGCCTCCGTCTTCATCAAGCTGACGGAAAGCCGGTGGTTCGGCGGGGACGACGTGGTGAACATCTGCATCGGCGGGGTCACGCCGGAGGGGGAGGAAGGGGTCAACGAGCTGTCCTATCGGATCCTCCACGCCGTCCGCGACTGCAACGTCCCGGGACCGAATCTCTCCGCCCGGCTCCACGAGGGGATGCCCGACGAATTCCTCGACGAATGCCTCAAGGTGATCGGCACAGGCCTCGGATATCCCGCCCTGATGAACGACAGGGTGAACATCCCCGCCCTCGCCCGCCACGGCTACCGCCCGGACCACGCCCGGGACTACTGCTTCGTCGGGTGCATCGAGAACTTCATCCCCGGCAGACAGCCTGCCTGGTCCGACGACCGGTTCAATATCCCCCAGTACCTTGAAGCGGTGTTCTACCGGGGCCGGGATCCCCTCGATCCGAACTATCTGGGCCTCGACACGGGACCACTCGAAGACCTCGAAACGATGGAGGACTTCATGGGAGCCTTCGAACGTCAGATCGCCTTCGCCGCTTCGGAATACGTCGCCGTCTTCAACAACGAGAACGGCCGGATCAACTACCGCAATTACGCCGAGCCGTGGATGTCGGTCTTCTGCGAGGACTGCATCGGGCGGGGCATGGACATCAACGCGGGGGGCGCTCTCTATCCCTCGGCCCACGGCGCCTGCATGATGGGCATCGCCACCGTCGCGGACTCCCTCTCCGCCGTGGAAAAGGTCGTCTACACGGACCGGACCTGCACCCTCTCCGAACTGCGGGACGCGATGGCCGCCGATTTCAAAGGGTACGAGATCCTCGAAGCCAGACTGAAAGCCGCGCCGAAATACGGGAACAACGATCCCTTCGCTGATAAATACGCCGTGTGGTTCGTGGAATTCACGGACGGGGTGTTCGCGCAGTACAGGACCCGGGACGGCGGACCCTTCTACACGGCGATCGCCTCCAACACCGCCTCCGTCTATTACGGCAGGATCACCGGCGCGACGCCCGACGGACGCCATGCGGGGGCCCCGATCTCCGACGCCGCCTCCCCGACCTACGGCATGGACCGGGACGGCCCGACCTCCGCCTTCCTCTCCCTCTCGAAGCCGGACTACTGCCTGGTCTCCTGCGGGACGGTGGTGAATCAGAAATACACCCCCGACATGCTGACCGATCCCGTGAAGCGCGAAGCCCTGCTCTCGGCGATCAAGGTCTATTTCAGCCGGGGCGGGCAGGAGGTGCAGATCAACTGCGTCTCCCGGGAAACCCTCTCCGACGCGATGGAGCACCCCGAAAACTACCGGGATCTCGTCGTGCGGGTCTCCGGCTTCTCCGCCTATTTCGTCAGCCTCGACCGTGCGGTGCAGGAGGATATCCTCCACAGGACCGAACACGCGGAAATCTGAAACACAGCCCCCAAAGCGTCCCTTTTCCGGCTTACATTCCGGTTGGACTCATGGCATAATGTATTCAATTCCATACAGGAGGTACTCTGATGAAACGGATCCTATCCCTGACGCTCGCCGCGCTTCTGCTCCTGCCCCTCCTTTCGGCCTGCTCGGAAGGCACGGAGAACAGCGCGAAGACCCCCGAAGACGTCTCCTCCCCGTCGGCCGTGAGCGAGGAGCCCGTCGAGGAAGCCCCCGAAACCAAGCTCCGCGACGACATTCCCGCCGACCTTCGTTTCGACGGCGAATCCGTCCGGGTCGCCCACCGCAGCGGCGCCAACACCACGCAGGAGATCTACGTGGAAGAGGACACCGGCGACGCTCTCGACTCCGCCCTCTTCGCCCGCAACCTGAAAGTCGAGGAGCGGCTCGGCCTCACCATCGAATCCATCCCCGTGGACGACACCCAGACCTACGTGCGCAAAGCCGCGGCGGCCATGTCCGACGACTTCGACGTCTGCGCCGCCTACCAGTATTACGGCATGGCGATGGCGACGGAAGGCATCCTGCGCAATCTGAACGAGCTGAACTACCTCGACACCACGAAGCCCTGGTGGGCCGCGAACTTCATTTCCGCCGCCACCATCGGGGGAGAACGGCTGTACTTCCTCACCGGCGACGCCGCGCTCTCCATGCTCCGCAACATGGGCACGATGTACGTCAACAATACGATCTACGGCCAGTATTTCGGAAGCGTCTCCGACCTGTATTCCACCGTCCTCGAGGGCGGCTGGACCTTCGACGTGATGGCCGGGTACTGCGAAACCGTCTACACGGACGTCAACGGCGACGGCGTGAGGGACGACAACGATATCTACGGCTACGGCTCCACGACCCTGTCCATGCTGGACTACACCGTGGCAGGCGCGGATCTGCAGTGGTCCGAATTCGACGAGGCAGGCTATCCCGTGGTCATCATCAACAACGAGCGGACGATCAACTTCGTCGAAAAGCTCTACCGGCTCCTCTACGAGAACATCGGGAGCTACATCGCGGCTCCGTCCGTGGAGGGCGAGAACAAGACCATCGAGAAATTCAAGACCGACACGCAGATGTTCCTTCCCTTCCGCGCGGACGGCTCGGAAAAACTGCGCGACATGGAATCCGACTACGCCATCGTGCCGCTCCCGAAGTACGACGAGACCCAGCAGGCGTACAGCACGGCAGTGCACGACTCGGTCTCCGTCTTCTGCGTGCCCGTGACCAACGCCGAACGCTCGGATCTGACCGGTGCGTTCCTCGAGTGCTTCGCCTCCGAGAGCTACCGGAACGTGACGGACGTCTACTTCGAGACCCTTCTGAAAGAGAAATTCGCCCGGGATGAGGTGACGGCGCAGGTGTTCGACCTCATCAAGGAGGGAGTGTACTTCGACTTCGTCCTTCTGCATTCCAGTTCCCTCAGCGATATCGGCCACATGGTCCGCGACGTCATTTCGGCCAAGAGCTCCGATTTCGCCTCTGCCTACGCGAAGAAAGCGAAGGTCGTCAACAAGATGCTCGAAAAGCTGATCGCCGCCTACAAGAGCATCGGATGATGTCCTCGCGCGGTTCCTGAATTCCCTATAAAAAGAGCCTCTCCCTTACCGGTTTCCGCAAGCACGCGGGCCGAGGGAGGGGCATTTGTTTTCAGGACAAATGACCGCATTGTTTTTCAATTCAAAAATATCTGAAATTCTTTCGAATACCTATTGACTGTCTTCGGAACGTGTGTTATAATGGGATAAAACCGAAGAGGGATGGGGGATGGTGAAGATGGGCTGACCGACAAGGCGCAGACGCACGAACGCATTTTGAAAAACGGACCGAAAAGGGGGATCCGATATGTCACAATACGAAAAAGATGGAATTATCAGCTGGCTCACGCTTCTCTTTGCGGTCGTCATCATAGTTCTGATCATTCTGATCGTTCCGCGGCTTATCAGACTGCTCCGAGCTCTTTTCAAACGAAATTCCATCGTCCGCCGCCTGAAAAAAGCGTGCCGGGCGAACGGGTTCGGATTTGTCAAAACGGCGGGTCTTTACAGCTCGGTGTTCCGAACGACATACAAGCCGGAGCTTCGGATTTCGCTCACGGATCCCTCGTGCACCTACCTGTTCAACGGGATGAACGAGGTTTCACGGATCAAACACTGGAAACCGGTCTATTTTTTCTCGAGATGGAACAACCCCGGTTTCGGCTGGGGCAAGACGGAAGATATGAAAAAGAACGGACTTCTCAGACTGATGCTCCCGATGGCAAGCTACGCGAATCTCGGAGCCGATTATGCTCATGAACAGCGCAGAAGAAAAGAAATCAGCTTTGCCGAAGAAGGCGGCGAACAGATCCTGTGCCTGAACCCGATTTCGCAGGAGATCCGAAAAGTAAAAGGCAGTACGACGGAACTCCTCTTTGACGGAGGAGAACTGGACACCGCGCGCGTCTATTCGGGCGGAGGACTGTTGAAGCTGCTGAATGTCGACAAATAACCAAAACTCCCCCGGAAGCCCAAAACCTCCGGGGGTATTCTTCATCCACAGCCTAATTCCTCAATGAGGACGGTTCTACTAACCACTAACCACTAACGACTAACCACTCCTCTCCCCTCTCTCAAACGATCACTTCCGCCCGGCTTCCGCCGCTTCTGTCCTTCGTCACGACGATCTGCCGGTCGATCCGCTGTTTCAGCTCCGCGACGTGGGAAATGATCCCGACGAGGCGGCGGCTTTCCCCCAGATCCGCCAGCGCGCGCACCGCCTGACGCAGGGATTCTTCGTCGAGGGAGCCGAAGCCTTCGTCCACGAACAGGGTGTCGAGCCGCACGCCCCCTGCCTCCGACTGGATCTCGTCCGAGAGCCCCAGCGCCAGCGAGAGGGACGCCTTGAACGCCTCGCCTCCCGAGAGGGTCTTCACGCTCCGTTCGGTGTCGTTGTAGTGGTCGATCACGTTGATCTCGAGGCCGCTCTGGGACCGGTTGTTCTCCGGGACTTCACGGCGTTTCAGCTCGTACTGTCCCCCGGTCATGACCCGCAGGCGGAGATTGGCCCGGGCGAGGATCCGGTCGAAAAACGTCGTCTGCACGTAGGTCTCGAGCATGATCTTCTCTTTGCCCGGGAGGGCGCCGTTGGCCGTGTCGGAGAGCGCCTTCATCCAGCCGAGCCTGTCCTCGTTCTCGTCGAGGAGGCGGTATTTCAGTCTCACGGCGTCGAGAGCGGTCCGGTTCGCATTCAGACGCGCGGCGACGGAGGAGAGCTTCGCTTCGGTTTCCGCTTTGGCGGCGGCGACGGATCTCACCGCGGCGAGAAGGGTCTCCCGGTCCGCGGCGGCTTCCCCGGTCTCCCGGTTCTCCCGGACGGCTTTGATGATCTGCTCTTTCAGTCCCCGGATCCGACCTTCGATCCCGGCGGCGCGGGTTTCGGCGAGGCGGCAGGCTTCTCCGGCGGATTCCCGTTTCGCGCGGATCCTGTCCCCTTCGGCGGCGAGGGCTTTTTTCGCTTCGACGGCCAGACGGCGGTCGGCGTATTCCAGCTTCCCGTCGAGCTCGGCGAGCCTGCGTCCGGCCTCCGCGATCCGCTCCCCGAGGACCCCGATCCGCTCCGCACGAAGGGAGATCGACTTTTCGAGGGCTTCGGCGCGGGCCTCGTTCCCGGGGATCGAGAGGTCGAGAGCGGCTTTTCTTTCGACCCGGGCGTTTTCCCGTTTGATCGCGTCCCCGGCGGCGGCGGTTTTCGCGGCGTTTTCAGCGAGGCATTCGAGGATCGTGTCCGGAATCGTTTCGGGGATCTCTCCCTCGATGCCGAAGCGGGCGCGGATCTTTTTTTCGAAGTCCTCCCTTGCCGAGCGGGCGCGTCCGAGGATCTCCCCGGCTCTCCGGCTGGCTTCTTCCGCTGCGCGCCGGTCCGCGTCCGCCTGTTTTTTCGCCTGATTCAGCCGGGCTTCGGAGGGGGCCCGTTCCGAGAGGGGAGCGGGATTCGGATGGGAACGGGATCCGCACACCGGACAGGGTTCCCCGTCTTTCAGGCCCGCGGCGAGGATCCCGGCCTGCTCGTCGAGAAACGCCCGGTTCAGGGATTCGTATGCGCCGACGGAGATCTCGGCCCGGGCGGCGGCGCTTCGGTAGTCCTTCTGGGCCGCTTCGGTTTCGGATCCCAGATTGCGGCATTCCTTCTCCGCGGCCGCGAGGGCTTCGAGTTCCTCCCGTTCCGCTTTCAGGGCGTCGGATTCCCGAAGCAGGCGTTCCCGCTGTTCCCCGGCCTCCCCGAGTTCCCGCCGCTCTGCCCGTTCGGCTTCCAGCTTTGCCGTGACTTCGGCGAGGGCGCGTTTTTCCGGTTCGTCGGCCTGTTTTTCCCGCTCCAGCGTCACGACGGCGGAGGCCCGTTCGGCGCGTTTCTGCTCCCGCGATTCGTATTCCGGGAGGGCGGCGTCAAGGGCGGCGGTCCGGGCGTCGATCTCCGCGGCGCGGGGGAGGAGGGAGTCCGCTTCCGCCAGCTCTTCCCGTCTCGCCCTGAGTTCCGCTTCCGCCGCCGACCGCTGTTTTTCGGCTTCGGCGAGGGCGCGTTTCGCTTCTTCGAGGGCTTCGATCCGGCCGAGGGAGGCGTTTGCGGCCGCGAGCTTCTTTTCGAGCTCCGCCTTTTCCCCCGTCAGCCGTTCCGCCGCTTCTTCGTCCGAGGCGGCGAGGGAGGCAAGGGCGGATTCCGTCTCGGCGGGCGAGGTCTTCCCCGCTTTCGCCAGAGCCAGAACGGGGGCGAGAGGATCGTCGGGGGCGCATTTCGCTCCGTCCACAAACTGGGCGATGCTCCGCCGGATCTCCGCGCATCGGCCGGCCTGACGGAGAGCTTCGTCTTTCAGGCGGTTCTGGAAGATCTGATACCGCCCGGTCCCGAAGATCTCCCTAAAGATCTGGATCCGCTCCGGAGTGTCGGCGAACAGGAGCTTCTGAAAGGTCCCCTGTGCGATCATGGCGATCCGGGAGAACTGCGCTTTGTCCACCCCGAGGATCTCCCGGACGGCGGCGTTGACTTCTGTCCGTCGCGTCAGCACCCTGCCGTCGGGAAGGATGAGCTCCGCCTCCGAACGCTTCTTTGCGGTCCCGCCGCGCTTCGAGGGGAGCTCGAAATCCGGGGTCCGGCGCACGGTATACCGCTTCTCCCCGTATGCGAAGACAAGGGAAACTTCGGCTGAGACCGTCGGATCGGCGTACCGGGAGCGGAGCATGGAGGGGGATCGGTCGGTGCCGCTCGGTTCCCCGTACAGCGCGAAGGCGATGGCGTCGAAGATGGCGGTCTTCCCGGCCCCGGTGTCCCCGGTGATGAGGTAGAGGCCCCTGTCGCCGAATTTTTCGAAGTCGACGACGGTCTTTTTCGCGTAGGGGCCGAACGCGGTCATTTCAAGGCGTAAGGGTCTCATGCGTCCTCCTCCCCGATCTCTGCGAAGATCTCCGCGGCGAATTCCGCCTGTTCTTCGGTCATGGGCGCGCCGTTCTGCTTTTCATAGAGCTCGGCGAACAGCGAAAGCGGGGACCGGCCCCGGGTCTCGAAGGATCCCGAAAGCTGTGCCTCCGCCCGGGTGCGCCGGTTGTCGTATTCCACCTTCATGAGATTCGGATAGAAGACCCGCAGTTTTCCGACCACGTCCGGGATGTCCTGCTCGTCCGTGAGGATGACGCGGAGGTAGTCTTCGCTCTTCTCCGCCCCCTCCCCCGTCAGATCCCGGAAGGAGCCCCGAACGGATCGAAGGTCTCGGATCGGCACGAGAGGAACGGTCCGGACGCCGAGCTCCCCCTTGTCCCCCAGTTCGACGACGGTGACGGATTTCTCCTGCCCGCTTTCCCCGAAGGAATATTTGAGCGGGGAACCGGAGTACCGCACGCGCTCCGATCCGACGTTCTGGGGGCTGTGGAGGTGGCCCAGCGCGACGTAATCGAAGCCGTCGAACACGGAGGCGTCCACGTTTTCGAGCCCGCCCACGGAGATCTCCTCGGAATCGGACTGGAGGGCCCCCGTGACGTACTGATGGGCGAGAAGGACCCGGCGCACCCCCGGATCCCGCGGCAGTTCCCGGAGGGCGGCACGGACGGCGTCGGTGTAGGTGACAATCTCCCCCTCAGCGAAGAACCGGCGCACGGAGGCGGGTTTGACGAAGGGGAGCATGGAGATC
>Ga0310695_10011571_pt1 | contig 12584 bp, 11 predicted proteins | sample RumenRJG_04DNA_FD_203882 | JGI IMG/M metagenome (GOLD analysis project Ga0310695, IMG submission 203882) | Bovine rumen microbial communities from Lethbridge, Alberta, Canada - RJG_04 (v2) (version 2) | ecosystem: Host-associated > Mammals > Digestive system > Stomach > Rumen | place: Canada...
ATATGCCTATTATGCTCATGGAACAGGTTCATTCACGAAGACTAGTAATCCCGTCGCTTTCTTCGAATTAGAGGCTTCTGCAGCCACCCTCACCGGTACCGTGAAGGATGCAGAGAATGCTGCTGTTGAGGGCGCTACCGTGACGCTGGTAAGCACGGATGGTGACAACATCCAGTACAGTGGCACGACTGATGCCGAGGGTGCTTACAGCATCAACGTCATTCAGGCTACCCGTGAGTACAATGTAACTGTTACGAAGGAAGGACTGCCTGATGCTACTGCTACTGTAGCCTTCAACGGTGAGAGCCAGACGAAGGACTTCTACATGGTAGAGCCAATGGTTGTGACCTTCGTCAACGGTGCTGGCTGGGAGAATGTCAATGCCTATACTTACGACGAAGAGTGGTCTGGCACATGGCCTGGCACAGAAATCAGTAAGACGGGCACGACGACCATTCAGGGCGTTGAGTACGACGTCTATACCTACAGCCTGCAGGCTCCGACCGCTCCCGCTAAGATCATCTTCAACAATGGTGGCAGCGGTGATGGCAACCAGACCGACAACCTCGACTTCGCCGACGGTGAACAGTACGTCTATGGCATCACCTACTACTCTGTGGCAGGTGCATTCCGTGCCAACGGTGCAGAGGAAGACGAAGCTGGCATCTTCGGTACTGCCTGGGCTACCGAGCTGAACGACATGACCATGAATGACGAAGGCCTCTATGAACTGTCGTTCACGGATGTAGAATTGACTAAGGGTACTCTCAAGTTCAAAGTGGTTGAGAATCATACATGGACTACCAGCTATCCCGATAATAACTATGAGGTTTACATCGAGAATGCAGGCACCTACAACCTGACCATCACCTTCAATGCAGAAAGCAAAGAAGTGTCGCACAACCTGTACTACGAAGGGCCCATCACCATCACGATGTCGTCGCTGAAGTATGCTACGCTGTACTACGAGAATGTGAACCTCGTTGTTCCTGAAGGACTGGTGGCTTATGCTGCCGTCGTAGGCGACAAGGTAGACCTCCAGCAGTTCGCTGCCGCTGGCGACGTAATTCCTGCAGGCACACCTGTTGTGCTGGGCGGTGAGGCTGGCGACTATGAGTTCGGCATCACAGAAGAGACTGGCATGGCTCCTGCCGCCAACGACTTGATTGGTTCTGAGGAAGGCGGTAAGGATGAAGAGGCTGGCTACAAGTACTATGTGCTGAACCGTAAGAACGGCGTTGCTGGCTTCTACTTCCAGAAGGGTTCTGCCGGTGCTTATGCCGACGTCCGCGCTCACTCTGCTTACCTGAAGGTTGACGCTTCGCTGGCTAAGGCTGGTGGCTATGGCTTCGACGACGTGGCTACAGGTATCGACAGCATCGATGCCAGCATGCTGACCGACAACGACAAGGTCTACACCCTGTCTGGCGTGCGCGTCAATGCCAACCGTGTGGCTAAGGGCGTCTACATCGTCAATGGCCAGAAGATGGTGATTAAGTAAACAAGAAAAACGAATCGGGGTGGCTCGGACACCAACGTCCGGGCTCCCCATTCAAAAAGAATGTTGAACACTTTAATCGAAAGGACATAGATTATGAAGATATACACAAAACCAAGCATCCTGTGCATGGCCTTCATGAACAAGTCGTGCATCCTTGCCGGTAGTCCCGAGCTGCCCAAGGAAGACGAAGAAGGCGAAGATGAAGGCAACTACGGTAACACCAACGGCCGCAGACCCGGCTACAACACCTGGGACGACTTCGAGGACGAGGAGGAAGACTATTAGTCTCCTCCGGCGGAATCATACAAAAAGTGGCGGCAGCTCCTGTGCAGGGGCTGCCGCTGATTGTTAGGCAATAGGTCAGCACTTGTGTCATTATTGTTTGCAATTTGGCAAAAAAAACTTGATAAGTTTGGAAATATCAAGAATAATACCTACTTTTGCAACATCAATAACCCCCGTGATGAGATAAGCGGGGATCGTATAACCATGGAAAAGAAACTTGAGCGGCTCTGGAACCGCAACTACTGGAAGGTGATGACGGCGAACTTCACGATGTCGTTCGCCTTTTATCTGCTGACACCGCTGCTGCCGTTGTATCTGAGCGAGACATTCGGCTCGACGAAGGACATGATAGGCCTGGTGCTGTCGGGCTATACGCTGACGGCGCTGTTGGTGAGGCCCTTCAGTGGGTTCATCGTAGACAGCTTTCCGCGGAAGCGGGTGCTGATGGTGTGCCTGCTGCTCTACTTCGTTTGCTTCGGCGGCTATCTGCTGGCTGGCTCGCTGCTGCTCTTCGCCATCGTCAGGACGCTGCATGGCGGACCCTTTGGGGCTTCGACGGTGGCCAACAGCACGATGGCCATCGACGTGCTGCCGTCGTCGCGACGCACCGAGGGCATCGGCTATTATGGCATCAGCAACAACATTGCCACAGCCATCGCACCGACCATCGGCGTCTTCGTCTACCGCTATATCCACAGCTTCGACCTGTTGTTCTGGCTCGCCTTCATTGTGGCTGGTGCCGGTTTCGCCGTGGTGTCGACCATCGATGCGCCGAAGCCTGCCACGACTCCCCTCCCTCGGAGGGGTTGGGGGAGGTTGTCCTGGGACCGCTTCTTCCTCTTGCGCGGATGGTCCATCGGCGTGAACATCGCTTTCTTCGGTCTCTGCTACGGCGTGCTGTCGAACTACCTGGCCATCTACGGCAAGGAGGTGATGGGCATCACGGGCGGCACGGGAGCTTACTTCATGCTGCTGGCCATCGGACTGATCCTCTCCCGCCTGCAGGGAGCCCGGCAGCTGCGCGAGGGACGGCTGGTGCACAATGCCTCGGAGGGAGTCCTTATCAGCACCGTGGGCTACCTCTTGTTCATTGCCTGTCCCAATGCCATTGGCTACTACGGCTCAGCACTGCTCATCGGGCTGGGCAACGGCCATTTCTGGCCGGCTTTCCAGAATATGATTATCCGTGTGGCTTCCAACAACCAGCGTGGCACGGCCAACTCCACGATACTCACCTCGTGGGACTTGGGCATGGGCTTAGGAATCCTCTTGGGAGGCGTCGTAGCTGAACACTTCAGCTATGGTGCCGCCTTCTGGAGCATCGTCGCGGTGCATGTGGTGGGTGTGGCTTGGTTCTTCGGCAAGACGAGACCAAGCTACGACAGGATGACAGGTTCTCAGGAATAAGGATATAAGCTGTCAAAGGTATAGGTTGTCAAAGAAGGATTTCCTTCGACAGCAGGCTCTCGAGCTGTTCGGCAGAGAGGCGCAGCTGGAACTCGCCGTGCATGGCGACGCTGATGCGGCCCGTCTCTTCCGAACAGATGATGGCCAGGGCATCGCTCTCCTGCGAGATGCCTAAGGCGGCGCGGTGGCGCAGTCCCAGCTCTTTGGGAATGTTGACGGTATGCGACACGGGCAGGATGCAGCCTGCGGCGCAGATGCGCTTTCGGCGGATAATCATGGCTCCGTCGTGCAGGGGCGAGTTCTTGAAGAAGATGTTCTCGATGAGCCGTTGATTGATGTTGGCATCGATGATGTCGCCCGTCTCGATGATGTCGTCGAGAGGTGTCACCCGTTCGATGACGATGAGCGCACCCACCTTGTGGCGAGCCATGTTCATGCAAGCCATGACGATGGGCATGATGGTGGCCTTGTCGGCCTCGGCTTCCTTCTTTCCTGACGAGCGGAAGAGTCGTGTCAGCGATTTCACCCGCTGGTGGGCACCGAGGTTGTATAGGAACTTGCGGATGTCGTCCTGGAAGAGTATGATGACCGTCAGAACTCCCACACTGACAAGCTTGTCCATGATGCTTCCCAGGAGGCGCATCTCCAAGATGCCGCTGACAAAGAGCCACACCAGGATGAACACGATGATGCCGATGAACACGTTGAGCGACCGCGATTCCTTCATGAGGCGGTAGATGTAGTAGAGCATCACTGCCACGAGGAAGATGTCTATAAAGTCTTTTATGCCAAAGTCAAACACGATTCTGCTTTTTTATTTGTTGCGATGTTGCGTTATTTCGAAGTTATAATTGTCTAAATCTTTAATCCTTCAATTTTCCACAAAGTGTAATAGCGTCGGCGGCTTGCCTGACGTCGTGGACGCGCAGGATGTTGGCTCCGAGCTGCAGGGCAATGGTGTTGAGCACCGTTGTGCCGTTAAGGGCTTCGTCGGGTGTCGTGCAGAGAGTGCGCCAAATCATGCTCTTGCGAGAGAGTCCCACCAGCAACGGGTGGCCTGCTGACAGGAGTTTCTGTAGGGAGGCCAGCACGCGGTAGTTGTCGTCGATGCTCTTGCCGAAGCCGAATCCGGGGTCGAGGATGATGTCTTTCTGTCCGAGGGCATGCAGCAACTGCGTCTTTTGCGCGAAATCGAGCAGCATTGTCTCTATATCCTTCGCGCGCGACATATATATATATGGTATGTGTGCGCAGGCCACGATGCGGAACATCTCGTTGTCGCCTTCGCCGACGGATGCTTCCTCACCGCCAAAGGCTCCTTGTGCATGGCCTCCGCCAACGTCGTTGATGATGTCGGCCCCATACTCCTCTATGGCCATGCGTGCCACCTGCGGGCGGAAGGTGTCAACAGAAACGATGGCTTCGGGCTGCTCACGGCGGACGATGGACAGAGCTTGCCGCAGCCGGTCCGTTTCCTCGGCTTCCGTGACGTCGGCAGCTCCAGGTCGGGTGGAGTAGGCCCCCACGTCGATGGCCCATCCTCCTTCTTCGATAATCTGGTTGGCGCGACGGGCTATTTCATGCTCCGTCTGCACTCGGCTGCCCTCGTAGAACGAGTCGGGCGTGGCATTGAGGATGCCCATCACTCTTGGCTGCCTAAGATCCACCAGTTTTCCTCGGATGTTGATCAGATACTGCATAGCATCGCATTTTGGCCACAAAGTTACGAATAAGTGAGCGAAATGCCAAAGGAAAACTCGTTTTTCTTTGCATTTCCGAACGGAAGTAACTTGTCGTTCACGTTATAAAGGCAAGGCAAAGTTATTGTATATTATAAATAATGCAAAAATATTCATGAATATTTGGCCGTATCAAGAATAATGTATAATTTTGCGATGTCAATTCAAAACCACTATCCCATGAAAGCAAAATCACAACGTCTGGAAGCTGTCAAGATGCTTATCTCCAGTCAGGAGTTAGGCAGTCAGGAAGAAGTGCTCAAAGCCTTGGCAAAAGAGGGTATCGTCGTGACGCAGGCCACGCTGAGCCGCGACATGAAGCAACTGAAGGTGGCGAAAGCCTCGACGATGAACGGGAAGTATGTCTATGTCTTGCCCAACGAGACGATGTACAAGCGTGTCACCACGCCCCGGCAGGCCAGCGAGATGCTGCAGATGTCGGGCTTCGTCTCCATCAACTTCACGGGCAACCTCGGTGTCATCAAGACACGGCCAGGCTATGCCAGTAGCATTGCCTATAACATTGATGCCAGCGGTTTCAGCGAGATCTTAGGTACGATAGCCGGGGCCGACACAATCTTTATTGCTATCCGTGCCGGCGTGACGTACGAAAGTGTCGTGGAACGGTTGAGTACAATCATTCCGAATATTCAATAGGAAACGAGCGTTGCCACAGGCCGTCGTAGGTGTTGATGCTGAGCGTGATGTCGTCGCCGGGTTTCAGGGCGACGGGCATCCGGCGCAGTGCAATGCTGACAAAGACCTCCGAGGAGTAATACTCTGGACTGTCGTTACGGTCGTGATAAAGACTAAGGGCCACATGCTGCCGGCCGGTTTCGTCGGTGGCGATGGTGTCGCACTCAATGCCTAACTTCTGCGTCACCACTTCGCCGTCGTTACGACCTGTCATCAACTCCAGGTCGAGGTTCAGGTAGCGGCCGTTGCTGCTCATCCATCCACCGACCACTTTCACGGGGTCGTCCTTGAACGGGTCTTTGTCGTTCTTCCGCATCCGTACGGAGGGCACCAGCACTGGTGACACCGACCGTACTTCGGCCTTCTCCTCTACCTTATTATAATTATAATAGACAAGCGAGCGATAGCAGCTGTCGGCTGTCGTTACCCACGACGGCTTTACCCGCTGGCGGAACAGCAGCGAGTCGCCTTCGTCGGTCATGGCGCTGACCATGTAGGCTTCGCCGTTGGTGTAGACGTCGGCAAAATCGGCTCGGAGATAAGACCAACGGCCATCGCCCGACTCGTAGTCTTCCGACGTGCAGGCTGCCATGAGGAGCAGCACGCTAAGTAAAGGAAAAAGTCTTTTCATATTTGCTTGTTGATTCATCATAGGAGGCGACACTTCCCACGTGTCGCAACCGAGTCTTTACTAAAGAAAGAGGCAGTCGCGACGTTAGGAAACGTCGCCTCCTACGTTTTTTTTTACTTCAGCACGCCGAGCTCCTTGCCCACCTTGATGAAGGCCTGGATGCAGCGGTCGAGCTGCTCACGGTTGTGACCGGCAGAAATCTGCACGCGGATGCGTGCCTGCTCCTTCGGTACGACAGGATAGTAGAAACCGGTGACGTAGATGCCCTCTTCCTGCATCTTGGCAGCATATACCTGCGAGAGCTTGGCATCGTAGAGCATCACGGCGCAGATGGCGCTCTGTGTGGGCTTGATGTCGAAGCCGGCAGCCATCATCTTGTCGCGGAAGTAGTTGACGTTCTCTACCAGGCGGTCGTGTATCTCGTTGCTCTCCTTGAGCATCTTGAACACCTCGAGCGAAGCACCGATGATGCAGGGAGCCAACGAGTTGGAGAAGAGATAGGGACGCGAGCGCTGGCGCAGCAGGTCGATAATCTCCTTGCGGCCTGTCGTGAATCCGCCCAGGGCACCGCCGAACGACTTGCCGAGTGTTCCGGTATAGATGTCAACGCGGCCGTATGTGTTGAAGAACTCGCTCACACCGTGGCCGGTCTTGCCGACGACTCCTGCCGAGTGGCTCTCGTCGACCATCACCAGTGCGTCGTATTTCTCTGCGAGGTCGCAAATCTTGTCCATCGGTGCAACGTTGCCGTCCATGGAGAACACACCGTCGGTGACGATGATGCGGAAACGCTGTGCCTGAGCCTCTTGCAGGCATTTTTCCAATTCTTCCATATTGGCGTTGGCGTAGCGATAGCGCTTAGCCTTGCACAGGCGAACGCCGTCGATGATGCTGGCATGGTTCAGGGCATCGGAAATGATGGCATCCTCCTCAGTGAAGAGAGGCTCAAAGACGCCGCCGTTGGCATCGAAGCAGGCAGCATAGAGGATGGTGTCCTCGGTCTTGAAGTAGTCGCTGATGGCTGCTTCGAGCTGTTTGTGAATGTCCTGCGTACCGCAGATGAAGCGAACGGACGACATGCCGAAGCCGCGCTCGTCCATCATCTTCTTCGCTCCCTCGATAAGGCGCGGATGGTCGGAAAGACCTAAATAGTTGTTGGCGCAGAAGTTGAGCACTTCCTTACCTTTTACCTGGATAGCAGCTTTCTGGGGGCTCTCGATGAGACGCTCCTCTTTGTACAATCCTGCCTCACGAATCTCGGCCAGTGTGTTGGCGAGATGTTCTTTCATTTTTCCGTACATAAGGTTAATTACAATTTAATGATTGACGATTTACTGTTTTATTTTATAAAGATTATATTGCTCTTTTACCCTGCAAAGTAACACAAAAAATCCGAGATAAAAGGCCTTTTTTGGCAGTATTTGACATTTCGATGTGTTTTTTACGCATTTTTATCCGTTCGGATGCAGATATTTGAAAAAAAATCGCTTATTTTGCACCGCGAAATCTATCAATAACAATAGTAATAACATGAAAAATATCCTTGTTATAGGTTCGACCGGTCAGATCGGTTCGGAACTGACGCGTGAGTTGCGTCGTATCTATGGTGGTAGCAATGTTGTAGCTGGATACATCCCCGGAGCAGAGCCGAAGGGCGATCTGCTGGAGGGCGGTCCGGCAGAGATAGCCGACGTCACCGACGCTGAAGGCATTGATGCCATTGTCAAGAAGTATAAGATTGACACCATCTATAACCTGGCAGCCCTGCTGTCGGTGGTGGCAGAGTCGAAGCCCCGTCTGGCCTGGAAGATAGGCATCGACGGACTGTGGAACATCCTGGAGGTGGCCCGCGTCAACTATTGCGCCGTGTTCACTCCAAGTAGTATCGGTTCGTTCGGACTGAATACGCCGCACGACCAGACTCCGCAAGACACCATCCAGCGCCCGCGTACCATCTATGGCGTTTCGAAGGTGACGACAGAGTTGCTCTCCGACTATTATCACACGAAGTATGGCGTCAACACGCGCTCGGTGCGCTTCCCCGGCATCATCTCTTACGTGACACCTCCGGGTGGCGGAACGACCGACTATGCCGTCGACATTTATTACAACGCCGTGCGTGGCGAGAAGTTCGTCTGCCCGATAGCCAAGGGTACCTTCATGGACATGATGTATATGCCCGATGCCTTGAAGGCAGCCATCACGCTGATGGAGGCCAATCCGTCAAAGCTGATCCACCACAATGGTTTCAACATAGCTGCCATGAGCTTCGATCCCGAGATGATCTACGCCGAGATCAAGAAGCATAAGCCCAACTTCGAGATGGTCTACGATGTCGACCCGCTGAAGCAGAGCATCGCTGAGAGCTGGCCCAACTCGATGGACGACAGCTGTGCCCGCCAGGAGTGGCACTGGATGCCCGACTACGACCTGGAGCTGATGACGAAGGACATGCTGAAGCATCTGGAGGAGAAACTGCTGAAATAGTTTTCAGTATCAATAACCGGATAACTGCTGAAAAAACAGTTCAGTATCAACAATCGGAAGCAGGAGCTTATTACAAGCTTCTGCTTTCTTTTTTTTAGATTCGACAAAACACGCAGAAGCAGGAACTTATCGCAAGCTCCTGCTTCTTAATAATTTGTTATGAGAAAACTACTACATTAGAATGATTTACATTCCGAGTGCAAAGGTACTGTATTTTTTTTAATCCACAAAGGATTTATGCAAAAATCTGCACGAGATTAACATTTTTCATACTTTTAGGTATGGAAAGTTGCGAATCTTTACATTTATGGGTTAAAATGTGCAAATCTAAAATGTTGCTTTTATACGAATTGGTTTTCTATGATGTCGGTTAGTACATCTTTGATGTCCAGTCCGGCAGCGCGCACTTGTTGCGGAATGAAACTGGTGGCCGTCATGCCAGGCGTCGTGTTCACCTCGAGCATGCTTATTTTCTGTTCTTTGCTGATGATATAGTCGATGCGGATGATGCCGTTGCAATGGAGGATGTCGTAGATATGGCTGGTGAGCTGCTTCAGACGGTTGGTCAGCTCGTCGGAGATGCGGGCCGGTGTAATCTCGTCCACCTGTCCGTTGTATTTGGCATCGTAGTCGAAGAACTCGTTTGTGGTAACCACTTCGGTGGGCGGGAAGATGACGGTCTTCTCGCGGGTCTTGTAGCAGCCTACGGTCACCTCCGTACCCTCCATATAGCTTTCCACCATGACGCTGTCGCTCTCCATCATCGCCTTGCGGATGGCAGGGGCCAGCTGGTCCTTGTTCTTCACCTTCGACACGCCGAAGCTGCTGCCGTCGGCGGCGGGCTTGACGAAGCAAGGCATTCCGATGCGCTCTTCCACCTCGTCGTCGCTGACGAGCTCTTCATAGCCACGGCGGATGAGCAGACTGTCGGCCACGCTGACGCCATAGCCGCGCAGGTAGTTGTTGAGAACAAACTTGTCGAAGGTCATGGCCTCGACGAGTACGCCGCTGGTGCTGTAGGGCAGGTGGATGAGTTCGAAGTAGCCCTGCAGCAGGCCGTTCTCTCCAGGTGTGCCGTGGATGGTGATGTAGGCGTAGTCGAAGACGACCAGTTTGTCGCCCTCTTTGAACGAGAAGTCGTTGCGGTCGATGGGAGCCGTTGTTCCGTCGCTGAGCACGGCATGCCAGTCGAGACCTCGCATCTCAACGATGTAGACGTTGTAGCGCTCCTTGTCGAAAAAGGAGTAGAGGCCCTGGGCCGAACGCATTGATACGACATATTCCTGTGAGTCGCCACCGCAGACGATGGCTATGTTTCTTCTGATGGGTTTCATTGTGATTTGTTGTTTTTTTTTGTGATTATTGTGATTATTGAGATTTTTTTTGATCAGCGGGATTCTTGTTCGAACGTGTCGCGGGTGGTGCCACCGACATAGGCGCGCCACTTGGCGATGAGGGCAGCAATGTCGGCAGGAAGCTCGGACGTGAAGTCCATCTGCTGACGGGTGGTGGGATGGACGAAGCCAAGCGTTCGGGCATGCAGCACCTGTCGGGGACATAGCTTGAAGCAGTTCTGGATGAAGGCACGGTAGGTGGAGCTGCGCTCTCCTCGCAGAATCTCTGTCCCGCCGTATCGCTCGTCGCAGAACATCGGATGTCCGATGTGCTTCATGTGGGCCCTGATTTGGTGTGTCCGTCCTGTCTCGAGGATACATTCCACCCACGTGGTATATCCGAAGCGTTCCAGCACACGATAGTGGGTGACAGCGGGCTTGCCGATTTCCGAGTCGGGAGGGAATACACTCATCCGCAGTCGGTCCTTGGGGTCGCGCCCGATGTTGCCCTCTATGCGCCCCTCGTCGTCTTTGAGGTTGCCCCAGACCAAGGCGTTGTAGCTGCGGTGCGTCGTCTTGTTGAAGAACTGGACGCCGAGGTTCGATTTCGCCTCTGGTGTCTTTGCTACGACGAGCAGGCCGCTGGTGTCTTTGTCGATGCGATGGACGAGTCCTACCTCTGGGTCGTTAGGGTCGTAGGAGGGCAGGTTGCGCAGATGCCAGGCAATGGCGTTGACGAGCGTGCCGTGGTAGTTGCCGCATCCGGGATGAACCACCATGCCGGCCGGTTTGTTGATGACCATGAGCTGGTCGTCCTCATAGACGATGTCGAGCGGGATGTCTTCCGGCTCGATGGTGTCGTCGTGGCGCGGGCGGTTCATCATCAGCGTCACCACATCCATGGGGCGCACCTTGTAGTTGCTCTTGACGGGTTGTTCGTTGACGTGAATAAAGCCTGCCTCGGCCGCTTTCTGAATACGGTTGCGGCTGGAGTGCTGAAGATGCTCGAAGAGAAACTTGTCGACACGTGTGGGCACCTGACCACGGTCGGCCACGATGCGGAAATGTTCGTACAGCTGACCGTCGTCTTCATTCTCGAGACTGTTGAGACTATCCAGATCATCTGGATTGTCGAAACTGTCCGGACTATTCAGACTGTCAAGATTGTCGAAACTATCCGGATTCTCTATGGGTTGTGCGTTTATGGGGATATTGCTGTCTGTCATTGCTTATTCCTCTGGCGAGGTGACCACCTCAAACTCGTCGACTTCCTCTGCACCGCCTTCGTTGCCGGTGGGGTTGTCGCCGTCGATGATTACCTCTTCTGTTTCCTCATGTTGAACGGGCTCGGCCTCCATGTAGGCCACGCTGTCGGAGAGGTCGCGGCGGCCGTCGCCCACTTGGATGATGATGTAAGCGTCTACCGGTACGCGCTGCCCCGTGCCGACGAGCCTTCCCTTACACTTGATGCCGTAGACCCAGTCTCTCTCGCCAGGCACGTATTCGGGGTCGCCCACCTTGAAGCCCATGGCTGTCAGGCGTGCCCGTGCTTCGCGGTAGCTGCTGTTGTCGATGACGTCGGGGATGGTCAGCGTGGGCGTGCTGCTTGCGTTGACCACGACATAGACGGTGCGCCCCGACTTGACCACCTGTCCCGGCACGAGCGATTGCTCGAGAATGCAGTCGGGCGGGAGGGTCTTGACGTATCCGGTGTCGCTGATAGCTATCTGAAGACCCAGCTTGTCGAGGATATGCTCGGCGTCGGCAAACGACTTGTGCCGCACGTTGGGCACCTGGATTTTCTCGCCGTGGTGGGTATAGAGGTCAATGCCGTACTTCACGCCGAAGCACAACAGTACGACGACGAGAACCATGGCCAGGAGGTTTGCCCATAGGCCGAGGCTGAATATCTTCTTTGCAATCTCTGCTGCTTTCATCCTATATATGTTTGCAAATCTGATGCAAAGTTAATGGAAAAATACGAGAATGCGAAATAAAATGAAGAAAAAAAACATTGGCGACACAAAAAAAGAGGGAAACAGCGTCGCCTTTAGCGGTGCGACATTGTCTCCCTCTCCTTTTCCTGTTGTGACGAAGCGACTTACTTGCCGTGATTCTCGTCGGATACTGTCAGTTTCTTGCGACCCTTGGCGCGGCGCGAAGCCAATACGCGGCGACCGTTCTTCGTCGCCATTCTCTCACGGAAGCCGTGCTTGTTCACTCTTCTCCTGTTGTGAGGCTGAAATGTTCTTTTCATCTTCTTTAATCTATTTTGTTATGTTATTTTCTGCATCAAGCGGCGCTATTCACCACTTTTGGGCTGCAAAATTACGCATTTCTTTTGAATTACCAAAGAATTATGCAATTTTTCATGAAAAGTTTTATGTTTTTTTCCATTTTCTTCGTAACTTTGCAGCCGTTTAAAGCCGATTTGGCATTAAGACAACAATTTACAAACCATATATTGCATTATGATTAAATCACAAGACATTAAAAAAGGAACT
>Ga0310695_10011572_pt1 | contig 12582 bp, 5 predicted proteins | sample RumenRJG_04DNA_FD_203882 | JGI IMG/M metagenome (GOLD analysis project Ga0310695, IMG submission 203882) | Bovine rumen microbial communities from Lethbridge, Alberta, Canada - RJG_04 (v2) (version 2) | ecosystem: Host-associated > Mammals > Digestive system > Stomach > Rumen | place: Canada...
AAAAAAATCATAAATTTAAATAAATAATAATATTACTTAAAAAAAAGAGTTATTAATAAAAATTAATATAATATTATAATTTTATAATTACAAAAATAAAAAACTAATAAAATAATAAAAAAATAACAAAATAAATTATAAAAATAACATTAATATAAAATATCATTTTAATATTATTACTATTATAAAAAAATAAAAATATACTACTCATCATCATCATTAACATCATCATCCCCATCATCATTTTCATTAAAATCAGGAAACCATGAAATTTTTTTATCTTTCATTTGTTCAATAACAAAAGAATTAATAGCATTAGTTTCCTGAGGATCAACAAACATTAATCCAATCATATATTCTAAATAAATCCAAACAGAATGAACATTATTACAATGTTCTTCAAATTCTTCTCCTTTTTTTTCAATATCATTTCTATTACCATTACAAATAAAACAAACATTTTTCATATCATTAAAATCTTCTTGACTTTTTTCTCTTAATTCAGCAAAAGTATCAATAATACTTCCACCAACAACACTTAACATAATAACAATAATTAATAAATAAAAAATAAATTGAAAAAAAAACATTCCCATAAAATAAGCTGGATTTTCAATAAATGATGTTTTATGTATAAATTCACCTATTCCTCCATCTGTTCTTAAACCTATTTCTATATGAGTTAAAAAACAATAAAATAAACTTCCACATGCATTTTCATGATTATTTTCTAAAATTTTACTAAATTCTATTGAAAAATTAAAAAATGCTATTGTTGAAAAAATAAATATTGCTAATATTAAAAATAATATTAATGTTAATAATTGATTATATCTCATTGCTATTGCTTTTGTTATATTTTGTAATGTTGATGAAATGTTTACTATTATTAATAATTGGATTGAGTAAATGAAAAGAAAATTTGAACCTAAAATTCCTAATATTGAAAATATTAAATCCCAGATAAAATTTATCATTTCTCTTTTTGAAAATATTGTTTTTATTACTATTATATATAATTGTTGAATTAATGATAAACGATAATCATTATTTAAATGATGACTTAATAAATATTTTTGTTCTGCTATTTTGAAATATAATTTAAATCTTGTAATAAACCATAAAATTAAAGATATTATTGTTATTATTAATTGTATTATTCCTAAAGGAAATATTATTTTCCATAATTTTTTATAATGATTTGAATTATTTGAATAATCAGCTTGCTTATAAATAATTAAATTAATAACAGTTGTTAAAATATAAATAAAAACATCTAAATAACTAAAATTAATTCTATTAATTAATTTCAATATAGGATTTGTACTTATTTTTTTTTTATTTTGATATATTTCAATAAAAAAATAATTAATATGTTCCATAAAAGAAAATAATTTAGAAGAACGACTATCTCTAGGAACATTATTATAAAATTCAAATTTTGAATTTTCACTTAAAAATTGAACAGAAGGATTTAAAGTAAATAAAACCATCATACTTTGTTTATCTTCACCTCTAATCCAAATTTGTCTTGTAATTGACTCAAAAAATTTTGCAATAAAATAATTTTGATAAAATCTAGAATCAACTAAAACACTTTCTGAATCATCAATTTCATTTATATCATTTTTTCTTTTTTTTCTTAATTCTATTATTTGTTCTGTTGTATATAAATTTAAATATTTAAATATATTTTTTGCATCTTTATTATTGAAAAAAGATAATTCTTTTACATAATAAAACATTCTATTTGATAATTCAAATTCTTGATATTTACTAAAATCACTTTCTTCAAAATATTTTTTAATGAAATATTCACATTTTTCATTATCAAATTCAATTTCATTATAATTTTTTGGATTTTTATTTTCTAATTTTAAATATAATTTCTTTAAAGATGAAACAATACAATCTAAAATTTTTAAAGGATTATAAATATTTTCAATTAAACCAATTATTGTAACTGGAGTATTTCTTTCTTCAATAAATGCAGTTATAAAATTCATTATATCTAATCTTACTTTATATAAAGTAATATTATCATTATTATTATTTAATAAAATGCTTTTTGATGAAAATAAAAATCTAAAAAAATATGATTTTTCATCTTTTCTTTCAAAATTATTTATAATATATAATAAATTTTCTCTTGAAGTTCCTTGAACCATTTCAATTGAAAATTCCATTATTGCAAAATAAATATCATAAAAATATTTTATTGAAGAATCATTTGAATCAAAATTTACTTCATCCCATTTTGATAAAATTAATAATTTATTTAATACACACATCATTAAATCAAAAACATTTAATTCTTCTTCATTTGTATCAATTAATATATTTTTAAAAAATAAAGTTTGGAAATTTATATTGTGATCTTCACATAAATATTTCATTATTTTTATTATTATATATGCAATTATGTAATCTTCATTATTTAAAAATGAAGTTGGATTACATTTTTCAAAAATAATTGATATTAAATTTTCTACAAACATATGAATTAAATAATGTAAATTAATATTTGATTTAAATGTAACTTCAATATTATTTTTATCTTCATTTATTATTTTATTTTTTCCTTCTAATTCTTTTTTATTAATTGCAATTATACTTGAATTTGTCATATCTCTAACTTCATTTCTATGTAAATCTTGATTATATAAATCATTTAATTTAATATTATTATTTCTTTCAATAATTTCATTAAAATCTATTTTCTTATTTTTTTTTGATATTTTATATTTTTCAATATCAATTTTTCTTAATTTATAAATATCATCTTGAGTTTGTTGAGTGTCATATTGTAATAATCTAAATATATGATATAAATTTAGTCTTCTATATTTAATATTATATTTTTTATTATTTATTAAATAAAACATTGGTCTTAAAATAATTGATCTATAAGATGTATTAAAAAGAACATTTTTTTCAGTTAAATTTTGACAAAGTGAAGTATCTAAATAATTAATTTTACTATTTTCATATTTTATTAAAATTCTATTTATTTTTTCATTAAATTCATTTGTAATTTCTCCTTTTTTTTTCAATCCATCAATTATTTCATCAATTTCATCAATTAATAAAATTTTAGTTTGTTTTTGAAAAGTATTTTGCAATTCTTCAAAATTTTTTAAATGAACAAAGGGAGTTATATGTTTTTCAAAAAAATGATATATATATTTATAATTTAAAATTTCTAAAGTTGAAGCATCTTGTAATTTGTTTAAATCTTCATTTAAATCATTTAATTCTTCATTTGGTGTTTTATATAATTTTTTCATTAATAAAGCAAATTTATTTTTTTTAGATAAAAGATTAAAAAAATTTATTGTTTCTTTATTTAATTCATTTTTTATTTCTTCTTCATTTTTTATTCCTTTTTCAATCAAATATTTTTTTGTTTCTAAAAAATTTAAAACAATTTCATATAATTTTATATATTCTTTACCATCTAAATTAAATATTATTGAAATATATTTATTAATAAAAACATATAAAGGCAAAACTAAACCTTGTTCAAAATATTTTACAATAAGATTTTTATTTGCATTTTTATTATTTATCATAATTTCACCAAAATTTCTTAATTCATAATTTAATAAATCACAATCAATTGTCATATCTAAATTATTATCTTTTATTTTAATTAAATTTTGAAAAAATATGAAACTTTGAAAATTTTGTTCCACTTCATTTACATTTATATCATTTGCAAATAAAGTAATATAATCTTTTGTTTTAGAAGTTTCAATTAAAACATCAATATATGATATTCTATAAAATCTAATTAATTCTATTCTTAAAGGTAAATTTAAAGTTAAATCTAATAAAATTGGAGGAATTTCTTCTTTTTGAAATATCTTTGATAAGAATTCAAGTTCATTTAAAGTTGAATTTCCATCAAATAAAAAATTTATTATTTTTAAAAATTTTGTCATTAATTCTGTTAAATCTTTTAAATGATATCCTTCATATATTTCATCATCTTTTATTAATTCTGATAATAATTTATTTTCTTTATTTTCTTCATTTTTTTTACATGAAGATATTAAAATATTTTTAAATTCTTCAAATATATTATTATCAAGATATATATTTTTCATTATTTTTCTTATTTTATTCATTGCAATTTCTGGATTTAAAAAATTTAATTTTGATAATTTTCCAATTATTTTTAAAATAATTTTAAACTCATTAATATATTTATTATTTCCATTTATTTTCATAATTAAAGATTCAATAATTTTCATTATTCCTTTAATATTAGCAATATAAATATTACTTTTACCTAAAACCTGAAAAATATAATCAAGAAAATTAATAAATCCTGATAAATATTCAATATGAATAAAATTAAATAATCTTAGTATTTTTGAAGTTAAAAAAATTTTACAATGTTCAGGATTATTTTTAACATAATAACCATAAAATTTAAGAATAGAATTAAAATAATCAATATGATTTTGATTAATAATATTACCATTTAATATTATTTCAATAGATTTATTTAAAGTAAAAAGTAAAGGCGTTTTATTTATTAAAATTTGAATATGAAGTTCAGTTTTATCTAAATTTTCTTTTGATTCATTTGTTTTTAAAAATAATCTATTAAATAAATTATTTTTTGGTTGTAAAGTTTCATTTATTAATTTAAAAGGAGGATTAAAATCTTCTTCTGTAATAATATTAAAAAATTCTTGTATTTTTCCATTTACTTCTTCTTCAATTTGATCTGCAGTAATTTCAAATTGATAATATTGAGTATATTTTTTTTCTAAATAAATACAAATATCTTTCATTTCATCAAAAATAGTTTCTTCTTTTTCAGTAAAGATATTATTTATATAATTATAAAATATTGTTGAATTTTTTTTTTCTAATAATCTCTTTAATCCATAATAATATGTATCTTTTGATAATAAAGTTAAAGAATTCATTTCTGTTATTATAAATATTGTTTTATTTTGTAAAATATCAATTTTATTTGATAAAATATTTTTATTTATTTTATCATCAATATCTTTATTTGATATTTTTGTTCTATATTTTTGTTTTACTACAAATAAATCATGAATATTTCTACAATGTAATAATATATGTGAACTATTTCTATATATCATTTTTGCTAATTCATTTTTTGAATGAAAAAAATATATTTCATTTTCTGTTATTTCATTTTTTAAATATTTTAATAATATATTATCATTTAAATTATATGCTATATTTAATATACATTTTGCCATTTGACTTAACATTTTCATTTCTTGATATCCTATTTTTATTGATACATCTTTTAAATTTAAAGAATCTATAATTATATCATCAATTAAACTAAATAATTTATAATATTGATCATTTGTAAATTTATTAACTTTAATTATTACTTTAATTTCGGAAAATAATCTCTTTATTATTTCAAATATATTTTCATCTTTATTTTTTATTTTATTATATTTTTCTACAATTTCTAATAAATAATCTATATAATTTCTATATTTATCATTTAATTTAAAATATTTTTCTTCAAATTTAGGAAATAAATTTACATAATCAATATACATTAATCTTTGAAAAGGATTTAAATTCATTAAATCTTTAATAGATAAATTAGGAATTATTTCAAACTCATTTAAAAAATTTAATTTATGATATAAATTCAATATATAATTTTTTAACTGAAAAATACCATTTAATATTTTATTATCTAAATTTTTCTTTTTCAAAATATAATAAATAAAAGGATAAATATCAATAAATTGATAGGGATAATAATTATAATGACAAATATTAACAATTTGACATAAAGACTCCAAAGCTTTCATAAAAGGTGAATTATTAACATAATAATTAAAATCAAATTTATTATCTTTTTTATTTAAAATAGATTCTTTAAGTAAATTTAAAGTATTATTAATTTTATGAAAACCATTTTCAAAACTATTAGAACTTTTTATAATCATATTTAAAAATTGAATTTGACTAAATTTTTCAAATTCAAAAGGTTCATTAGAAACAATAATATCAAGTTTTTCAAAAATAGAAATATAATCATCATGTCTATTACAACATTTTAATCTTCTACAAAGTAATTCATCACTTTTTTTAAAAAAATGTTGAGGTTGATTTTTAATAAAATAACAAAACATACATAAAATTTGATCTGGATTATTCATATCTTCATAATAAATATAATTTTTAGTTATAATACTCCATTCTAAAAATTGACATTGTTCAATATAAATAAAATCTATATTTTTATTATATTCATTAACAAAATGATTTTTTAATCCACAATTACAAACTGCATTTCTTTTATCAGTTAAAATATCATTAATTGATTTATTTTTATTCCAATGAGAATAATGACATATTTTTATACAAGTATCACATAATGGATTTTGACAGTCTGGGTCACATGGACAAAAATAAAATTTTTCTTTATTTGTATGATAACCTTCTAACATTAAAGAACAATTTGGTATTTTTAAATGAATTTTTATTAATTGTTCACATTCATTTTCTTCTTCTTCGTTTAAACGACTTTTTCTTTTTGTCATTGGTGATGATTGTTGGATATTTTGTTCGTTTTGAGAATTGGTTTCTGAATTTATTAATGACATTTTTTTTAATTTTCTTTAAAAGTTTTTTTTTTATTTTTTTTATATTTACTTATTTTTTTAAAATATATTTTAATTTTTTTTAAATATTTGATTATAATGTCTAAATTTCTTTTATCAGAAATTAGAAAAAATTCAACAAAAAAAACAAAAAAAATATATGATTATAATGAAATAGAAAATGAATTTAAAATTAAATCATTATACTTAGCAAAAAGTGCTCATGAATTAAAAAATGTTTTTTTAACAATATCATCATTTATAGAAAATAAAGGAGAAACAATAATATCAGATTTTAAAGAAAAAAACGAAAAAAAAGTAGAAGAAGAATATTCTTTTTTAAAATGTTTATGTGATTTTGGAATGAGTTTAATATTTGAAATAACTCAAATAAGTAAAAACGAAGGTAAATTTATTTCAATAAAACCTTATAATGAGAATGAAAAAAGAGAATATGAAGAATATAATTTATATAATGCTTTAAATTTTTGTGTTAAAATGTTTCAAGCAAGAGCAAAATTTGAAAAAAAAAATATAGAAATTAAATTAAATTTAAATAATATTTCATATGATAAAAAAATAAAAACAATATCAGAAATGCGTTTAAAACAAGTAATAATAAATTTAATATCAAATTCATATAAATTTACATTAAATGGAACAATTGAATTATCAGTAGAAAAAATAAATAATTTCATAAGAGTAAAAGTAAGTGATACTGGAATTGGTTTTAATAAAGATGAAATGGGAAAAATATTTCAACCATATCACATGATAGAAAAAAATCAATTTTTAAATAAAAATGGATCTGGTTTAGGTTTATTTATTTGTAATGAAATATTATCTTCAAATGATATAGAAATGAAATTTTCTTCTCAAAGAGGAAAAGGTAGTCAATTTTATTTTGATATAAAAGATTTAGAAAATATTTTTGATCCTTCAATTATTTTAACTGAAGGTTTAAAATTAATTATGAATGAAATTAATAGTGGACAAAAAGACTTAAATCCTTATTTTAAAACTGAATATACAAATACAATTTTTGTTGATGATGAAGATGAAATTATTGATGATGATGAAAATGAAAGTATAAAAAGTTTAAATAATAATTCTTTTAAATATAATTTTAATGATAAAAATAATTTCTTTAGAAAATTTCAATCTTCAAATACACTTCCAAAAAATAATATTTTTCATTTTCGAATGGATTCAAATAATAAAAATTACACATCAAAAACATTAATAAAAAGTTTAAATTATAGTAAAAAAAATATTCGTTTAGTTAAATCATTAATAAATATAAATATAGGTAAAGGACATATAGTAAGAAGTTTATCACAAAAAGATATTGATAAAATAGAAAAAAATTTATTATTTTCAAATTCAAATCAAAATATAAGAATTTTAATATGTGATGATGATTCAATTTCTGCTTTATCAATAAGGAAATTAATAATTAAATATTTCGAAAAAAAAAATGAACTTTTACCTGATATTTTTTATGTACCAAATGGAATTGAATGTCTTCATATTTCTTATTCTTTTTTAATTGAAGAGAATCCTATTGATATTATTATTATGGATATGAATATGCCTTTTTTAAATGGTTTTGTTACTTGTAAATTACTTAAAAATATTTTAGAAATGAATGATATTAAAATTTTCTTACAAAGCTCACAAAATATTAATTTTAATGATTGTGATGCTGATGGTTTTTTTGATAAACCTTTGTCTATGGGAAATTTAGAAGAAATTTTTAAGAAAAAATCAATTAATAAAAAGTAATTTTTTTTTTTTTTTTTTTTTTTAGTATGTTTTTTAAAATATGGAAAAAGGGTTTTTTTTATTTTGGTTTTTTTATTTTTATATTATATTTTGTTTTTTTTTTTTTTTATATTTTTTATATTTTTATTTTTTATAAAATTTGAATTTTTAATTTTATATTTTTTTTTTTCAAATTTATAAAAATAAAAAATTAATTTAAATGGATAAGATAAAATTAAGAAATAACAAAGCATTTAAATTACTAACAAAATACCTTATTTTAATAATAAGAGAATTAGATGAAAAAGAATTATTAATGAATATAGAAAAAAAGAATTTAGGATATGATGACATTTTAATTGAAGAAGCTTCAAAAGAAATAATAGACTTAAATTCAAATAAAAAATTAAAAAGACAATCTCAATTATCAAAAAGTAAATTTAACAAAAGTATAAATTCAATAAAAGAAATTCAAGAAACTAATCAAAAAGAAATAAGACAAGTTCAATTAATTTATTTTTGTTTATTAAAATTTAAAGGTTTAATTAGATATATGCATTTTCAAGGATTAAAACATAATGATATAAAAAAAATTTCATATTATATAAAACATACTCAATTTAAAAAAGGAGAATATGTTTTTAGACAATATGATAAATCTGATAAAATGTTTGGAGTTATTAAAGGAAAAGTTATTATTAGAGTTGTTAAAACTATTGATTTATATAAAAAATTTTTAAATGAAATCACTTCTTCTAATTTTGTTAAAGATAATTATTCTGAGCCTGTTGAAAATATTCCTATTGAGTATTTTATGTCTGATTGTGAAATTTTAGATTCTGATAATGAAAGTGATGAAAATGAAAATAATGAAAATAATGAAAATGATAGTTTTGATAGTGAAAATTTTTTTAGTGAAAGTGAAAAAAATATAGATAATAAAAATATAAATGAAAAAATTAAAAATATAAATATTGAAAATATAATAAATAAAAATGAAGAAAATAAAATTGAAAATAATGAAAATAAAAAAGAAAATAATGAAAATAAAATAGAAAATAATGAAAATGAAAATAATAATGAAAATAAAATAGAAAATAATGAAAAAAAATTAGAAAATAATGAAAATAAATATTTTCAAAATATATTAATTAGAAAAAAAAAAACACAAAATATAACAAAAACAATGATACCAAAAACACCAAGACAAAATATAAAAATAAAATTCTTAACTCAAAAAATATTAAAATACGAAAATAATAAAAAAAACTTTTTTAACAATAACGAAGAAGAACTAGATTCAGAAATAGAAGAAAAATTAAAAATTGAAAAAAAAAAAAAAATAAGTTCAAATTTAAATTTTAAAAAATCATCATTAAAAAAATTAAAATTAAACAAACCAAAAAAATATATTAAATCAATATTAACTCACCAAACTCCAAATCAAAAATTAGAAAATAAAATATTAGATAAATTTATTTTAGATTTCGAATATGAAAATTTCACAATAACAAATGGAATGTGTTTTGGTGAATGGGGTTTAGTTTATTCAATTCCAAGAACAACTTCAATTTATTGTATTGAAGATTGTAATTTATTTTATTTAGAAAAAGAACCTTTTAATCGAATTTTATCACAAAAATTTTTAAAAAGTGATATTAATAAATTACATTTTCTTTTAAAAACTTTTCCTCTTTTTAAAAATGATTTAAAAAATGGAAAATTATTAAGAAAAGTAACTCCTTTATTTTTTGAAAATGAAACTTTAGTGTATACACCTTTTGATAAAGCAGAAAATTTATTTGTTGTTTATCAAGGCGAATGTGCTTTAGTTAATAATAATAAAAATATTAAAAATAAAGAAGATTATTTAACAAATAAATCTAATTTAAAAATTATTAATAAATTAACTATTGGAGGAATCGCAGGATATGAAAGTTGTTTTAATTATAATTCTAATTATAAAAATGGTTTATTAATTACTAAAGAATTTACTACTTTAATTAGAATTAATATTAAAATTATTAGTGAAAAATATAAAGATTTTAAAAAAAGTGTTTATCCTTTATATGAAGAACAAAAAAAAATTCATGATAATATTAAAATTAAAGGAGAAAAAATTAAAAGTCATTTTAATTTAAATAGATTAATTGAAGAAAATAATAAATTTTCTATTCAAAATGTTATTAAAGATGCTATGATGATTAAGAAAAAAAAACTTTTTCATAATGATTTTAAATCCAAAAATGTTATTGATAATAGTGAAAAAAGTATTAGATTAAAAAGTGATGATTTAAATGATAGAAATTTAAATTTGAGAAATAAAACTTTTAAAGATAAAAAATTTAAAGTCAAATTACAAAAAGATATAAATAAAATTTTAACTTCTAAAAAATATATTAATCAAAATACTTCACCTGAATTAATTTTACCAAAAACTAAAAAACATAATCATCAAAAATCACTTTCTCCTCAATCTATTATTACTAAAACTTTTTCTTCTGGAAATACGGGAAAAAAAACTTATTCTTTTTTTGATAATTTTTCTTTTTCTACTGAAATTAATATTTATAATAATAAAAATAAAAATATTAATGAAGAAAGTAATAATAATGATTATAATAAAAGACATTTTTTAACTAAGAAACTTATTGATAATAAATCTAATATATTATCTCCTAATGATTCTATTAATTTAATTATTAATTCTAATAAAAATAAAAAGTTTGTAAATGTTAATTCAAGACAAAAAGTTTCTTTTTATAATTCTGGAAAATTTAATTTACCTTTTTTATCTTATGGAAATTAAATTTATGATATATTATTAAAAAATAATTATTGAAATTTTAAATTGAATTTAAGTATATATTTACAAATTGTAATTAATAGATACTTTCATTTTATATATAATTTAAATATTTTATTTTTATGAAAAAATTATATTTTATTATCCATTATTTAATTATTATTATTTAAGCATAGTTAATTTAAAAATAAATAATTAAATAAGTAAAAACTATTTTAATGATGGAAAAATTACCTTTAGAAATTTTATACTATAATTTCAATCCAGAACATTCATGCATAACATTAGGAACAAATAAAGGATTTAAAGTATTTTCCATAAAACCATTTTCAGAAAAATGTTTAAATCGAGGTAAATAAAATATATAAAATAAAAAAAAATAGATTTTGAAGGAGGAATAAAAATAATAGAAATATTAAGAAAATCAAATATTTTTGGTTTAGTTGGAACAGGAAAAAATAAAGATTACCCTTTAAATGAAGCTTTAATATGGGATGATAAAGAAGAAACAATAAAATGTACAATAAAAATTCATTCAGAAATAAAAAATTTAAAATTAATAAATGACAAGTATAAAAAAAAAATATTAATTTACTTTATAGAATAATAGTACTTTCTATAAATCAAATTTTTATATTTCAAATACCATATTATCATAATATTGATATAATAGACACAAATGAAAATATATATGGTTTATTTTCTTTTATATCAAATGAAGAAAAAAATTTAATTTCATATCCAAATAAAATAAAAGGTCATATTACAATAAAAAATTATTTAAATGAAAAAAATATTGAAATTAATGCACATGAAAATGAAATTGCCTATTTTACATTTAATAAAAATGGAAATTTTTTAGCCACTGCTTCAGAAAAAGGAACTTTAATAAGAATTTTTGATACTGAAAATGCAAATTTAATTCATGAGTTTAGAAGAGGACAAGAAATAGTACAAATTTATAATATTGTTTTTAGTGATAATAATGAATTTTTTGCTTTATCAAGTAATAAAGGGACTATTCATATTTTTTGTATTAGTGATAAAAAAAAAGATAATATTATTAGTTTTTGGCCTTTTAAAAATAAAAATGAATATAGTTTTGCTAAAATTAGAATTAATGAATCTAATTCTATTTGTTGTTTTGATGAAGAAAATAAAAGTGTTTTTTTAATTTGTGGAAATGGGAAGTTTTATCATGCTGATATTGATTTAAAAAATGGAGGTGAATGTAAAATTATTGAAGAAAAAAGTTTAATATAAATTAATTTTTTTAATATTAAAAATATAAAATATCATTTTAATATTTTATAATTTAATGTTTTTTTTTAAATTATTTTTTATTATTTAATTTAATTTTGTTATTCATAAATATTTTTATCTTTAAAT
>Ga0310695_10011573_pt1 | contig 12582 bp, 7 predicted proteins | sample RumenRJG_04DNA_FD_203882 | JGI IMG/M metagenome (GOLD analysis project Ga0310695, IMG submission 203882) | Bovine rumen microbial communities from Lethbridge, Alberta, Canada - RJG_04 (v2) (version 2) | ecosystem: Host-associated > Mammals > Digestive system > Stomach > Rumen | place: Canada...
TTGAAGTCTTTCTTCTGGTCGGTGTATTGCAGGAAGTCCTTGATGTAGAGGATACCCTTCACATAGTCGATGGAGTCCTCGTAGACGGGGAGGCGGGAGTATTCCGACTCGCGTATGATCTCGAGCACGGTGTCGAAATCGCTGTTGAAGTCCACGTCCACGATGTCCACGCGCGGTTGCATGATCTCGTCGACGCTGATTTTACCGAAGTTCATCACGCCCCGCAGGATCTCTTTCTCGTCGGCCGTCTCCGCATCGGAGAGGTTCAGCGAGTCTGAGATGTCCTCTATGGCTGCGCTGTGTTGGGTGCGCGACTCCAGCCTGCGCTCCACGACACCCGTTTTGAGCATCAGCAGTTTGGTGAATGGGGAGAATAGCAGGCCGAACAGGCTGACGATGTTAGCGCTCCGGCACAGGTGTTTCTGGCTTTGTTTGTTGGCCATTTTCTTCGGGATATATTCCGCGAAGATGGTCAGTAGGATGCCTATTGTGGCGATGACGATGAGCCATTTCCCCCACAGCACCACGCAGGTACCCGAAAGGAGGTGCCACAGCAGGAGGGTGGTGGTGGATATGCCCGTCACGATGAAGATGTAGCGGGTAGAGATCACGCCGCCTAAGGTTCTGAGCGGGTCTTCGGAGAGGTTCTTCAGCCGTTCGAACTTCTTGTCGTTGGAAATCTTGATCTCAGCTATTTCATTGCTGTTCAAGGAGAAGAACTCCGATTCGAAGAATGAAACGAAGGCTAGCAACACAAAAGAGATAATCGCGACAATGACCGCCGCCGTAAGAGTGGCCGTCCACCAAGCATCCGGTGTGCCGGCCCATTCCATAAAAGATAAAAGTGGTATATCCAATTACTGAAAATTTCGTTAAACATAATACATCGGAATTTTTCCGATAGTGCAAATATATAATTTTCCCTTCATTTGTGGAAATATATGCGCATGTTTGATTTGACCCTGTTTGCCAAAAAGTCCGCCTGAAAAGTGTAACGATTTACAAAAACTCCGACTAAAAAGTGTATCGAACAGACAGAAAGTGCGACTAAAAAGTGTAATGATAGTACAGAAAGTGCGACTAAAAAATGTGATTAATCATTGCTCAACAACCAATTCCCTACATTCACCACATCAATCGTTTTGTCGTCCGTTTTTATTTTATACTCCTTGCCGGAATAGGTCAGGATAATAAGTCTTTCGTAGGCACTGAATTTTTTGCTGATTTTCAGCAAAGCCTGTGTCTCGCGGATATAAGTTTCGGACCCTTCTTCACCTAAATCATAACAAACTTGTATGGCAAGTCCGTGTTCGGGTACGACAAAATCAACTTCTATATTATGGTTATAGAAAAAAACCGTATTTTCGAAAGCCTCATATTTCCTCCATAATGCTGTTGCAACCATGTTTTCAAGCAATGAGGTTCGATTATCCAGTGTTAAAAGAGAGATGATGCCGTTGTCGACAAAATAATACTTCATGTTAGTTTCCCTCTCCGTAAAATTGTCGGCCATATTCTGTAATGGCATGACCAAGAATGAATCTTTGGAATATTCCATATAGTTTATGGCCGTACTTTTTGAGAATTTTGTTCCTGTTGAAGAAATTAAGGATGTGAGGCGAGAAAATGAGATGGGTTGTTTTATGCTTTCCGCCAATTTCTTGAACATCAGGCGCAAAGCGAACGTGTTCTCTATCTTGTGACGAGATGCGATATCACCTAAATATATTTTTTGATACACAGACATTAGGTATTCTGTTTTAGCAGGATACGTCGCACATTCGGGGAACCCCCCATAGCACATATATTCTTCAAGGCACCAATTCAGTTTTGCTTTCTCAGTTGTCAGGCGTATCTGGTTGTCAGACAAATTAACGCCATTGGCATTCAGGAATTCGTGATAACTATAAGGGAAAATTGTTTTCACCACATAGCGTCCGCCCAAGGTTGTCGGCACGTCAGAACCTAACATCTTTGCGTTTGAACCAGTGATATAGACCTGATATTTGTGGTCTGCTAGCCGTCTTGCGAACTTATGCCATCCATCAATGTTTTGAATCTCATCTAGGAACAATATTGGATGTTCGTCGCTACCGCTCATAGAGTTATGAGCCTCTAACAGTCGCTCGAAATCAGATGTCTCAAATCCTAAAAGCCGATCATCTTCAAAATTGATGTAAAGCATATCCCTCCAAGTCTTCCCGATGCGTAATAGGTGTTGCATCTGCTGGAACAAAAGGAAAGACTTGCCTGCGCGTCGTACACCTACAAGCACAAAATTAGCCCCATCGTAGAAATCAAAATCTCGATGTACGACCTTCACATTCTCCACCATGACTTGATTGGATCGAAGGATTGTTTTAATATGATTTACATCTAACATTTCTCTATTTTGTTTTGCGTGCAAGACAAAATTATGTATATTTTGTTTTGTGTGCAAGACAAAATTAATTTTTCCATCAAGATTAGTCTCTTTTGTAACACCTTGATTAGCACCTTGAATAACTGGCTTTTGAACTGATTCCCTGGTCAACAGATAATCGTGTCGTCCCTTCGGGACTCTAAATCATGGCTCTTTAAGTGTTTATTAAGCGCTATGAGATTACAGACGATTGCTGTCCAGAAGCAGCCATCCCGCTCGACGAAGTAGAACCTTTCCTGACGGAAGAGGGGAAACGTTTTTACGTAGGAAAAAGTGTAACGATGGTACAGAAAGTGCGACTAAAAAGTGTAATGGCGCATTTGAGAGACGTAACCCGACACTTGCATATGTGGTGGTTCGTCTTCTTGGTATAATGCTATTTTCTAGCATAAAATCACTTTATCAAATCTCCCACAATCTTTTTCATCTCTTCATTGTTAATCTGTGTTCTGAATTTCACCTCGTAACCATCAATTTGTAACTGTTTAAAGAATATTTCCGCACAGTCAACACATAACTCTTTTTAATTGTTTATGCTATCCACAAATGCTTTTTTATCTATCGTTGACTCTTTCCCATCCTCAAATTTGGTTATTTTCCAAGTGCTACCATCTAATATGGGCAAATAGAAAATATGCTTTGTTTTTTCGGAACAAACTTTATAACAATCTTTTATATTGCGAACTTTCGTCTCATATTCCTCTTCGCTGATATTGAGTGAAGAGGATTTATTTACGCTTTTCACCTCGAAAATATGAATTCTGCCCTTTTTATCTTTCATAACAAAATCGGGATATGAGGAATGTATGCCGTCAGCAAAATACTCATATTTTATTTCGGAATTCAATGGAAAATTCTTGCCCCACAGGAATTTGTTGTCATGCAGAAGATTTGTCTGCTTGATACTGCTCTGCCGAATATCCTTCAATACTTCTGCCCACTTCTTTTCGGCTTCGCTGTCGAATGAGAATTCATCTGTGATTTCATTATTTTCTTTCCCATACCAAACCCAATCGTCGAGAGTGAGCGTTTTTTCTGTTTCGTTGTAACAACTGCCATACGGAAAACTTACTGGTTCACAAACAATCATACTATTTCCATAATCAGTAATGTAAGAATGGTATTTTTTCTTTATATCACCGATATTTTCTACAAACATACGCCATTTTTCATATGTATCTGCATAATCATAACACAAGTCCTGTATTTCGTTCTCACATTGCAGAAGATTGCGGTACATCTCAAAAATGTTTCCTCCTGTCAGTTTTCCCTTTTTGCCTTCAAGTATAGATTCCACATCTATATCGTTGCTGATAGTTTCGACCTTCAGTTTTGTGGGGGTCACACGGATTTCGTTTTCAATGCCATAATTACTAAATAGACTAACTTGTTTTGGCAGTCCCGCCTCTTTGGGTTTTATGCCCCATATCCATGCGGTGGAAGCCAAATCTTGTGCATCTTTGGGCAATCGTTCAAAGTCCAAAAGTCGTGGGTTACGGCGGACGCGTCCCATCACCTGCTCGTCGAGCTGTTTGCTTTGCGTATCACGCACTTGATAGAGCATGCACGCACGCGGTATGTCCCAGCCTTCGGAAATAACCATCTTGAAAATAATAACCGAGATGCTCGACTCTTTCCCTTTCATATAATCCTTCCATTTAGACACTGGAAGTTTGTTCAAGCCAGAATCGTTCGTTCTACAACCTTTACCTGACTGCTCACCCGTGATGTAAACCCATTTCAAATCTTGGTGTTTGATGTTTTCCAATGCAGGAAATATGGTATTATTTAATTCTTCTTCGGCTTTATCTTTATTGGAAATCTGAACAATAAAACAAGGATTCACTTGTAGCTTGTTGACATAATCTTTCCTGATTTTCTCAAACTTGTCAAGAGCCACGTCAAGCGAATCATCTTCTGGCTGAAATTCCACTTGTTTTATCAATTTTGCATCCTCGGCATCCGAGTTCGAAATCTCCACGTCAGGCAACTGTTTACGTGACAGTTTGGGCGTTGCCGAAAAATTGATGACAACAGAGAAAAAGTTACTCAACTCATCAAGATTCTTTGTGGCAATATGACACTCGTCTTTTATTACATAGATGAATTTTCCTGCGATACCTTTGTGCAAATCGCCTATAGTTTCCGAAAGGAAATTGAGAAACGAACCTTCTTCCTTCAGTTTGCTTTTCTCCTTGTACAAGTCTCGTGGCAATACATACACATTATGGTCAGTTGGGATAAATATCGATCCTTCGCCACTTGTCTCCGAGTTTATCAAATATGGATTGAGATGGGTAAACGTTCCGTTGTCACTCAATGCGCAAAATGAATTATAGTTCTGTTCTGCCAAATCACTCTTCGAAAGCGAAGAGACAAGGAAAACAACATTATTTTGGGTGGCAAGAATGCGGTTCATGAAATCCGCCATCATATAAGTCTTTCCACTACCTGTTGGTGCCTTTACTGTATATTCTTTTTTGCCTCGAGCGAGCATAGCAACCATTTGCGAAACCGCCCGATTCTGTAAATCTTTTGCTTCCTGCAACATAGCCTACTCCTCCGTTTTTACTTGATCCAAATACTTTTGCGTTCTGTCGAAATTGCTACAAACCCACTCAACTTTCTCCTTAATAGTTGCAAATTTATCCTTACCATAGAGTGTTTCATCTATCACATCAAAAGGAGTCTTGCCTTTTGTCCATTCAAAATTGGCAACACTTTCTATTTCATACACATCGAGATTACCTCCGTATGGTTTATTTTTCTTTATCCACTCGAAATCTTTTGTGCCATCGTAACATTCGCCAGTCATAATACGTTTCAAACGTTTGGTAGTAACATCGTAGGCGACGCCGTTTGGAGTGGTGTCAGTCTTTTCATTGAGCTGACATAGAATGAAGGTTCGGTTACCTTCTGGCTTCGCTTCTTCCAGCAAATCACCTTCTTTGGCTTCTGTACGGTTTAGTTCAAGAACGGCATGACCTGTAGTGCCACTACCGCCAAAGAAATCAAGAATTATGGAATTAGGATTCTCGTATGTTGTTGCTTTCACTAATAATTCTATGAGTTTTACAGGTTTAGGATTGTCAAAATCAACATCTTTCATTATTTGAGAAAGAGTGTCAGAAGCATCTTCATTTGTCTCACAACCATAACCATCTTTTGATAATTTGATATTAGCAAGAAAATTTTTCATTTTTTTTATTTCACCACCATTTTTTATATGGTTTGGGCGGAACGGTATTTTAGCAATATATATAGTATCATCCGAATCAAATATTTCGTTTAATTTTTCTTGAGAATATCGCCATTCTCCATCCAACATAAAATCGTTAACATTTTTCCCTTCTTTAATAATTACATCATTTTTTAGGTATGTTATTATATTGCCTTCTGACATGTTTTGTGCCTTGTATATACCATCTGGTAAATTAAATGATACTCTACCTGCAGGAAATGTTATTGTATTTCTTGCGTTTCCCGCATTGTTTATTGGCCATTTTTTCCCTGCTGTTGTATGTTCTAACGTAAATGGGAAAGTGTATTTTACATTCTTGGTATAGCACAAAACATACTCGAATATTGTCGCAAAATTTTGAGACAAATATGAGGGTTTTTGTTTTTTTTGCCATATAAGCATACCTGAATAATTGGTTTCTAAAAACACTTCATCAAACAAACACTTTACATACGCTTGGTTTTTGTCGTCAATAGAACAGAAAATAACTCCTTCATCAGATAACAGTTGTTTTGCAAGTTCTAAACGAGGATATAGCATAGATAGAAGATTGTCGCGTGTTATTGCATTATTATAGTTGGTGGTGGCAAATTCACCCATGCTGTCTTTCCCGTATGGAGGATCTATGTAAACAACATCCACCTTGCCTTTGTACTGAATTAGTAGGTTTTGCAAAGCATCATAGTTATCGCCAATGATTAATTTGTTCGTAGGCTTTTCGTCGTCGGTATGAAACGATAGCTCTTCGTTCTTTTTAAAATACTTAATGGCATCACTCATTTTTTCCAAACGTTTGTCGAAATGAAGCCCAGTTCGTTTGTAAGTAGTACCAAGTGCCGCAATGTTTATGGCTTCATCAAGCGAATCGGCGTTGTTAATTAGTTTGATAAGCAAATCGGCATTAGTTTGTTCAAGGATTTTGTCCGAAACACGTTTTTCTATTTCGGCAATTAATGATTCTTTAGTTGCATTCATAGGTATGCTGTTTTCAGCGTCAGCAACTTAATTCAAAATGCGGGACAACAAATTTCGTTGGGATATAAAAGAAGCGTGAACTTCACTTATGAGCCCAAGGAAATTTGCCGTAACCCGCATCCCAATAAGTTCCGCCCACGCAAAACGCAGACGTTCACTGAACTTATTCTAAGGGATGCATTTAGAATCGGCAAATTTTTAGGGCATCTCGAATAAATAGCAAACGCTATGATTAATAATATGTTAGTTTAAAATATTTCTGTTTCCTGTTTATTAATATTGGTTCAACAAAAACTCATCTCAGTATACAAAGATACATAAATTCATCAGAATATAATGATTCAACACTTAATTCAAAGTGATAATATAAGAGCGTTCCAAGACTTCTTCCAGTGACTTGCCGTCAATCTCTATATAAAACTGACGAGCAAGTGGGTCTGTCAAAGCGGAAAGCGAACGTATATGCGTCCAACTGAATAGTGTACGCACTGCGTACACTATTTCTTCTTCCGTAAAAATATTTAGTTGTCTCAATGTGGATTTTCCAAACATTGTCCGGAAAATCCAGGCAAACCTTTTCATCTAAATTCAACATTCGTTGTCAGTGTCCGTGTGCCACCGCAACGCAGCTCTGGTATGTTGATGCGCACGTCACAATCTACCACAAACACATTACCCTCTTTGGAAAGAATCACATTCTCATCGTGAAGGTCACTCAAATAGATTTCGGATGTCGCAAAAGTCCAATTCCTCGGGTTTATCAGCTGAAAACCTAATCTCTGGATATATTCTGAAATGGCAGCATTAGTAATATGTGATCCTTCGACAAAGGGTTGATTCACGATGATGTTGAAATCTTGCGAAGATGTTTTCCCAAAGCCAATAACCTCCATCGAGGTTTCAGGAAAGAGTGTGTTATGCAGAGAAATACGATCTAACGCTAAAATCGGTTGAATAAAATAATCAAGACCAATTGTTTTCACAAGCAAGTATCCGTTGTCATAAACTTTTGCTTCTCCTCCTTCCGCAATAAGTTCTCCCAACGTTTGCGTGAGAGTCTTATCCACATCCTCAATCCAACAACCGACTTTTCTTGCCCATTGCTCTATAATTGCCGCCTGCGTCTTTCCTCGTTCAATTTCTCTTTTGAAATCCCCGATTCCTTTTCCAGCATCTTTATTTGTCCAATTTTCTGCTCCCGCGAGTAGGGATGCAATGACATGCGTCGAACCTCCCGCAACGCAGCCATGCTGTTCCGCCGGTGAAAATCGTTGATATACAAGCCTTCCGCTGATGAATTGTTCTGCATAGGACTCCAATTTTGACAGACCCTCGGACGAAAATCCTTCGTCTATGATCGAATTTATATCGTTCCAAAAGTCTTTATTGTTCATTGATTCTATTTTTATTATAGCTAACGCTGTGATTCTTTCACTTCACCCTCCTATTCAGCATATTATTAGCCTTTTCGGGCTTGGATTTGCCGATTCGTTTTCCGCCCGAAGTTTTTTTGCTGTTCGAGTTGAATCGGAACGGGTTCTTCGGATTGCCTCCTACTGTTTTCCTGCTTCTCCCTCGGGTCATGTTAGTACATCTTGTAGGTGGTCTTCAGCACGCGGAACTCGGTGCGTCGGTTGATGGAGTCCGCGATCTCCTTCTGCTCGTCCGTCAGGGTCTCGATGTACTCCTCGTCGAGGGCAGCCTCCTCCTTCAGGAAGTTGTATTTCTTCTTGAGCTTCTTGTCCACTACGACCGGCTGTGTCTTTCCGTACCCTTTGGCGGTCAGGCGCTCCGCCTCGATGCCCCCCTTGATGAGGTAGTCGACAACCGACTGCGCACGCTTGCCGGAGAGCTGCAGGTTGCCGTCAGCGGATCCGATACGGTCCGTGTGGGCGCCGATCTCGATGGTGATGTTAGGGTTGTCGTTCAGCACCTTCACCAGTTTATCCAAGGCGGCGGAGGACTCAGGCGTAAGGGTGGCCTTGCCGAACTCGAAGAAGATGTTGTCCAAGCCCACAGGCTTGCTGAGGGAGGCGAGGGTGAAGTTGATAGGGAAGGTCTTGGAGTCTTCCAAGTCCACGGTCACGGCGTCCTCCTTCTGGTTGAGGTAGCCCCTGCAGTTGCCCAATAGCACGTACTTGACGCCCTTGTTGAGGCTCAGCTTGAAGGTTCCGTCCTTCTTGGACTGTACCTTCGTGTTGGTACCGTCGTCGCCCACGATGCGCACCGTGGCACCGCCCAGCGCCTCGCCGGACATGTCTGTCACCTTGCCGTCGATAAGGAACTCTATCTCAGGCAATTCGAAGGAATATATCTTGTCGTATCCTTTCTTCTCCCCACGGTTGGAGGAGAAGAGTCCTTTCTCTTTCCCTTGGATGAAGGTGATGCCGAAGTCGTCTCCGTTGGAGTTGATAGGGTACATCATGTTGGTGACCGTCCAGGAGCCATCCTCCAGTTCGTTGGCGTAGAAGATGTCCAGTCCGCCGAAGCCCGGGTGACCCGTGGAGGAGAAGTAGAGCGTTCCGTTCTCCCTCATGCAAGGGAACATCTCGTCTCCGCTGGTGTTGATGGAAGGCCCCAGGTTGACCGGTGCGCCGAATGAGGTGCCTGTCTTCTCGCTTCGCCAGATATCCTTGCCACCGAAGCCGCCTGGCATGTCGGAGACGAAGTAGAGGAATTTATCGTCGGGCGAGATGGTCGGGTGGGCGAATGTGATGGAGCTATCCGGGGATAGTTTCACCTCGTTCACCTTGCCCCATTTGCCGCCGGAGCGGGTCACGTAGCAGATCTGTGCGCCGCGGCTCTCTCCCTTTTGGGCGACGCAGCGGGTGAAGTACATCGTCTTACCGTCCGCGCTGAAGGAGGCGGATCCCTCGTCCATGTCGGAGTTGATGTCACCCTCCACAGGTGTGATGTCGTCCCATTCCCCCAAGGCGTTGCGCTTGGCGGTGTAGATATCGTTGTTGCGGAGTCCTGTGATCTTACTGTTTCCGCCGCCGATCTCCTTGTTCTCTCTTGAGGAGTTGAAGTAGACGATCTCACCGTCACCGCCAGGGAATGCCGGGCTGAACTCCGCCTTTTTGGAGGAGAAGAACTCCTCCTTCTTCACGATGTAGCGGGTAGGGTTCTTTTCCCACTCTGCGGCCTCCTCGGCGGATTGCTTGCCGTTGAGGGCGCGCTGGTCGTTGGGGTGGGTCGCCAGATAGCTGTCGTATAATGTGATGGCATATTTCATCTTTTGGTTCTTCCTCAGCGCGTCGGCGTAGTACAGGAAGACGATGGAATCCTTGTAGTTGAACTTCACCGCATTGGCGAAGGCACGTTCGGCCCTTTCGTCGAGGTTCGTGAGACGGTAGCAATCCCCCAGTTTGAATGCGGTGTACGCTTTCAGTTGTCTATCCTTGAGTTTCACCTTAGGGTAGGCTTTGCTGTAGATGTTCGCCGCGTTATAGTATTCTCCGATCTCGTATTTCTTGTCCGCCTTTCTGATTTTAGACTTGACGGAGCATCCGCTGAGTAGGGAGAGGAGCAATATTCCGATGAGGTATTTTGTTAGTCGAATCATGTCTGAGATAATAGTATCTTTTATGTCTATAATATATCTAACGTGAAATGGCGCCTTTTATTTTTCGAGGGAGTTCCAACCCTGCGCTTTCAGGGTGATTTCCTGACCGTCGCGTGTGATGAGGCAAGAGCCTAACGAAGCGTCGGTCGTGTGTCCGATCACCTTGATGCCCGGTAGGTTCTGGAACACGTCGTTCATCGACAGCGGTACGGTGAAGAGCAGTTCGTAGTCCTCGCCTCCGTTCAGGGCGACGGTGGTGACGTTCATGTTGAACTCCTCCGCCATGACGGCGGTTTGGTAGTCGATCGGGATCCTGTCCTCGTAGACGCGGCAACCCACATTGCTTTGCTTGCAGATGTGCAACAGTTCGGAGGAGAGTCCGTCCGAGATGTCCATCATGGCGGTCGGCACCACGTTGATGCGCTCCAGCGACTCGATGATGTCCTGCCGAGCCTCAGGCTTCAGCTGTCGTTCGATGATGTATTCCTTGCCTGCGAAGTCGGGTTGGATGGAATTGTCTCCGGCGAAGATCTTCTTCTCTCGTTCGAGGAGCAACAGTCCCATGTAGGCTGCGCCGAGGTCGCCCGACACGCAGATGAGGTCGTTTGGTTGTGCGGTGTTGCGGCAGACCACCTTCCCCTTCTCGCCTTCGCCGATGCAGGTGATGCTGATGGTCAGGCCCGTCATGGAGGCGGATGTGTCGCCGCCTACCAGATCCACTCCGTAGTGGTCGCACGCCAACCGTATGCCTGCGTAGAGCTCCTCCATGTCCTCCACGGAGAACCGTTTGGAGACGCCGAGGGAGACGGTTATCTGTTTGGGTTTACCGTTCATGGCGCAGATGTCGGAGATGTTGACGACCGCCGATTTGTAGCCTAGGTGCTTCAACGGCACGTAGGTGAGGTCGAAGTGCACACCCTCCAGCAGGAGGTCAGTGGTGACCAACACCTGTTTCTCTTTGTAGTCTAAGATAGCCGCATCGTCGCCTATGCCCTTGATCGAGGAACTGTTCTTCAGCTCGAAGGATTGGGTGAGGTGCTTGATGAGTCCGAACTCGCCCAATGTGGATATTTCTGTTCTTTGCATTTCCGCTGTTATTGTTCGAATGGGTTCCTTAAAATTCCCAACCCATTGTATTATCTTTTGATTATCAGTTGAATGGGTGAATGTTGATGACTAACTCACTTTAAACCAAAATGTAGAGGCACGGAGTCCGAGCCTCTACAGATTTGGTGTATGGTTGACCTGACAAGGCCATTATTCCAAGTACAGGGACTTGCCCACTGGGTATTTGACTCTGTACGTGAATTCGAATTTCTTCTCTTCGCCAGGCTGGAGGGTAGTCCGCCATGTGAGGATACCCGTGCTCTTGTCCACCGAAGCGCCTTGGCTCTGCAGGAGATCCACCGTGATATCCTCGTCGTTGGAGAGTGGGTATTGGTCTTTCACCGCGATGTCCACTGGCGTGTCCTTCGTGTTGCTGAGGGTGATCTTCCAGGTGCGGGTAGCCTTGTTGCTGGAGATCAGCACCTGCTTGGAGGAGTTGGACTGTACGATTTCACGGTTGACGGTGATACCCTTGTCGGCACCGATGGAAAGCTCCACGTCATTCTTCATGGCGTTGGTGGAGAGGTAGCTTTGTCCCTTGAACTCGTTGTTCCAGAAGATGTAGACAGGTCCGTCCAGCAATTTGTATTTCGTCCAGTCAGGGATGAAAGCCGAGATGTAGGCCTTCTTCTCCAACTTAGGCAGCACCACATATTCGTAGGTAGCGTCGATCGTGTAGCTATTGATACGGATAAGGGTAGGGATATTGTTGGAAGGAATCGTGTATTTGTTAGGAATGGAGACAGTGAAAGGCGCCAAGTTGAGCCATCCTGGCACGATCTCCTCAGACTCCATGTCCCCTTCTGTCAGGTGGGCAGGACGCAACTCCTTATGTGCGAGGTTGTTGACCTTCTTTTCGGTGTTGTCTGTGCTGATGGATGCGTTTGCTGTGGCGCTCTGTTCTTGATTGTTCCCTGCATTATTGTTCAACACTTCGTTGAGGTCGTTCTGCTTCAGTTCCGCTGATTCGTTCAAGTTGATGTTGATCACGTCGCCTGTGTTAGGTTTGATTTGCACGTTCTGGGTGGTGTATCCGAGGTGGGAGTACTCCAACTGGCAGTTCTCAGGCACGTTGATCTCGTAGAAACCGTTTTGGTCTGTGATGGCGTAGAGGTTCGTTCCTGTGGCCACGATGCAGACGTAAGGGAGCGGTTGCATGAAGTTGGATACGATACCCTTGACGGTCTTTGTGCGAGGTTTGATCTTCGCTTGTGCTTTCGCCACGTATTGGGCGCTGTTGCCGAAGTTCAGTTTGTCGCTGGAGATGGAAGG
>Ga0310695_10011575_pt1 | contig 12580 bp, 8 predicted proteins | sample RumenRJG_04DNA_FD_203882 | JGI IMG/M metagenome (GOLD analysis project Ga0310695, IMG submission 203882) | Bovine rumen microbial communities from Lethbridge, Alberta, Canada - RJG_04 (v2) (version 2) | ecosystem: Host-associated > Mammals > Digestive system > Stomach > Rumen | place: Canada...
GTGGTTTCACCGTGGCGGTCTTCACTGCGGCGGTCCGTGCCCCACGCTCTATGCGGGCGGCACGATGGTCATCATGCCGAAGTTCGACGCCGTGAAGACGCTGCAGTATGTCACCAAATACAAGATTACGTTCGTCATCGGCGTGCCCACGGTGCTTGAGGCGCTGTCGGACGAGCAGGAGCGCTTGGCCTATGACCTGCACACCCTGCGCGGCATCGTCACCATGGGGTCGCCCCTGGAGCGCGGTGCCTGCATCCGTTACCAGCGCGTGCTGACGCCGAACATCTTCAACGGCTACGGCACCACCGAGACGCTGTGGAACACCTTCCTGCGGCCGTTCGACCTGCCCGACGGCGCCGGTACTGCCGGCCGGTCGATGGTCGACGACGACGTGCGCGTGGTGAAGGTCTATGAGGACCGCCATGCCGAACCCGACGAGACCGTCGCCATGGACGGCCACGAGGTGGGCGAGGTCATCATCAGCTCGCCCGCGAAGTCGCCTTACCGCTACGTCAACAACGACGAGGAGACGGCGAAGAAATACTACAAGGGCTTTATCTATACCAACGACCTCGCCACGTGGGATGAGAAGCAGTTCATCACCATCTGCGGCCGCAAGGACGACATGATTATCTCCTCGGGCGAGAACATCTATCCCATTGAGATAGAGGAGGTCATCAACCGTCACCCGAAGGTGGCCGACTGCATCGTGACATCGGTGCCCGACAAGATACGCGGACAGAAGGTGACGGCCTACGTGGTCAAGTCCGATGCCAGCCTGTCGCCCGAGGAGCTCGACCAGTACTGCAAGGACAGTCCCGACATCGCCAACTTCAAGCGCCCGCGCTACTACCGTTTCGTTTCGCAGATACCGTTCAATGCCACGGGTAAGAAGTTGCATTACAAGATTAAGCACACGGCGCTCGACGACCTGAAGAACGGCCTTCTGTACGAGGTGTAAGCGATGTCGCGGTCAAGGTATATCGGTTACGCGGCGGGCGTCATTGCCGCCGTGTTCTATGGCACCAATCCGCTTGGTGCGCTGCCGCTCTACGCCGATGGCGTGACGCCGGGCAACGTGCTGTTCTACCGCTACGGTCTGTCGGTCATCATCTTCCTCGTGTGGCTCGCGCTCCGTGGCGAGGGGCTGCGCGTAGGGTGGGGCCATGCCATCAAGCTCGCCATCCTCGGCGTGCTGATGTCGCTGTCGTCGGTGTCGCTCTACGTGTCGTTTCATTATTTAGATGCCGGTGTGGCGTCCACCATTCTGTTCACCTATCCCATTATGACAGCGCTGCTCATGGTGATGTTCTTCCATGAGCGCATCACGTGGCCCACCACGCTGGCCATCGTGCTGGCGCTGTCGGGTATCGCGCTGCTCTATCGCGGCGATGGCGGGGTGACACTGTCGACGACGGGCATGCTGCTGGTGCTGCTGTCGTCGCTGCTTTATGCGTTGTATATCGTTTATGTCAATCAGTTCAAGATGGCGCTGTCGCCCGAGCAGTTCACGTTCTGGGTGGTGCTCTTCGGCTGGCTGACGGTGATGGGCTACATGCTCCTGACGGGTGAGCCGCTGCAGTGGTTGCACGGCACCTCGTGGGCGTGGGCATCACTGTTAGCGCTGTTGCCGACGGTGGGCTCGCTGTTTTTCATCAATATTGCCATCCAGCGGATAGGGTCGACGCCGGCGTCAATCCTTGGTGCGCTGGAGCCGATGACGGCGGTGCTCATCAGTTGCACGCTGTTCGGTGAGGCGTTTACGCTGAGGCTGGCGGTGGGCATGGCGCTCATACTGGGGGCGGTGATCATCATCATAGGGCTCTCTCCCAAATCAAGCCCCTCCCCGTCCCTCCCCAAAGTGGAGGGAGGAAAGAGCGGCGACAGCGGCAACAGCTAAATTATTATATTTGTCGGCGTTGGGAAGACGCTTATTTGTCGTTGTCAATAGTGACACTACATCATTTGGGTGTTTTGACAACGCGTGACGAACGTCAATCGAACGTGTGACGAACGTCAATCGAACGTGTGACGAACGTCAAACGATCGCGTGACGAACGTCAAACGACGACATCTTACGTACGACAAGAAAGCGAATGAAAGGAAGACAAAGACTGATTGAAAGGGAATGAAAGATGGCGCACAGAAAAACTTACCGGTGTGAGCAGTGCGGCTACGAGACTTACGACTACGAGGGCCGCGGCTTTATGGGGCAGCACATCGTCATGGTGTCGTGCCCCGACTGCAAGTCGGTGGAGCCGCTCGTCGTGGGCGGCATCATCGGACAGGTGGCGTCGTCGTTCAATGGACTGACGGGGCGGCTGTGCCTGCGCTGCGGCAGCAACCGCATCACGCTCTGGGACCACAAGACGTGCCCCAAATGCGGCGGCACCATGCGGTTTACGGGCGAGCAGACGTTTTGGACGTAGAAGCTGGGCGGTGATGGGGTTGATGGGTTTAATGGGTTAAATGGGACGGATGGGTCTTATGGGATTGGACCTGACGGACTACCCCCTCCCCTTTGGGGAGGCATGGGGAGGGGCCCTTAGGGAGCGGCTGTTTGAGGGCTTACGATCCTTATCTTTTCCTCAAACTCGTCGCGGGGACAGGCGGAGAGGTTCTTGGCGCGTGTGCGGTAGTTGTAGATGGAGACGGGGGAGTAGCCAAGGATGTCGGCAATGCGTGAGCTCTCGGTGATGCCGAGGCGGATGAGGGCGAAGATGCGGAGCGTGGTGTTCATGCGCTCCTTGCCCGAGGGCCGCACCGAACAGCCGGGGCGCAGCAGGGCGTTGAACTCCTCGACAAAGTTGGGATAAAGCGTGAGGAAGGTGTCGTCGAACGTCTTCATCAGTTGTTTGTGCATCTCCTGGTTTTTGTTTTCCGGGTCGGTCATGGCGAGCAGTTCGTCGCTTTGACCGGCCTTCAGTTTCCGTCTCACCTTCGCGCGGAAGCTGTCGAGGTTTTCCAGCATTGACGAGAAGAGCGAGAAGAAGTTGCCGATGTATTGGTCTTTGACGCGGTCCGATTCGCTGAGGTCGGCGTTGACGCGGTTGAGCTGTTCGATGGTCAGCCGCAGTTGGCGGTTGCTGTGGTCGAGCGCATTACGCGCCTCGCCGAGCTGGTGACGCTTGCGCTGAACGTAGAGCAGCAGGCTGATGCTGATGATGAGCAGCAGAGCGGCGGTGATGAGCAGTGCGGTGAGGCGCTCGTTGGCGAGGTGTGTCTTTGTCTGATAGGAGGAACTGATGACGGTGAGGATGGGCGTCACATCCCATGATCGTTTGTGCGCCGAGAACCGCTGCACGCAGTGCCAGGAGTAGTCCATGTAGCGGAAGGCGCGGTCGATGTTGCCCTCGCGGTAGATGATGCCGGCGAGCATCCAGAGTGAGGCCTGATCCATGACGGCGTTGTTGAGGTCGGCGATGGCCGATCGTGCGAGCCACTCCTTCTGGTGAGCGATGTCGCCCGCGCGGCGGTAGGCCTCGGATCGGTAGTAAGCGGCGATGGCGTAGTCGTGGGTGGCCGGTTTCGTCATACGCATCCATTCGTTGCTGATGGAGAGGGCGGCGCGCCCGCTGTCGGCGTTGACGAGCTGCTGCACGCGGTTGCGCATGTAGAGCGCGGAGTGACGAGGCGTAAAGAGATAGGAGGAGTCGCGGAGCGCTATTGACCGTTGCCAGTAGCGCTGTTTGATGACGGGGTCTTCGGTGGCGTAGCCGCTGTTGCCGTAGAGGTCGGCGCCGACGTCGTAGTAGCGTGCGCGCAGGGCTGGCGTGAGGCTTTCGGGGCGGATGGTGGAGAAGTAGTCGGCGGCCTCGGTGAAGTAGCCCGACTTGGTGTACTGGTAGACGAGATTAAGTCTGACGCGCATGGCGAGCGAGCTGTCGTCGTAGTGTTTGACGAGGCTGTCACAGCGCATGGCCCATACCACGGCGGAGTCGTTGATGTAAGCAGAGTAGGCGTCGTAGAGGCTGTCGGCGATGAGAAAGCGGCGCTCGGGCCTTCGCTCGGTAGCCCACTGGCGGCGCAGCGTGGTGATGCGGGCCTCGTGTCGGGCTACGGCTTGCGCGCTGTCGGCGATGGCGCGGTCAATCTGCCGGTAGAGTTCCGTCATCGGGTCGCCGTCGCGTGAGCAGGCAGCGAGCAGCGGGAGGAGGAAGAGTAGAAGTCTTTTCATTGTGATGGGATAGCCTTTGGCAGTTGCCGATATGTTGACAAAGTTACTAATACATCATCCCCACCGTCCACAGCGGCAGTTTGTTGCCGTAGGGATATTCTATGTCGTCGGCAAGGATGTAGGAATGGGGCAGGTCAGCTATCTGGTTATAGCTCTTGTCGGCTCCGCCCACCTCAAAGACGAGCTGTCCGTCAACCTTGAAGTCGCCCGACTGCTTTCCATACTCCACCGTGTGGCCGTAGCGCAGCTGATTGACGGCAAACGTTTCGCGTGCCGTTCCTATCTTCACCGGACGCGTGGCGAGAGCATAGAGCATGTTCGGGTTTTCCAGATAAATTTTGTCCGGCTTCTGCATCTTCTTCACCGACAGCAGGTCAGCATAGAGCAGTGTGAGCAGGCCTGCCTTGCCAAGGTCGCCAAGATATTCCAGCGTAGTGTTGCGGTGCACGCCAATCACGGTGGAGAGCTTACTGATGTCCACCTCAAAAGGCACCGACGTGGCAATGATGCCGAGCAGTGCCTTGATTTTCCTTGTGTTGGAGGCTTCGACACCACAAAGCTGCGGTAGTTCCGACTCGATGACGAAACTGGCAACCTGTTCTATTGTTGTGAAGTAGTCGTGCTGGTTCTCCTTATAATATGGGTAATAGCCATGCTGCAGATAGTCCTTGAAAAGGGGAAGAGGGCGGCAAACCGCATTGACCTGCGCGCAAAGTCCGGCAGCGTGCTCGAGCACGTCCTCCAAGGGGTGTACCGGGATGTTGATATTGTGGAAGAAGGCGAGGAACTCCCTGAATGACAGTCCCTGCATGGAATACGCCACGCAGCGGCGCGACAGGTCGGCGTCACCATGGATGATATTCAACAGTGACGACCCGCTGACGACAATGCGCAGGTCTGGGTAGATGTCGTAAATCTCTTTTACCTCCCGGCTCCAGGACGGATACTTATGCACCTCATCAAGGAAAAGATGCTTGCCCCCAGCCTTGTAGAACAGTTCGGCCAAATCGACAAGGCGGTGTTCGGTGAAATAGAGTGAGTCAAGACTGCAATACAGTGCTGACCGGCTGCCGGCAGAATAATGGCTCTTGATATATTGAAGCATCAGTGTGGTCTTGCCCACGCCCCGTGCGCCACGTATGGCAATCAGCCGCGCATCCCAGTTGATATCTTTCATCATCTGCCTCACAAACGCTTCTGAAGTGAGGGCGAGCAATCGGTTCTGTCGTTCAAAGAGTGCTTCCATTGCAATATTATAAGACTTGTGACCGCAAATATAATCAATTTTTCGTAATGTACCAAGAGAAAACTCGGAAAAGTGCTGTCTGCAAACAGCATTTTTAGACAATAACTGCTGTCTGCAAACAGCAAATGGGACGGTATGGAGGGTAATCCACCTGAAAGTGCCGTCTGCAAACAGCATTTTTAGACGAAAACTGCTGTCTGCCGACAGCACACATGTGGACGATCCCTACCCTCAGTAACATATTGTCGTAATTGAGCCTGCACGAATGTCGTTTGGTTTTTATGTCATTCCTGCGCACTGATGAAAGCGGCACAGGTGTCGTACATTTCCACTGACATTATCCGCTGTGCCGAAATTATTTTGAAATGTTTTGGCGCTTTCTTTGCCGTTGTGGAAAATTAGTCTTAACTTTGCAAAGAATAAGCACGAGCGTCACGTCAATGGAGTATCAGAGTCACCTGTCCGCAAAGCAGCACGCCATCGGCAAAGCCATGGCCGTTTACTTGCATTGTCGGCTGTTATCAACCGTGACCTCCAGCAGGTTGCAGACAAGGGAAAGATTGAAACCATCACTTGGCAGGGATAGCCGCCGTGATGCTTTCAATCTTTTTTGTTTCTACGCGGGCTGCATCAGCAAATACCATATAACGCAATATAAAGGAGAGTAGGAGAGAATACAATGGAAAGAAACATCCATGAGGATTGCGGCGTAGCCTTGATCAGGCTGCTGAAGCCACTGAGCTATTACCAGCAGAAGTACGGTTCGTGGAAATGGGCGCTCGGCAAGCTCTATCTGATGATGGAGAAGGAGCACAACCGCGGACAGGAGGGCGCCGGCATCGCGTCGGTGAAGCTCAACACCAAGCCCGGTCACGAGTATATGTTCCGCGAGCGCGCCGAGGGCGCCAACGCCATCACTGAGATCTTCGGTACGGCCAACCGCCAGATTAAGCAGGTGATGAAAGAGGAGGAGATCGACACCGAGGCCTTCGACGAGTTGCCCTTCGCCGGCGAGCTGTATATGGGTCACCTGCGCTACAGCACTACCGGCAAGAGCGGCGTGAAGTACGTTCACCCCTTCCTGCGCCGCAACAACTGGCGTGCCAAGAACCTCTGCATCTGCGGCAACTTCAACATGACCAACGTCGACGAAGTGTTCAAACACCTCACCGACCAGGGCCAATGCCCGCGTATCTACAGCGACGGCTATATCCTGCTTGAGCTCATGGGCCACCGCCTCGACCGCGAGGTGGAGCGCAACTTCGTTGAGGCCAAGAAACAGGGCCTCATGGGCACCGACATCACCGACTACATCGACCACCACGTGCGCATGGAGAACGTCTTGGAGACCACCATGCGGCAGTTCGACGGCGGCTACGTGATGTGCGGCCTTACGGGCAGCGGCGAGATGTTCGCCATGCGCGACCCCAACGGCATCCGCCCCGCCTTCTGGTATAAGAACGATGAGGTGGTGGTGCTGGCCTCGGAGCGCCCCGTGCTGCAGACCACCTTCGACCTCGAATACGACGACATCCGTGAGCTGGAGCCGGGTACGGCGCTCCTCGTGCGCGAAAGCGGCGAGGCCGCCATCAAGCGCATCCTGCCCGCCGGCGAAAACTACGCCTGTTCGTTTGAGCATATCTATTTCTCGCGCGGCTCCGACCGCGACATCTACCGCGAGCGCAAGCAGCTCGGCGAGCAGCTCACCCCGCAGGTGCTCGATGCCGTCGGCGGCGACACCTCGCACACCGTCATCTCGTTCATCCCCAACACCGCTGAGGTGGCTTACTACGGATTAGTTGAGGGCATGCAGAACTACCAGCGGCAGCAGCACATCCGCGAGATTGAGGCCCTCGGCCACGCGCCGTCGCACGATGAGCTCGAGCGCATCCTCACCCAGGGCGTGCGCGCGGAGAAGGTGGCGTGGAAGGACATCAAGCTGCGCACGTTCATCACCGAGGGTTCGGCGCGCAACGACCTCGCGGCCCACGTCTACGACGTCACCTACGGCAGCATCGTGCCTTACGAGGACAACCTCGTCATCATCGACGACAGCATCGTGCGCGGCACCACACTGCGCGAGAGCATCCTCCACATCCTCGACCGCCTGCATCCGAAGAAGATCGTGATGGTGAGCTCGGCGCCTCAGATACGCTACCCCGACTACTACGGCATCGACATGCCGCGTCTGGAGGAGTTCTGCGTCTTCCGCGCCACCATCGCCCTGCTCAAGGAGCGCGGCATGGAGCACGTCATCAAAGAGGTGTATGAGGCTTGCCAGACCGAACTGAAGAAGCCCGTCAAGGAGATGCAAAATGCCGTGCGCGGTATTTACGCCCCCTTCACCGCCGAGGAAATCAACCATAAGCTCGCCGAACTGCTGCGGCCGAAGGATATGACCACGCCCGTCGACATCGTCTACCAGAGCATCGACGGCCTCCACAAGGCCATCCCCGAGAACCGCGGCGACTGGTACTTCACCGGTCACTATCCCACGCCCGGCGGCAACAAACTTTGCAATATCGCGTTCATCAACTACGTCTTGAATAATTCTGTCTTATGAAAAATGTCACCTTGGTGTTATCCGACGGCACGCGCTTCCGCGGCCAAAGCTTCGGATACGATCAGCCGGTAGCCGGCGAGGTGGTGTTCAACACCGCCATGATGGGCTACCCCGAGTCGCTCACCGACCCTTCCTATGCCGGTCAGATCCTCACATTCACCTTCCCCCTTATCGGCAACTACGGCGTACCGCCGTTTACCATTGAGCCCAATGGCCTGCCCACATTCATGGAGAGCGACAAGATTTACGTTGCCGCCATGATCTGCGCCGACTATAGCGAACAATACAACCACTGGAACGGCCACGAGAGTCTGGCCGACTGGCTCAAGCGCGAGCATGTGCCCGGCATCACGGGCATCGACACCCGCGAGCTGACCAAGGTGCTGCGCGAGCACGGTGTGATGATGGGTCAGATCATCTTCGACGATGAGCCCGACAACATCCCCGAGGCCACCTATCAGGGCGTCAACTTCGTCGATAAGGTCTCGACCAAGCAGATTATCCGCTACAACGAGGGCGCCGGCAAGAAGGTGGTGCTCGTCGACTGCGGCGTCAAGGCCAATATCATCCGCTGCCTCATCCGCCGCGGCGTCGAGGTCATCCGCGTGCCTTGGAACTACGACTACACCGCGATGGACTTCGACGGCCTCTTCCTGGCCAATGGTCCCGGCGACCCCGACACCTGTCAGGCTGCCGTCGACATCATCCGCAAGCAGATCTCGCTCAGCCGCAAGCCCATCTGCGGCATCTGCATGGGCAACCAGCTGCTCGGCAAAGCCGCCGGCGCCACCATCTATAAACTGAAATACGGCCACCGCTCCCACAACCAGCCCGTGCGCTTAGTGGGCACCAACCACTGCTACATCACCTCGCAGAACCACGGCTATGCCGTCGACGCATCTACGCTCGGTAAGGACTGGGAAGAGCTGTTCGTCAACATGAACGACGGCTCCAACGAGGGCATCCGCCACAAGACCAACCCCTGGTTCTCGTCGCAGTTCCACCCCGAGGCCTGCTCAGGGCCGGTCGATACGGAGTTTATGTTTGATAAGTTTGTTGAAACATTAAAGTAAGGTAGTCCATGAAAGATAATAATATAAAAAAGGTGTTGCTCCTCGGCTCCGGCGCCCTGAAGATTGGCGAGGCCGGCGAGTTCGACTATTCCGGTTCACAGGCCCTGAAAGCCCTGCGTGAGGAGGGCATCAAGACGGTGCTCATCAACCCCAATATCGCCACCGTGCAGACCTCGGAGGGCGTGGCCGACCAGATTTATTTCCTCCCCGTGCAGCCTTACTTCGTCGAGCGCGTCATCGCCAAGGAACGCCCCGACGGCATCCTGCTGAGCTTCGGCGGACAGACCGCGCTCAACTGCGGCGTCGAGCTCGAGGAGAGCGGCGTACTGGAGAAATACAACGTCAAGGTGCTCGGCACCCCCGTCAAAGCCATCATGGACACTGAGGACCGCGAGCGCTTCGTCGAGAAGCTCGATGAGATTCAGGTCAAGACCATCAAGAGCGAGGCCTGCGAGAATATGACCCAAGCCATGAAAGCCGCCAAGGACCTCGGCTACCCCGTCATCGTGCGCGCAGCCTATGCCTTGGGCGGACTGGGCTCGGGCTTCGCCGACAACGACGACGAGCTTCAGCGCATCTGCGAGAAAGCCTTCTCGTTCTCGCCGCAGGTGCTCGTCGAGAAGAGCCTTAAGGGATGGAAGGAGATAGAATACGAGGTGGTGCGCGACCGGTTTGACAACTGCATCACCGTCTGCAACATGGAGAACTTCGACCCGCTCGGCATCCATACCGGTGAGAGCATCGTCATCGCGCCCTCGCAGACGCTCACCAACTCGGAATACCACAAGCTGCGCGCCCTTTCCATCAAGATTGTGCGCCACATCGGCATCGTCGGCGAGTGCAACGTGCAGTATGCCTTCGACCCCAACTCTGAGGACTACCGCGTCATCGAGGTCAATGCTCGTCTGAGCCGCTCGTCGGCCCTCGCCTCCAAGGCCACCGGCTATCCCCTGGCCTTCGTCGCTGCCAAACTCGGCCTGGGCTACGGTCTGTTTGAGCTGAAGAACTCGGTCACCAAGACCACGTCGGCCTTCTTTGAGCCGGCCCTCGACTATGTGGTGTGTAAGATTCCGCGCTGGGACCTGTCCAAGTTCCGCGGCGTCGACAAGGAGCTGGGCTCAAGCATGAAGTCGGTCGGCGAGGTGATGGCCATTGGCCGCAACTTCGAGGAAGCCATTCAGAAGGGCTTGCGTATGATTGGCCAGGGCATGCACGGCTATGTGGAGAACAAGGAACTGGAGATTCCCGACATCGATGAGGCCCTGCGCGACCCCACCGACAAGCGTGTGTTCGTTATCTCCAAGGCCATGCACAAGGGCTACACCGTCGACCAGATTCACGACCTGACGAAGATTGACAAGTGGTTCCTCTATAAGCTCCAGCACATCATCGACATCGACGAGCGGCTGAAGAAATGCAACGTCAACACTCTCGACCGCGACCTGCTGCGCGAGGCCAAGGTCTACGGCTTCACCGACTTCCAGATAGCCCGCGCCGTGGGCCTCGAGGACGAATACCACAACATGCACAAGGCGCTGCTCGTGGTGCGCAGCCTGCGCAAGAGCTACGGCATCCTGCCCGTGGTGAAGCAGATCGATACCCTCGCTGCCGAGTACCCTGCCCATACCAACTACCTCTACGTCACCTACGCCGGCGACAAGAGCGACATCACGTTCAGCAACGACCACCGCTCGGTCATCGTGCTCGGATCGGGTGCTTACCGCATCGGCTCGTCGGTCGAGTTCGACTGGTGCGGCGTGCAGGCCCTCCACACCATCCGCAAGCAGGGCTACCGCAGCATCATGATCAACTATAACCCCGAGACGGTGTCGACCGACTATGACATGTGCGACCGGCTTTACTTCGACGAGCTGACGTTTGAGCGCGTCATGGACATCATCGACATGGAGCAGCCCTACGGCGTCATCGTCTCCACGGGCGGTCAGATACCCAACAACCTCGCGATGTATCTCGATGCCGAGAACGTGCCTATCCTCGGTACGCAGGCCAAGGACATCGACCACGCCGAGGACCGCGAGAAGTTCTCCGAGATGCTCAACGAGCTCGGCATCAACCAGCCCGAGTGGAGCGCGCTGAAGAGCATGGACGACATCGACGCTTTCGTCAAGCGCGTGGGCTTCCCGGTGCTGGTGCGCCCGTCTTACGTGCTGTCGGGTGCCGCAATGAATGTCTGCTCCAATGAGGACGAGTTGCGTCGCTTCCTGCAGTTGGCTGCCAACGTCAGCGAGGACCACCCCGTCGTCGTGTCGAAGTTCATTGAGAACGCCAAGGAGATTGACTTCGACGCCGTGGCGCGCAACGGTGAGATTCTGGCTTATGCCATCAGTGAGCACATCGAGTTTGCTGGTGTCCACTCGGGCGACGCCACGCTGCAGCTGCCGCCGCAGAAGCTCTACGTCGAGACCGTGCGCCGCATCAAGCGCGTGAGCCGTAAGATTGCCGCCGCGCTGCATATCAACGGACCGTTCAACATTCAGTATATGGCGCGCGAGAACGACATCCTCGTCATCGAGTGCAACCTGCGCAGCTCGCGCTCGTTCCCGTTTGTGAGTAAGGTGCTGAAGATTAATTTCATCGAGCTCGCCACGAAGGTGATGCTCGGCGTGCCGGTGGAAAAGCCCAACAAGAGCCTCTTCGACCTCGACTACGTCGGCATCAAAGCCAGCCAGTTCTCGTTCAACCGTCTGCAGAAGGCCGACCCGGTGCTCGGCGTCGACATGAGCTCGACGGGTGAGGTGGGCTGCCTCGGCGATGACACCAACCAGGCCCTGATGAAGGCCATGCTGTCGGTAGGTCAGCGCGTGCCGAAGCACACGGTGCTGCTCTCCACGGGTGGCGCCAAGCAGAAGGCCGAGATGCTCGATGCCGCGCGTAAGCTCTACGACCACGGCTACGCCCTCTACGCCACGGCGGGTACGTCGAAGTACCTCACCGAGAACGGCGTGCCCAACACGCTCGTGTATTGGCCCTCGGAGCAAGACAAACAACCGCAGGCCCTCGACCTGCTGCATCAGAAGAAGATTGACATGGTGGTGAACATCCCAAAGAACCTCACGGCGGGTGAGCTGACCAACGGCTACAAGATTCGCCGTGCGGCCATCGACCTCAACGTGCCGCTGATCACCAACAGCCGCCTTGCCTCCGCCTTCATCAATGCTTTCTGCACCTTGAAGCTCGACGACATCGACATCAAGGCGTGGGGGGAGTACTAAGGGCCCCGGTGGCCTCCCCCCAGCCCCCTCAGGCCTCCCCCCATGAGGATGTATCAGAATTAGAGAAGTCCAGAAGTCCGGAAGTCCAGAAGTCCCGTCATTACTATAATGATACCTTATTATCAGGTACTTATGCATTTGACTGAACTTCCGGACTTCTGAACTTCTGAACTTCTTCTGTTTTGACACACCCTCTTGTTGCTTGTGGTGTGTGGCATGCGCATTGTCTTGCCTCCCGTACCAGTACTACTGCCGAATTACTCGAGTACTTCACGTGAAGTACTGCAG
>Ga0310695_10011576_pt1 | contig 12579 bp, 7 predicted proteins | sample RumenRJG_04DNA_FD_203882 | JGI IMG/M metagenome (GOLD analysis project Ga0310695, IMG submission 203882) | Bovine rumen microbial communities from Lethbridge, Alberta, Canada - RJG_04 (v2) (version 2) | ecosystem: Host-associated > Mammals > Digestive system > Stomach > Rumen | place: Canada...
AGCCGGTCAAATAGCCCTTCGCGAACGCAGCGAAGTCGCCCACGAACGCGCGGCGGCGGCGCACCACGTTCGCGTACGGCCCCACGAGCTCGTCAAAGCTTTCCTTGTACTTCACGAAGGAGCCGGCATGGTCCGTCACCACGATGCGCGTCGGCAGGCCGTCCTCGCCCGGCTGCAGAACCTCGAAGTTCCGGTCGAACATGCTCTCGCCCGTCTCGGTGGCGGCGCGGCCCACGATCATGTCGAGCGCGGCCGCCTCGCCCATGAGGTACGCGAACGCCAGCGCGAACGCCGGGTTGCGGAAGCGCTCGGGCGGCACCTTGTCGGACGCGACGCCGGTCACGTAGCCGCGCGCATAGTAGTAGGCGCGCACAGGCGTGCCGTTGTACTGGTTCAGCCCGTGGTACTTCTCCGTGACCTGCCCGAAGCCCACCCGGTGGGGCAGGTTCATGCCGAGCTGGCGGCAGGCGAGGCGCCGGTCGAGGATGTAGTCGGCGTACTCGTTCGCCTCCACGATCGCGCGCAGGAGGTCCTTGCCCTCGTCGAGGTGCTCGGCGATGCCCCACTTCTGGAAGCGGACCACGATTACGCGCGCGCGCTCCTCGTCGGTGGCCTTGAACTGGACGATGTACACGTTGCCGCGCCGGTGTCCCTCCACCGGATAGCGGGCGAGCGAGCGGGCGATGCGGCCCACGTTCACGTACTCCACCTTGCCGCAGAGACGCAGGAGGTTGAAGATGATCGAGCGCACGCGCGAGTCGCACAGCTCGAGGAGTTCGGGGTCCTCCGTGCGCGCGGCCTCGTCGAAGAGCGAGTCGAACAGGAGCTCGCCGTTCTCGATGCGCGCGCCCGGCAGCCACTCGATCTGGCGGTAGAACTCGGGGCTGATGCCCTGGATGAGCTCCTGGTCGCCGATCTCCGTCTCGTTCGGACGGCGCGCGAGCGCGGCGCTCATCTCGTTGCGCCAGACGAAGTTCGCGGTCGTCTCCTCGCGGAGGTTCGCGGGCAGCGCGAGACGCCACTTCTGCATGGCCGCGTCCACGGCCGCACGCAACGCCGCGTCGTCGAGCGCCTCCGGCTTGATGTCGCGGAACGCCTCGGTGACGTCCGGCGGAAGCGACGGCGGGAAAAGCGCGATGTCCGGCTGGCCGAGGCGGTTGCGTCCGGCAAGGCCCTTCACGACCTCCACCACCTGCGCGCGGAACGCGTCCGGCGCGAAGGCGGAGACGGTCGCGTAGCCGCCCGCCGTGAGGTAGCGCGTGCCCGTCTGGCCGTTGTAGAAGTAGACGCTCGCGTTCTGGATCGACACGCGGGCGCTCTCGATCGCCCGGTCGATTTCCTCGGGGCTCGCCGGACGGCGCGCCATGCGCCAGTTCTCGCCGCGCGCGCGCAGCGCGTCGCGCACGTTCGCGGCGTGCGTGTTGAGGAAGCGGATCTTCCGCTTCGAGACGAGCGCCTGCAGCGCCTCGTCCGCCTTGAACGCGAGGTCCATGCGGGCGGGGTCGGGACGGATCAGCACGTAGTCGTCCGTGAAGAGCAGGTCGGCGGAGTCCGCGAGCTCCGCCTCCTCCTCCGCCTCCGTGAGGGGCGGCTGCCCGGCCGCCGCGCGTTCGTCGTTGAGCGCGCGGATCCAGGCCATGCGCTGCATCGCGTGGATGCCGCGCTGCGTCACGAGACCGGGCGTGCGGAAGAAAATGGTGCCGATGCGGCTCTTGAGAGAGCCGTCCGGATTCCTGGCAAATAGCGGGTCGCCGAGAATGGGCATGTCTGTTACTCCTGTGGCCGCCGATTATACCATACTGGGTGCGTCATGGCAACCATCCGGATCACGCCATCTGCCGGAGGAAGCGGAGGTCGTTCTCGTAGAGCCAGCGGATGTCGGGGATGCCGTACTTGATCATCGCGATGCGCTCCACGCCGAAGCCGAAGGCGTAGCCGCTCACGGTCTCGGGATCCCAGCCCACGTGGCGGAACACGCGCGGATCGACCATGCCCGCGCCGGCGATCTCGATCCAACCGGACTGCTTGCACACCGCGCAGCCCTTGCCCTTGCAGACGTGACAGGTGAAGTCCACTTCCACGGACGGCTCGGTGAACGGGAAGAAGTGCGGACGGAACCGCACGCCCGCGCCGTTGCCCATCATCTCGTTCGCGAAGTAGGCGAGCACGCTCTTGAGGTCCGCGAGCGAGACGGGCTTCGTGTCGACGTACAGCCCCTCGATCTGGTGGAAGTTCGCGCTGTGCGTCGCGTCCGTCGTGTCGCGCCGGTAGGTGCGGCCGGGGCAGATCACGCGCACGGGCGGCTGCTTCGCGGCGAGCATCGTGCGGATCTGCACGGGCGAGGTCTGCGTGCGAAGGAGCTGGTCGTCGGTGAGCCAGAACGTGTCGCTGCGGTCCTGCGAGGGATGGTGCGGCGGCGTGTTGAGCGCCGTGAAGTTGTTGAACGGCGTCTCGATGTCGGGGCCGTCCGCCACCGTGAAGCCGAGCTTCCCGAAGATGCGCGCCGCGTCCGCGATCACGCGGCTGAGCGGATGCTCCACGCCGGGCTCGCCCCAGCGTCCGGGCAGCGTGGCGTCCACCGCCTCCGCCGGACCCGCCGCGCGCGCGCCCGCGCCCTTCGCGGCGAGAGCGGCCTCGACCTCCGCGCGCCAGGCCTGCACGGCCTTGCCGAACGCGGGACGCTCCTCCTTCGGCACGTCCTTCATGCCCTTGATGAGCGCCGGGATCGACCCGTTGCGCCCCACGTACTTCACGCGCAGCTTTTCAATGGCATCGGCGTCGGCCGCCGCCGCGATCTCCGCCAGCGACGCCGCCTTGCCCTGTTCAAGTTCTTCGAGTGTCATGATACCTCTTTTTCCGTAAGCGGTTAATATTATACCCTTAAAGCGGCGCAGAATCAACCCTTAACGACAACCCTTACACGCCACATGTCACAACAAGACCGCCCACGAATAATACAAGGACGAAAATCCACCGTCTGGTCATTATGCGTAACATAATTCTCCTTCTCGCTTGTTGGTTCGCCTCATAAACTCTTCATCCTTCTTTCACGGCCAAGTCTCACAAATCCCCGACATTGACCTTCACGTCCGGACCACCACGCCGCCGTTCCTCCTCCAGAGCCTTCTGCCTGTCACGCTCACGCTGGGAACGTATTATTTCCTCGTATGTTCTGATCGGACGTCCAAGGAACTTCTCGAACTTCGACTTGACGACCGCATACTCGTCATTCGACATTTCCTCCTCGAGATACTTGTGTCGCCACTGGGGCACCTTTGACGACGTGCGGTACGCAAGTTCCTTCTCGTAAGACAGCATATCACCATTGAGATTGTTAGACACACTAATAATAAAGGACCTCGTATGCCAGTCATCCTTTTCTTGCCGCGCATATTTGATCGTATCGCGGCACTTTGTTAGCAACCTAATGAATGTGTCACAGAAATCGGCACGTCTTGACCCCTGCCAGCAGACGACTCCACCCATGTATCGAATGGCATTCAGAGCATGAATCCGCTCATAAAGCCCCAAATGGTTAATGGGGGTCGACACGATTGTGTCCAGCATTTTCCGTGCATACTTTTCTCCGATTCCAGGAGGCAGGGACATGATTTTATCCCTCATGCGAAGCGCCGCATCATGCGCGCCAGCCCAATCGGCGTACACATAATTAGTGATGGTTAGAAAATCAGCGTCAAGCTCCTTCAACGTCCCAACCACCTCGTTGGCGGAAGTGCCATCGTGACCATGCGCGAAGTCGTTCGTGGCAGGAATGGTCTCATTCCTGATGGTCACGGGTGACTGCCGAGGTGCAATCTTCGCTTCCTGCTCACCGCATCCAAGGAAAAATGCAGTCTGCACTAAAAGTAATAATGCTGCCAGTTCTGTTTTCATTCTGTTTGCTGTATTACGATGTTTCCATGAACTTCTACACCGTTGAAAAAACGTCTGTCATCTATCCGTCGCGTTGCCTGATTGTTGAACTTGCGCACTGCCGCATGCCCCCACTGATCAATGTAGAACTCTTGCGTCGTACCTGCGATGTTCCCAAACGGATCCGTCTCGCCAGACGTGCCACGCACATGCCAGCCAAAAGGAATTTGCCAAATCATCAAGCCATCCATCCAACCGTATGAATAGTCATTGGTTATTGTCCCATCAGGAGTAATGGGGGGCAGTTCTTCGTAAATTCCGGCTTCATCTCGTATCCGATCCCTCCCACTCACGCGATTATCAAGGTCTACGTCATCCCAGATTCCCGCTCCGGCAAGTCTCGTATGTGACCAAGCGTTCGTTGGCATGACATGTCGAAAATAACCATTGACACTCCCATCGTCACATGGAACCTCCTCTACTGCAATTTCTGAAAATGACACAGTAAACGGCGTAACGTAGAAAGCCAAAAGAAGTCCGACGCCACCAGCCTTGCCTGCTGGCAGCCCGTAAGTACACAACTCAACCTCTCGCGCTATGATTTCTGATGGTTCTATACAACTCAAGCGGGGCACATAGAATACTTCGTCCACCTCGGCGCGCAAAGGATTTTCACATGCATTGAGCGGAAAACGATAACACGAGTACCCGGTTCTGCTTACAGCATTTGATCCTCCACCGGCAGGATTCCAAACCACAGCAGGGATTGAAGGGAACTGAAAAAGCCTAACGAATTCGCAAACACCGTATGTATGCCGACCGCTCGTCGCCTCACTCGGCGGATTCACCTCTGGTGTAAGTAAAATGCGTATGACAGTAAGCTGTGCATTCGTCTGAATGTTTTCGCCCTGCTCATTTGGGACGAGGCTACCTGATACTTGTATATCATTTGCGACACCACTCTCCAGAACCCCCTCGTACATGCCTGTAGCGTAGTACGACTCGCCCGGCGCAAGCATCTGACTATACGGGAAGGATGCACCTCCGTTGACGGCAACGAGTTTACCTAGATTCACTCCCGTCAACCACAGATTAGCGCCAGTTGGCCCTCCGTAGGCATCAATCGTCAAGCGCACGCGCGTTGAACGCCTCGGCACCGTCACACCAGGTTTTTCTTCGTAAGCGTCTTCAAAGATCACGGCGGGCTTGCCGAAGGTGATCGTCAGCGACGGAGGGTCGTTTGGCTCGTGCGAACTCGAAGGGCTGTCGGGCGGCGGGTCGTCGAAACCGCACCGGCATACGCCGCCGGTGACTGCAAATAGCGTGTCCTCAAATGCGTAGCCCCCCACGGCCTGACACGCCCCGTTGCATGTACAGGTAGCGAAACAAGAAAACAAAACGGACTGTCCGCCACAACTTAGGCATCCACAACCACACCCAGACGACATTCCCGAACGGATTCCGCCACCCTCCCACGTCAGTACCCCGCCGGGGTCGTAGGGCTCCACGGTCACGGTGTAGACACGATTTGACGCGCCGACGCTTTCGGTGAACACGAAGTTGAGCGGCCAGCGCACTTTGTAATTTGAAACGTCGTTGGTCGTGATTGTGGCGAAGCCTTCGTCAGGGACTGAGACGGAGAACGGCACGGGCGAGGTAACTGCATAGTCAATGCCGATGAGAAGCGGAACGTGGTTCGTCTCGAAGGCACGTGCAACCACGACGGGATTGCCGAGGCGGGATTCGTGGTCTCCGGTAAAGTAGATCGGCGCCGGGCCATCTTCCGCCACCACGTCCACGAAGTAGTAGGCGTTGGTGTTCACACCTTCACGCCATGTCAATTCCGGCGGGATGGCCGCGCTTGTCGCGGCCGCCGCTTCCAACACATTGGAACAAACCGTGTTGAACCATTCCGCGTTCGTGCCGTGCGCGTCCGGACCGGCGACGAGCGGGTCGGGGTCGACGGAGTTCTCCAGCCCGTCGTCGTCCCAGTCGAACGGCCACACGCGTATATGGCGCACGGTGCGGTCTTCATAGCGGTAGTCGAAACCGCCGTTCAGGAACAACTCAGACTGGAAACGGACGGGATTCGTCGCGCAGCGTCCGAGCGCGAAGTCCCACCATGTGATGAGCAGCGTGTTTGACGGCGTGGCCCCGTACCAGAACACACTCTCCCGCCGCCCTTCCGGAAGCAGCGGGTTTCTGGAGACGGGCAGCTGCGAGAGGTCCTGTTCAAAGGCGCGGGGGAAGTCGCACGAGCGAATGTTCCTGCGAATCTCGCCGCGCGAAAGCACCATAACCCCAGACGCGAAGGGATAAGACCATCCGTTCGCCGGAATGCGGAATGCGTCATCGTGCGCACCGCGCAGACGCCACCGCTCGTTCGTGACCGCGTCCGCGGGCGGCGGCGCGAACGTCCCGGCATCGGACACCTCCGCCACGCGCCAGCCGTTTGAAATGTCCTCCGGCGTGACGGACTGGACCACCGGCGGATTGAACTGCATCAGGTACAGGCCTCCGACGCCGTTCACGCCGTTGGTGTTCTTGTCGCTCAAAGCGGTGCAGGCAACCGCCAGCGCGACAAGCCCCGCGCAGACGGACTTGCCGAGCTTGGACCACTTCTGAGACTTGAACGAGGGCAGTTGCAACAACACCCAGCCCGCAAGGCAAAAGACGAGCAACGGCGCGAAGACCCACAAAACAATCTGCGGAACTATTTCAGCAAACGTCTCCACGCATCACCTCAAAAACACTGAAAGCGCATCTGGAAGAACCCGCACTTCCGGCGACTCGGAAGAAACGTCAAGCCCGCGCCCCGTAAGGCGCATCATGTTCCAGCTGCGGCGGTAGAACATTGAGGGGGCAAGTCCCATGAAGACCGACGCGCCGTCAACTGTCGCAACTGCGGACACGGGTGCGGAAGTGCGTGGATTCAGCCTTACCGCAAATGCCAGCGTCCGCAAATCGCCCGAACCGACGGCGGACTCCACACGCCCCCCGTCAAAGCCTTCCTGCACGAACCACGTGCCGCAGTCCCAGCCCGCAATGAGGTCGCTTTCTTCAAGCGACAGTACCCCATCGCCGTCCGCATCCGTCCCGAACGCAATCTGCACGTTGTTGGTGGGAGTTGTCCGACACGTCAGACTGAACTTGAACTTCCCGGCGCAGTCCTGCCAAGCCGCAAACGACACGTTGGTGGTCGTCTCGGCGTCGTCATGCGCCACCGGCGGCAGCACGGGACGTACCGGCGGCAGGGCGAAAACCGCAGTGGCCGCCGCGCAACACAAAATTAAGAACCTTGTCTTCATGCCTGTTGTATCCAATTTCAGACAGGGCGTATTATACCATATATGATTATTCATGTGGTGTACCTAGCGATTTCCCTTGGCGCGGTTGTGCGTCTTGCACAGCATCTGGCAGTTCGAGGCGTTGGTCTCGCCACCTTTCGACCACGCCGTGACATGGTCGGCGTCCATTTCATCGAATGACCATATCCTCGTTTTGTTTGCCTCATGCCCGACTGCGCACAGAGGGCAGTTCGAGATCCCCTTCTTCTGCGCAGTCGCAGTTTGTCTCGCGTAAGCCGCCTTTGCGGTCTTCCTGTCGAACACGCGCACGTTGAGGAGCTTCGTGTCCGCCTCGCCGCCAAGCACGTACTCGAACACGCCGCGCTTCGCCGTCACGCAGTCGTCGTCAAGCAATTCCTCCACGCGCCGCCACACCTCGTCTGCGTTGTAGGCGTTGGCGTGGAACCGCTCATACAGATCGCCCCACTCCAGCCCGCACATCTCGTCCTTCACGCCCTTGAACGTTCCGTCGATCCAGTCGATGACGCTCGTGAAGTACGTCTTGAGTTCGACGCAGTCAGTGTCGGAGATGTGACGCCCCATGTACTTCTCGATGTTTTCCTTCCCGCGCGCAACCCACGAGAGCGCCGTCTCCAGCACGTCCTGCCGCAGTTCGTTACCCCTGACGTAGTTCTTCCACCTTTGCATGTCTGAGTTGGCAGAGTTCGAGAACACGGCTTTCGCCGCCGTCACGAACGGCCCGGAGTAGATCGCGTTCAGAAGTTCCTGCTGCACAAGTGGAACGCCCGCAATGTTGATCGTCTTGAACCATTCGCGTATCTCCTCGCGCTCGCCCTCGCAGACATAGACGGTGAGTGGTGTGTAGAGAAGCCTTTTCTGCCTCTCCACGCCGAGTCCATCGAACCACTTGGGCACGCCATCAGCGTCCGTCACGGGGAACTTGCCACGCACGAAGCGCCCAAAACTCGTGATGCGTTGCTGCCCGTCCAGCACTTCGTACTTTCCTTCAGCAGTCTTGACGAAATACAGCAATCCTATCGGATAGCCCTTCAAAAGCGAATCGACCACCGCGACGTCGCGCGTACCGTCCGCATAGATGTAGTTACGCTGGTACTCGGGCTGGATCGTGAGCTTCCCGCCCCAACCGAAGAGCCCCTTGCCCTCCAGCTCGTTGTAGACGAAACCGTCGCAGATGTCGCGCACGGTGAGAAACGGTTCATGCAGGAGTGTCGCTTTCATGGTGCACGCCTTTCATTTCTTGACCAAGTTTATAATATTGACAGGATTTTCTCCGCCGTCGAATGAGAATACGCTGATAGGCCTTTTCCTGAATACCGTCGATCGTCAGCACACCGCTTGCGTTCAGATCGTAAGTTCCTTTCTTTCCGAACTTAGCCATATATGCCCGTTTACATTCTTCATGGTTGTACACTCTCGTCTTTAGGCCATACAAGTCCTCGTTTTCACACATTCCCAGAATCTCGAATTGTTCGGGGCAGTACTTGTCAAGGAATGAGATCGGGACACCCATCACGCCGTCATAGTCACTTGGAATGGCATCGGTATACGGCACCTCAATTGCTTCGTAGTTGTCGTACGTGCGATACCCAAATCCCCGAACGTCCTTGTGCTTGGAGTGCTTGATGTTCTGCGACATAGTCATAAGCTGCAACGGCCTATGCCGGCGCCCATGGTCGAGATTTGTGAACCAACAGGAGTTTCCAAGGCGCGTGTAGTCTCCGACATAGCCCATTTTGGCCGCTTTTGCCTTGTCGGCGAGAGCGACAACCGTTCCTTTGGGTACTCGGAAAACCATGTCGGTGTAGAATCCTGTAGCACCCAGCCACGCCATGTTTTCCTTGAGCAGGGGGAACACCTCCTTATAGGTTATGGCATTCATGTTGCCGATGATAAGAAATTGCTTGGGAATCTTTGTACTCTTTGTGGCTAAACCACTGCCTACGACCCAAGCCCAAAACTCGCGGAACATGGAGAACGGCGGATTCGTCACGATTACGTCTGCCTCGTCTCGTAGACGGCACACCTCCTCGCTCCGAAAATCGCCATCCCCTTTGAGGTACTCCCATTCCAAATCCTCGAAATCAATCCGACCGTTCTTGTTCGTGTCATGATCGAGGACGAATATTTTGCCTCGCTCGTTCTTCGGCGTTTCGCCGTTTTGCGATGCCGCATATTCAAAGAGCGCTCCGTATTTCGCCGTCTTAGATTCGGGTGCGTAGCTCGTGGAGATAAGCTTCTTCAAGCCCAGCCGCTCAAAGTTCTGCGCGAAGAAGAGCGTGAAGTTGCTCCATTCGGGATCGTCGCACGGCAGGAGGACCGTCTTACCTCGAAATGTGTTTTCATCAAAATCGAGATAGGCGTTGATTTCTGCCTGTATGTCGTTCATCTGCGTGTAGTACTCGTCCTGTTTGGCTATTTTCGCCGCCGAAAGGTTTTTGTTAGCCATGTGCCCGCGGCCACGACAAGCGCGACCTCTCCCATTTTTCCGCGCTCGTTGTTGCGGCGGTCGCGGGGCGACCGCCCTACCGCCGCCGGACACCATGCCCGATGCATAAAAAGAGAGCGCATATTCCTTCCATGCACTCTCGGGATGCCCTAGCACAGGCATGAGTAAGATGCACGAAGAAACAATGCGCCCATGGGCGCATCATCTCTTACATGCCGACTTACTCGTACGAAGTAGTTACAACTACCTCTTGAAACAGTGCTAGTATTTCCCGAGAACAGCGTGTTAGCGTTGATGCTAAACTAAAATGCGGTCGGGGGTGGGCTTGGGGCCAGTTCCCGGCCTATGTCTGCTGGCGAAGCGGCAAGCGCCGCTTCCCCGAAGCGAGAAGAGTATAGCAAAAACCCGCGCCGTAGGCTAGGATTACGTTGTGACAAGCGTAGCCGCGTGGCCGCGACAAGCGCGGCCGCTCCCGCGTTGCCCTAGGGACTAAAGGCGGACGCAGGTATAAAAACTACAGCGACAGGTCCAGGAGCTGGGCAAGGCGCTTGGCGATGTCGGTATTGTCCATCAGCCCCTCGAACAGCTCCGCGCCAGGCCCGAACGCGAACACGGGAACGGGCGCCGCCGTGTGGCTCGTCGCGCCGTAGTGGACCGTGGCCTTGCCGGTCGCGGGGCTGACGGTGGCGTTCACGCCGCCGGTCTCGTGGTCGGCCATCACGACAACGAGCGTGTCGCCGCCGCGCGCGAGCGACCAGTCGACGGCCGTGCGCGCCGCCCAGTCGATCTTCACCACGCCGCCGACGGTGTCGTTCGGCTTGTTGGCGTGCGAGCCGTGGTCGGGATCGCCGCTCTCGATCAGCACGAAGAAGCGCTTCCCGCCCTGGGACAAGCGGTCGAGCGCGGTCTGCGTCAGCTGTCCGTAGCGGGACTCGTCGTCAAGCTCGCCGTCCTTCAGCTGGCCGAGCACGCGCTTGTCGCGCGGAGCCTCGAGGAAGGAGGCGAACGTCTCGCACAGCGCGTAGCCGTTGCCGGTCATTTCGGACAGGATGTCGCGCCCGTCCCTGCGCTTCCCGCCCTTCGCCTTGGGCAGGAAGTACCGCTTGCAGTGGTAGCCCAGAAGTATCTCGAAGCCGCATTTTGAGGCGTCGCGCACGATGTCCTCGCTATACGAACGCACCGGCACGTGCGCGTAGTAGGCGGAGGGCGTCGCACCGACAAACGGGTCGTCCGTCATCAGGCCGACCGCGAACCCCGCCTCGTGCGCACAGGTGGCGACTGACTTCACGTGCGTCCTGTCCGGCAGCATCCCGAGCATGCTGTTGTTCGTCTTGCGCCCGCAGGCGAAGGCCGTCGCGGAGGCGGCGCTGTCGGTCACGTCCGCGTTCGCCGAATACGTGGTCGCGAACCCGGCGTACGGCAGCTGGTTCAGGACGAGCGCGCCGGGGCGGCGGCGCAGGTAGTTCGAGGCGAGCGTGACGGACCCGATGCCCATGCCGTCGCCCAAGATGAACACGACGTTGCGCGGCTTCGTCCCGGCGGGATAGACCGGCAGGGGCTTCTCGTAGAGGTCGGGGGCCTTGCAGGTGCGCGTGATGCGGAGGTCGACGGGCACCTGACGCGGCTTGCGCCGCTCGCCCACGGTCGCGCCCGCGACGATCCACAATCCCTCGTCGGCGGTGAACGAAAACGCCGCGAGCTTCTTCCCGTGCGCGAGAGGGAAGGTCGAGACGAAGAGCGAGACCTGCGTGTTGTTGTTGTAGATCGTCCAGGCGCGCACCGCGTTGCGGTAGCTGCGCGAGGCCGTCCAGTCGCCCACGTCGCGGCCGATGCGGACATGGCGCTCTTCCTTGGCCCCGCCCTCGTAGACGAGATGAAGCGACCCGACGATCGGCTTGTCGTCCGGCGACGTGAACGACGAGGCGTGCAGCAGGTAGAGGCACTCGCCGCGCAGCGGCTTTGCGAGCTTCACGTCGGCGGACTGCGCGAGGTAGGTGCGCCTGTGTCCGCCGAGGACGATGCACGCCTTGTCCGCGCTCGTGGCCGCCGACGCGATCACGAACGGGATGCCGCCGATGTCCTGCTCGCCAGGCGGCAGCATGCGGAGGTCGTTGCTGCCCAGGTCGATGAACCCGCCCTTGCGGTCGTCCGCCTCGTCGTCGAGGAACGACGAATTCGCGCTGTCTCCGAACGGGACCGGGACGAACGCGGCGCATGCGGCGTGGAGGCAAAACGCCGCCGCGACAGCGCACGCGAGGATTGCGCATGTCCTGTCAACACTTCTATCTGCCAACTTCTCTTTCGATTTCATCTTCGTATTTCCTTTACTCGCCCGGAGTCCGCCCGGGAAATTAAGAAGCGCCACCTTGCCGTAGTGCAGGATCCCTGGAACCTCATGTTCCAAGTGGGTGCCCCCGGCGACGGCACGGATGCCGCCGCTTTTAGGCTCCCGTCAAAAAACGAAGGTCAGAGAAATACTCTGCCGAATCCGCGTGCAAGCCAGCGCCCACGATGTGAAAGATCAACTGTCCCGGATGTCGACCTGGAGCGTCGCCTTGAGCGCGTCCGCGATCTTCGCGAACGCGCGGTTCACCTCGTCGTCCGTCAGGGTGCGGTCCGCGGCCCTGAACGCGAGCGAATAGGCGAACGACCGGCGGTCCTTGCCGATGTCCTTGGACGTAAAGATGTCGAAGAGCTTGATGTCCACGAGCTCCGGCGGCGCGGCCTTGCGGATGCACTTTTCCACCTGCTCGTGCGTGACGCCCGCGCCCGCGACGAACGCGACGTCGCGCTTGACCATCGGAAAGGCGGGCACGGGGCTCACCTTCGCCACGGCGTCCACGCGCTTGAGAAGCGGCGCGAGGTCGAGTTCGGCAAGCGCCATCTGCGTCGTGAGGCGGAACGGGTGGCGCAGCTTCGCCGAAAGGACGC
>Ga0310695_10011584_pt1 | contig 12571 bp, 12 predicted proteins | sample RumenRJG_04DNA_FD_203882 | JGI IMG/M metagenome (GOLD analysis project Ga0310695, IMG submission 203882) | Bovine rumen microbial communities from Lethbridge, Alberta, Canada - RJG_04 (v2) (version 2) | ecosystem: Host-associated > Mammals > Digestive system > Stomach > Rumen | place: Canada...
ACTGCTGAAGGGCGAGACCATCCAGATATTTAACTACGGCAACTGCCGCCGTGACTTTACCTATGTTGATGATATCGTAGAAGGCGTGTATCGTGTGATGCAAGGTGCTCCAGAGCGCAAGAAGGGTGAAGATGGCCTGCCTATTCCTCCATACGCAGTATATAATATTGGTGGTGGCCAGCCAGAGAACTTACTGGACTTTGTGAATATCCTGCAAGAAGAACTGGTACGTGCCGGTGTCCTTCCCTCAGACTTCGACTTCGAGGCACACAAGAAGCTCGTCCCCATGCAGCCTGGTGATGTCCCCACGACGTATGCGGATGCTGAGGCGCTGGAACGAGACTACGGCTTTACGCCAAAGATTACCTTGCGAGAAGGATTGAGGAAGTTCGCGGAGTGGTACGCAATGTGTTACCAAACTAAGTGTTAAAATGTATACTAAAAAGGGGTGTGGGCGTTTGTCTTATACCTCTTTGTGCCGCAGAGGAGACCGGGGGGAGAAAGAAAAATAAGTTAACCCCGGAAGACAGTATAAAACGGAAACTAATAACGACAACGATATGATTAGGATTTTGCAAATATCGGATATACATTGGCGAGAGTCGTTGAAAAACCTTGATGCCTTCAAACCGATTCAAGATGGACTGATTGCTGATTTGAAGCGTGCTAAGAAAAAGGACATAACGTTTGATAGAATTTTGATATGTGGCGACGTGGCCTTTAGTGGGGCAAAAATCCAATACAATCGAGCAAAAGACTATATTCAGGAACTTTGCAAGGAAACAGGCTGCGATGCGGATAATGTCTATGTGGTACCTGGCAACCATGATAAGGACTGGTATGCACCGCCAAAGGAAATGAGAGAGTTGATTAACTGTCATGTTGAAGAACTGAAAAATCCAGACAAGGACTTGGCAGGCTGGCTGCAAAACAGTCTAAGCACAGTAGAAATGATGTATGCACCGTTCCGGGAATACGAATCATTTGCATATAAGCTGGGTTGTGCAGAACCTTTGATGCACCGCTACCTACAAGAAAAGGTTGATTCTAATTCAGAATACGACGAAAAGACAGATTTGATGTATTGGGTAGAAGAAGATTTTGCAGAGATTGGGGGGTATTCGATAAAGCTATATGGACTTAACACAGCACTATTCAGTGATGCTAAGGATTATGACGACGCTCCCGAGAGGAAGAGCGGACATAAAATGCTTCTTTCGAAACTCGCCTACAACGGAGCGAAATGTGAAGACGGCACAGTTAATATACTGATGATGCATCATCCCGTGAAATTCTTGAAAGATGCGGATAGGCTGAAAAAAGATATTGATAACCTATATCATATACAATTTTACGGCCATGTGCATGTTGCTAGCTCTGATAATGAAAACAACAGAGTACATATTTTCTCAGGTGCATTGCAGCCAGACGAAATGGGCGCTGGCAAAAAGGACTATATGCCTATATACAATATTGTGGAGATAGATGTTGCAAAAGGGGCGGATAAAGATATCGTGAAAGTGAGATTAGAAGTGCGGTACTGGAACAAGACGCGCTTTGTTAATCTTGGAGATCCGCAAAACTATCAGATAGAAATGCAAAAAAATGATTGGGAAGGAGACGTTATGGAATTAGCAACAAAACTGCCTGACGGTGTAAGCAAACGAGACGTTAGGTTGAAATTTATCAATAGTGTAAAGGCAAAACGCATTATAAATGAAATGGATTCTCATTTCTACGACGATAAAATTTCGCCTTATTACAACATCATGAGGTTTCTAGAGAAAGTGAGAGTAGAAAACTTGTGGGGAGAACTTTGGAGTAAAATGAAAAGCTAAAACGTATGGATATAATACTAAATGAACTACTGAATAAGACGCTGATAGTGCCTTATGAGGATGAGGTCGTAGAGAGGCTTGAAGGAATTTGCAACGAGTATGTAACCGATGACGACTTTAATGATGATGATGTGGCAGAACTGACCGTAATGATTCTTACCCATAAACCAGACTCGGCTTTGAAAGAAAAGCTAGAGGAGTCGTATGAGGCGAAGTACAGTGAAAGCTTCATGATACCCAAAAGTGTCTGTGAGATGATGGCTGTCTACTGCCTTATGCAGGCAATTGAACAGGATAAACTAACGTTCTATCTTGCATTGCTTAACACAATGATTATTCAGTGTGGTCAATTAGAGCATTTGCCATACGCTTCTTTTTTTTCAGGAGCCATAGAGAAAGCTCTTCAAGCGATAGATGTTAAATGCAAGATGGCTGATGCTGACGAGAATGCATTTATAATTAAACTCTTTTCTGATAAGGGAGATGCGCTGAATGCAGCCTTGGGCGAAGAAGATAAACTGGCAATGAAGAGGCTTGCTCGTAATGCCTGGTATTATAAGACAAAGGAGTATATAAATGGTGAGCAACTGAAAGGATTGACGACTTATGCGAAGGTGTTCAAGGGCTTGGAACATGTAGTAGCTAGTATGCCACAAGTATTCTTTAACGAACAAACCATACAGCAGATAAAGGAACTGGTACCAACGGAGAATGCTAAGGAAAAGACTGTTGAAGAGATTGTCAAGATGATACGACCTTATTACAACACGGAGAGAGAGTTAAGTTGTAAATCTTCGGTTCTGTTACATCTAATAGCAGATGAAGAGAACTCTTACGCTGCATTGCCTTTTATGAAGACCAAGATGACGGTCAGACAGTTTGCCGTATGGCTGTATTACGAATTGTTGTTGGAAAAATACTTTGATTGATATGAGCGAGTCAGATAATATTCAGAACTTAGTCACTCCGGAAACAAAGACAGGCAGTGATGAGAAAAAAATGTCCTCTTATACAGGGCAGGAGAAACCACATGTATCGTATTATGGCGACGCGATGAATGATAACAACGTGAATGACTTGGTAGATGATACTATTCCTCATGTTGTTATCTTGGTCGGATTTCCAGAATATGGAAAATCAACGTTTGTATCATCCTTCTACCATGCTGTTATGAAGAACGGACAGATTGGGAAATATCAGTTCGTAGACTCGGAAACCATCTTTGGCTTTGAACAGAGGGCTCATATACGTAAAGTTGAAACAAAGACGAAAAAGAGGTTAGACAGGACACCCGTCTATGCCAACTATTTCCTGTCAATGGTGTTTGTCAACAAGGAAACAGAACGAAAGGTAAAACTGGTTCTTAGTGATAGGGCTGGAGATACATATAAAGAGTATGTCACAATCGGACAGAGGATTAATGATGACAAAGCGCTGAACCGAGCCAAACATATCCTGTTTTTCTTAGATGCGCACGCATTGACAGGTGATGGATTTTTGGAGATGCAGCAGAATCTTGGTCTGCTGATTTTGAGAATGGATAATTATGGTGTCTTTGGAGACAATAAACGAGTCGATGTGGTATTTAATAAATCCGATTTGGTAGATGTAAAAAGTGAGACCTTTAAGACGAACCGTGAGGTAATCCTCAAGCAAATTTGTCAAGCAACTACAATCCATCGTGAAGACAATCTTCATTGTACAAATGTGCCCAACAATGAAGAGATCAATAATTATTTTGAGTATCTGTTGGAATCTTGTGAGGAACCTGTAGAGAATTCTGAAGATATGATTCGGAAGACAGATTGGGTTAGTAGTAAACTTAAAGAAATCGAGAAGTGATGAAACAGAAAAAATGCTTAATAGCCGGTTTGCCTGAATCGGGAAAGTCAACATACCTCGGAGCTTTGTGGCATACGATCAACTACCACCCAAATAAGAATGGAATGGCTCTTAAGGCAGCCACCAATAACCCTCCTGAGGATGTACAACAACTTATGGCGCTCAGTACCAAATGGTTGAATGTTGAGGATATGGATAGAACGTATGGAGATGTGCCAGAAAGTATTAGTTTTAATTTGACTGATGGCGTAGAAGAGTATACATTGGAAGTACCTGATTTCAGAGGTGAGTCTATACGACAAATTGTAACATTGAATCAACCCAAGTCGTTTAATGAATGGATAGAGAAAGGCGATACGCTACTTTATCTGATTAGTGACATCAGCGCCGGTGTATTTGCAGATGACTTTCAAGAGGATGAAGAGGAAGATAATGGAGGAAGTGATGAAATCCCGGAGTTTGACATCAAAAAAACAACACCAGCCGCACTGAATATGCTTATTCTGCGCTATTTGGCTGAAAAGTGTACGTTCAGGAAGGTGGTAATATGCCTATCAGCTTGGGATGAGGTTGTTAAAGATGGTGAAACAGTAAAACCTGAGACTTATCTGAAAGAACAGTCTCCTGCACTCTATAATTTCATCAAATACCATTTTCATGAAGTGTCTTATTACGGACTTAGCGCTCAGGGCGAAGCTTACGAGTATGAATCTTTCACGGATGAAGAGGGTAATGAACAGCAGAAGGTGACTGCTGCATGCAAGGCGAGACTGCAGGAGAAAACAGTGAAAGGTGAAAGAGCCTTTGTTGTGTCAGAAGAAGAGCCTGATTCAAATTGTGATATTACGTTACCAATAGCAACTTTATTGAAATAGGCATGCGCATAGAACAACTATTGCATGGTTATCAAGACGGACATGGCCGGTTGGCAGGATCTATATATAATCTGTCGCCCAAAGACTCTGCCCGTGTCTCAATGATGAGCGACTGGTCGGGATACAAAGACCCGATGGGGAAAGACCATAGCTATATTACGACATACTATCTAGAGGATAGTGGTTATTATGTGATAGCCAAGTCCTGGTATGCTCAGGAGATGGAGCGTCCTGGATGTGTGTGGACACAATCGTTGCTGATTTCACTCACAGATATGCCTCCTACTTTTGATATTAGAAAATTGCAACCGCTATTTGAGCGACCGAAGAGGGGAGAATACGGGGCATATAATAAGCCTATAGAGATAGATGACAGTGACAAGAGCACTGTAAAGTGGGAGGGGAAGAAACCCGATCGCGTCTCTTTGATGTTTATACTCTCAACTGTACTTGCGGGAGAAGAAAACTTCTATATGAAAGTTGAACTGGATTCATGGTGGTATCAGCAGTTTTGCTTGGCAGTACTTCAGTTCCTTCCTATAGAAATACTTCGAAGGGTTTCTTTGAGCAGCGGAGGTATGCACCCCAGAAAGATGGACGACAACCTGTTGACAATGCAGTTTGTTAACAATTCGGAAGCCATTTCCTTGCTATCACCACCTTGGGCTGAGAAATTGGAAGAGTCAAGCTTTAATAACGGACTTAATATAGTTGCCCGGGCCATGATGGCAGGTGGAAATGATGTGTCTGCCCTAATCAAGATATTCTCAAACGATATAGGAACAGATGAAAAGAAGTATATTACCATTTGCCAATTAATTGGTGCTTTGTATTTGGGGGTAAGGAAGGATTCCAAGGTAGATTATAAAGATATTCTCAGTCTCGTTATTGATAGTTTTCCGACAATAGAGGAAGGCAGACTTGTAAAAGAGAATTTCCTGGGCAGGAGAATATCAGATCTTTTCTGCTCTGATGATTCTTTTCTCTACTATATCTCAACAATTGACCACTTGGAAAAAGCGGTAACTGCAGACCAGATGAAGTTGGAGGATAGAATAAAAGATTTGTCGGAAGAACGCTTTTATGGGTTGATAAAAAGAATTCTCACCTCAGATGTACTCAGTGCATTCGGTCGCGGTATATTGAATGAAAGCCATGATTATTTGGAACCAAACGATATAGAACGTCTGAATGATGATGAATGGCGAGGACTGATGTCATATTGGGGCGATAATCGTAATTATCTGATGTCTAACAAGTGGATGGCATTGGGTGGTGAAAGGTTCAATGACGTACTGTGGAGGTTTACAAGGATTGAGAATGATAGTTTTCTGTATTGGGAGGAATTATTAAAGACCATCCTGGTTAATGATGTCTATGTAGATGATAGTATAGTAGATAAACTCTTTACTAAAGTTGACGATTGTACTACTCAGGTTTTGGACTATCTGAATACAGAACACGAATTGCTAAGATATGGTGTTTTACATGTAAGACCATTCCGAGAGGTGGATAAATTAATTGACTGGTTGGGGCATCAGAGTAAGGTAACCCCACAGGTGGAAAAACTCATTATTAACTACGTATGGCCATCGGATTATAGCATCAAGCAGTCGGATCCTCAGGTATGGAAATGGATGATAGAAAATGACAATGGGAGTAAAGCGCCGGCTTTTTATGTGTTTATGTATGAAATAGCATGGCAATGGAGTGATGATGTCGTTTTGAGCTTTTTTTATCATTGCTTTCATCATGTGCATAATGAGTTGGCGGATAAGACGATGACTGATAGAATATGGAACAGGATGTATCGGTATGGTGGAAGTGTGTCGCTATTTCAAGAATGGGACAGATGTTTGAAGTTGAAAAAGGGCATTGTCGCCCATCTAAAGAATCTGGGCTTTTCGAGGGCTGCATTTGAGAAGTTAACACCAGATGAGAAGATAAATAAGTCTCTGGTGGAGATCTATGATAAGATGAAGTAGAGAGATGAACTATGTGGACGTTGTGTAAGTGGGTAACTAAGAGAAAGAGCATTGGTTTGCAGACGATTATTTTTGGAGCAGGAGCTTCTGTGCCGTATTTTGAACCACGGTTGAGTACTTCGTATCTGACAAGAAAGGTATCGGATATTAATGAGTGGGATAGGGTGATGAAAAAGTATAGGCAGTATGAACATAATAATGTACTGGCTACACCTGCAGATGTTATGAGCGTTATTGATGAAATCAAGAGGCTTAAACCAGATGCCCACTTTGAAGAGATGGCCGAGGTCGTAGATAAAATCAGTTCTGCTGGATTTGACAAGATATCCACGAACAATATGATGAATCTCCAGATGTGCGTCATGGCATCGCAAGGTTTTCTTGGGAACAATGCTTCAAAGTCGCTTGGGCCAGAATGGAGGGATGTACCTTTCTTATTCCGTGAGATAATTGCCGAAGCTATCTTGGACTTGGAAAGAAATCACAAGGCCGCCAATTATCAAGAATTGGAGGATTTGCAACGGGAGTTCATCGGACGAGTGAGCGGAATGTCAGAGAAGATCAGTGTGCTGAGCTTCAATTATGATGATTGTGTAATCAATTCGTTGAAAGGACTTGGCTTTGAGAATGGCTTTTCACTTGCAGGGCAATACTATCTGCGCCAACTTGACCCGAAAAAGTTTATGAAGGCAAAGAAGGTCGTTTATTTCCCCCATGGACATGTGAAGTTCCAATTTACGGATAATGACAATGTAACCTTTTGGGGCGATTCAGAAATGGCTAATCAGGAACGATGGAAAGGTGTGAACGGGGCGCAGGTTGGTTCGACCCTGACTTTGTTGAACGGGAAGTATGCCTATAATTTCAATACCTTTATAACTACAGGTCAAACGAAGGATGACAGTCTGAATCATATGCCGTATTCTGCATATTATCAGAGGCTTGCTTGTGATTTGGTGAATAGTAATGTGGTTTATATCGTAGGGTACTCTTTTGGCGATGACCATGTGAACCGCTTGTTGCAAACTTTCTTGAAGATAGATGCCAGTAATAAGGTTTATGTAATTGATTACTATCCAAACACAATTACACTCACTGACGAGTATACAACGCAGAGTAATATCATCAATAAGATTCATTTGGTGCTTGGAACCGAGTGGCAGGTGAAGTTTGAGAGCGGTGTAAAAAAGCCATTTGACCAAGTAAAAGTGGATGAGATAAATTCACGGGGATATGGTGAGATATTTGATCAGGTGGTGTTTTACAAGAAAGGGTATGATGCTTTCTTGCATGAATTTGGGGATGTAATATAAACGAAAAGAAAAAGGTTTGATTACGCTTAAGGATTTGAATGATATTGCGGAGAACAAGATTAAGAATGAAGCACAGAAAGCAATCATTCGATCGAGTTCTCCTCTGCATATAGCAGACAGGATGTGCGCCGCTTTAGATGACCACGAGAGAATGGAGCACTTTATGCGGCTATTGATGGCGCAACAGCAGATGCGACAAGCAGCGGTGATGGAGTTTTTGAGGCAGAATAAGAGATAAGGGATAACAGCTGCGGTTTTAATGAACCGTGGCTGTTAATGGTTTATTGGGAAAGGAATTCCATAAAGTGGCTTATATAAGGAGATATGAGAATAATCTGCATACGACCTTTAGTTAAGGATGAGAAATTCAGGTATCATGACTCTGTGCTGAAAGGGTTCATAGAGGGTGAATTCTATTATCTCTACGATGGGTATGAGATACATAATGATGTAAGCTGTCAATTTTGACGTATTGTGCATGAAATGGGAAAATGATACCTTTGGACTCGTTTTAAGAAAGACAAATGGTATATAGCAGTAAAGATTTTGAGAGCCTTTGGTTTTTGTACCAGGCCGAGGGCCTTCCAAAGAATATCTCGATAGAGGAATTCTTGGACGAGCCAAGCGAACAAGTTCGAGCGCTGCGCAAAGCATGGAGTCGATTTCCCGACTTTCGACAAATGGTACAGAAAGACGCACAAGAAAGTCTATCCGATAGCAGTGACAGGAATGCCAGCCGAAGAAGAGGCGGAGATTCTGTCAGAAGCAGCAAAGGTTAGTGAGGAGAGTAAGGTGCATGATCCAGTCAGGCACCCCTTTAAGTATCCAACTGATCGCGTGGCTAGCATTAACAAGAAGATCTCCATCAGCATCAAGTTCCCTGATGGGATGAAGATTTCAAAGACTGGAATAAGTTTCACTGAGCTCAAGCACCTGATTGAGAGATTGGAGGTTGTATGTTGAAAACGGAAGATCCATACGTATCTATGGAAAAAGACCAGCTGATATCAGTGATACACTTCCTTGTTAAGCGCGAGGATGAGCGAGCCCAGAAGAACCAAGAGCTGAAGGATATGGTGAAGGAATTGAGGGATACCCACAAACAGGATGTGAAGATTCAGACAAACCTGATGAAGTCTATTGATAAACTGACCAATCAGGTGGCAGACCTCACCACTCAGAACCGAATGATCAGCGAGAGGATAGCTGAGCTTGTTCAGACTCTCCCGAGCCGAGATTGAGGAAGATGAACATCAACAAGACCCTTCGGTAGAGGGTTATTGTGACAAGACCGTATCACAACTATTATTTATCGAGACCTGTAAGATGTGTGGCGTATCCACATTGGAATATTTTAAGGAATTCTTCAAGGCTGCGGTTAAGCGAGTACAGTTCCAAATGTATTTGAGAAATGTCGAGCGTGAGCAGCTTCGATTTAATATCAAGGCAATCATGCAAGGAAGAACAGATTACGAGAATATGTTACCGATGACCATCGGTATTAAAAAACAATAAAGTTTGATTTGATTTAGACGTTTCAGGTGGCGAAAGCTGCCCTAAACGGTTGTTTTTATACCTGAACGTCAAAATTGACAATTTACTAATAAAAAAAACTCAGCGCGTCATCAAGACGGACTGAGGAGGAATGAAAAAGCTTATGAAAGAAACAGAATGATGTAAGATGGATCTTGGACGAGCCAAGCGACAAGGTCGAGCGGCACTGATATTTTAATATCAGATTATGTTCAGTAGCAAAGATTTTGGAGAAATGAATATTGTTTTAGATTCTAACATCCTACTACATTATAGGAATTTTGAAGATATACCATGGCCAGAGGAGCTTGGCTGTAATGACATTACTATTGTGTTAACAGCAATGGTAATTGAAGAGATTGATGAGAAGAAGGACAGTGAGAAGGGTAAAATACAGAAAAGAGCCAAAGTGGTTTCAAGTAGAATCGCAGAGATATTACTAGATGGGGCAACCTGTAAGATCCCAGTTGTGTATTTAGACAATGCATATGCTACAGAGGATGAAAGGCGACAATACCATTTGGATAGGAATGATAATCAGATCCTTTTTGATGTCATGAAGTCTGATTTAGATAAAGAAAACGTTACTGTTGTCTCATCAGACAACAATATGCTTATACGGGCTAAAAATCTTGGGTTTCATATACATCGACTTAATGATGAACTCCGTCTCAATGATGAACTATCCAAAGAAGAGAAAGAGGCACAGGCGGCGATAAAAGAACTGGAGAGGATGAAGAATCGGCAACCAGAGCCTATTTTGATTTTTGAGAATGGCGAAAACTACATGAAAATAAAGCGTGTCCTTGCACTTAATAGAGAAGCTGAAGTCGAAAAAAGAGTTGAGGAACTACGACAGAAATGGCCTGAGAAGACAATAGAAGGTGAGGTTTATAGTGTTTTGGGGAATATGTTTTCTAACGCTTCTCCCGAGATGATAGTTCAATATAATGCATCAAGGAGGAAGTTTATTGAAGATTCTGAGAAGATAATTAAATTAGAAGTAGAAAGGGATGATCTTCAACTAAGAATGAAGAGTGTATCTGTCGTGGTGTATAATGGTGGCAATGCACCAACTGGGATTATGAATGTATTTGTAGAGCTACCCGAAGATATAAAGTTCTATTCAAAGGGTTGTAAGAAGAAGGTCGAATTTGAGGAACCCACAACACCAAATTTTTTTCCTGGAATAAAGAAGATTCCTTCTCTTTTTGTAGATTACAACCCCCAAATAGAAATGTGGGATATGGAGAGTCGCCTTGATATTGTTAAGATATCGAGAAAGGTAGAACCGTTAAATCATAATCTTCAACATGGGCTGTTTACACTATATGTGGACAGTGCAACATGCCCTAATTTTAAATTGAAATGGATGCTTGTGGATGCAGAATTGCCGGATCCTGTTAAGGGTGAACTTAATGTGAGTTTTTTTGAAGAGTAATAGAAAGATGAGTATGACAATAGAATCGTTATCAGGAATAGTTGAGCAGTCGCTTAATAACATAACTATAGAAAAGCTTGAAGCTACTACAGCTGATACATTTAAGGAGCAGATCCTTGCTGTAGTTAAACTGTTGTGTAAAGACTATTTGGGGGCGGTAGAATCAGAATTTACGGTTGTTTTAAACTATAAAGAAGGTGAGTTCTTCAGAAAGTATGCTTGTTATCTTCTTGGATTGAAGGATACAACTGTGGAGGAACGACATCAGTTCTCAGAAGATATTCAGCAAAAAGCAGAGGATGGTGCTGGAAATGTTATTGTCAATATGGTGGACAGATTGGATAACATTAATAAGGAAACGGTATTCGCTAAGTTGTCTACTGCGAGGATACATAATGCCATAAGTGTTGAATATTTCTTCATACTGCATTCACTTTTAGAAAGAATACCATATGTGGATTTGAAGCTGCTGCCCCGATACAAGGTACCTTATTATGACGAGAGTGGTGATACAGAACTGTTGTTTGCTACAGGTGCTTTAGAGATAGAAACCATCGATACCAAGGGTGAGCCGAATAAATACAAGTTGTCACGACTTGGTGAGCTGCTTCTTCGTTGGGGATTTAATATTCATCTGGAGTTGGAACATGGGAAGGGAACGAATGTGGAACTGGCTATGAGTGATGATAGTGACATAGAGGCGATTTTTGATCAAAAGATTAAAGATATCCAGCCTAGGTTTGAAAATGATACGCTGTATTTCCCAGGTGGAGCAAAATCAGGGGAACTTGAAGATGATGGGCAATCCTTGTATGATGTAGCAAGGGGGAAGTGAAGGGATCTTAGAGATCCCTCGACTACGCTCGGGATGACAAGAAGGGGCTCAGGATGGCATGGGAAAAGGATCGGGAAGATTTTATTTGGATTTTATTTGGTAGTTTCGGATATTATTCGTATTTTTGCCACAGAACAAACTAAAACTATTGATATGAAGAAATATGAATTGATGGCATTGCCGTATGCACCGGAGGCATTGGAACCGGTGATTAGTAAAGAGACAATTGGTTTCCATCATGGGAAACATCTTCAGGCGTATGTGGATAACCTCAATAAGTTGCTTTCTGGCAGTGAGTATGAGGGTATGACACTGGAGGATATCGTGCGAAAGGCTCCGGCAGGGGCGGTATTTAACAATGCAGGACAGATACTGAACCATGAGTTGTATTTCACGCAGTTTAAACCTATCGGTGAGGCAGCTCACGTTCCTAAGGGAGCACTTGCTGCACAGATAGAGAAGCAGTGGGGTAGTGTGGAGGCTTTCAAGGCTGAGTTTGAAGCAAAAGGCGTAGGTCTGTTTGGCTCTGGCTGGGTGTGGTTGTCAGCAGATGCTGATGGTAACTTGGTCATCACGCAGGAGCAAGGGGCATCCAATCCTGTGGTGAAAGGACTGAAGCCGCTGCTGACCTTCGATGTCTGGGAGCATGCGTATTACCTGGATTACCAAAACAGGCGGGCTGCTCATCTTGCTGCACTTTGGCAGATTATCGACTGGAAGGTGATTGCTGCGAGGTATGATGGCTGAATATCACGTTGGCCGAGATAAAAAGAGAAAAATGGGATGGAATTGACTTGGTTAAATCTTGTAGCTTATATTTTGATACCCATCTTAACGGCAGGAATAGGTGGATGGGTTGGAGCGTTTTTTGGAGATAAATATCGAAAGGACAAAGAGTCTAAGGAGAAA
>Ga0310695_10011585_pt1 | contig 12571 bp, 11 predicted proteins | sample RumenRJG_04DNA_FD_203882 | JGI IMG/M metagenome (GOLD analysis project Ga0310695, IMG submission 203882) | Bovine rumen microbial communities from Lethbridge, Alberta, Canada - RJG_04 (v2) (version 2) | ecosystem: Host-associated > Mammals > Digestive system > Stomach > Rumen | place: Canada...
AATGCAGAGATATGTGCGCTCCAGAGTATAACATCAGCTACAAGCAGAGCAGCGAAAACCGTCACGATGATCAGTGCACGGTATGGTTTTTTAAGATAGTCGCGTATTTTCATGTGTTTACCGATAATTTTTCTGCGTTATATACTTTTACAAGATATAGTTTACCATACTCAGAGTGTGCAATTATGTTTATTTGGTCAAAATCTTTGTCTTTTTTGAGATTAAACGAAAGAATCATACATTTCAGTTCAGATTTCTGACATAATAGTATCGGCAAGACGATCACTGAGTATGATCAGACAATTCGGAGGTGCATATTTATGAGACAGCTTACACTTGGATGTACTGGCATCACTATTCCTCAGAATGCTTTCGGTGCCCTTCCTATACAGCGAAGGGATCTTGATGACGCAGTTTCCATCCTGCGAAAAGCATATGATGGCGGGATGCGTTATTTTGATACTGCAAGAGCATATTCAGACAGTGAGACAAAACTCGGAGCAGCTTTTGACGGCATGCGTGACAAGATCTTTATCGCAACCAAGACTGCAGGCAAGACAGGCGATGATGTCAGAAAAGATCTTGAAACATCGCTCAGAGAGCTCCGAACAGATTACATAGATGTCTATCAGCTCCATATGGTAGACAAAATATATAAACCGGATGATGGCACAGGAGTATATGAGGCTCTTCTTGAAGCAAAGTCATCCGGAAAGATCCGTCATATAGGAGTAACAGCACACAAGATAGGTGTAGCGTTTGACTGTGTAGAGTCAGGCCTGTATGAAACCATGCAGTTTCCGTTCAGCTATCTGTCCGGTGAAAAAGAGATCGCTCTTGCCTCCTTATGTGCTGAAAGGAACATAGGATTCATTGCCATGAAAAGCCTGGCAGGCGGCCTTATAACGCGTTCTGAGGCTGCTATGGCATTCCTTGAAGATTATCCGCACGTACTTCCTATCTGGGGCATACAGAGGGAAAATGAGCTCGAGGAATGGCTTTCCTATATGGATGATACTCCGGTACTTACAGATGAGATCCGTGAATTCATTGCAGCGGAAAGAAATGAACTCGCCGGAGAATTCTGCCGTGGGTGCGGTTACTGTATGGAAACCTGTCCTGTCGGTATCACAATCTATCAATGCGCGAGGATGTCTCTCATGCTAAGACGGGCTCCTTCAGATGCATGGCTTTCTGAACACTGGCAGAATGAGATGAAGAAGACGGAAGAATGCATAGGCTGCGGTCAGTGCTCGGCACACTGTCCGTATGAACTGAACACGCCGGAACTACTCAGAAAAAACTATGAAGATTATAAGAAAGTGCTTGCCGGCGAAACTGATGTGAGATAACTGATCAGATGATATAAGCCCCGCAGTTCATATGTGAACTGCGGGGCTGTTTTGTTTATCAGTATGATTATTGCCTGATGCGGATGCGGATATCAGGCCTTCTCAGACCTGCGGTCTACTCGCTCAAGCACTTCATGTTCTCTCCTCTGAGGCAGGAACAACGGTACATACTCAATGATAAGGTTGGATGTTTCAAGACCGAACCACCTTGCCGGATTACCTGCTATACGACGTATATAGTACTTAGTATGAATAAGCATACTGTCAACAGCTGAAAGGTCTCCTTCAAGAGGCATCATCTTACGCAGCAGGCAGAACTTGAATGAACCAACAGTTGAAGGACCGTATATGGAATGCTTCCTGAACTGGCTTTTGAGTTCTCCGGAAGCGAGCAGATCATGCACTATCTGTCTCAGATAAACGTTGATACTCTGCCTGACCTTGAATCCGAGATTGAGGTTGACGCGTACAACGCAGTCAGTTCCGAATGTCTCTACTTCATATTCTTTCTGGAACGGGATATTAGTGGTGTTAACACTTATTATCCAGTATGCGTCAGCACGCTTAGGCTCTTTGTCAAGTATCGAATACAATATGTCTCTGTCGACCTTCTCGAAGTCTTCTCCCTTTGCAAGATATACAAGGTTATTGCTGCAGAGAGGAAGGGTTTCATCTTCCTGAAGATTGTTTATAGCACCCAGATAGTCTCTCATGTTGAGCATGGTCTTCTGCATGCTCTCGATCTGTGTACCTCTGTACCAGCTGATCATTATAAACAGTATGGCCAGGGACAGAAGAACTGCTACATATCCTCCGGCAGCAAATTTGCCAAGGCTTGATACGAAGAATATGCTCTCAAGTGTGAAGAACACGAGAGCAAAGAGTATTGCTCCGAGCTTCCTGCCCTTAACTGCTCCGATGTATACAGTAAACATGACTGTCATCATCAGCATGCTTATCGTGATAGCAAGACCGTATGCGTTCTCCATACGTGAACCGCTGCGGAAGTACAGTATTACTGCAATGCACAGGAACCACAGGATTTTGTTTATGATAGGAACATAAATCTGGCCTTTGGTGTCCGATGGATAGCGGACATTGAGGTGAGGCATCAGATCGAGGCTGGCTGCCTCATGCACCAGAGTGTAACTGCCACTGATAAGCGCCTGGCTGGCGATTATCGCTGCCAGAGCACTCAGAATGATGGCGACCGGGCGCATGCCTGCAGGAAGCATCATATAGAACGGGTTCAGGTCTTTTATCTGTGTCAATGCGGGATCGGTACTGTGTCCAATGATCCATGCACACTGTCCCATATAGTTGAGTATCAGACAGACCTTTACAAAAGGCCAGCTGAACATGATGTTTTCACGCCCCACATGTCCCATGTCCGTGTAGAGGGCTTCAGCTCCTGTCGTACACAGGAAAACGCTTCCGAGAATCATCAGCCCGGCTTTATTATATGGACTGAACAGCACCTTGATAGCATATATAGGATTGAGCGCTTTTAAAACTCCAAGATCTGAAAATGAGTATATCAGCCCTGTTATTCCGAGGAACAGGAACCATATCATCATTACAGGTCCGAACATCTTTCCGATCGAGCTCGTACCGTTCCTCTGTATCATGAACAGTACACAAACGATCGTTACGGTGATTAGAAGCACGACCGACTGTCCCTCACCGAGGAACCTGTTTACTACCTCTATACTCCTGAGACCTTCTACGGCTGTTGTAACCGTAACAGCAGGTGTCAGAACACCATCGGCAAGCATAGTACACCCGCCTATCATAGTCGGAATGATGAGCCACTTGCCTTTTTCCCTTATCAGACTGTAAAGAGCGAATATCCCGCCTTCACCGTGGTTATCAGCCTTCAAAGCTATCAGAACATGTTTGATAGTCGTCAGCAATGTGATGGTCCATATGACCAGTGAAAGCGATCCGATGATAAAGTCCTCGTTGACATTGGCAAGTCCGCCGTTTCCTTCAACGATCGACTTCATAACGTACATAGGAGATGTTCCGATATCGCCATATACGATACCGATCGCTACAAGGAACATCCCCATACTGAACCTTTGCTTTGCTGTTGTTACAGTGTTTTCATTCTCTGTAAGACTCATGATTTAATCCCCCCTTAATCGACCTTTTCATTATATCACAAGACGCAAAACAGCTCCACAAGCACTGTTTCTGCAATTTCAGATCCTGCTTGCGTGCTATATAACCCCCGCCGGTATCAGTACTATAAGCAGCACAGCTACAGCACCCCAGACTGTGACAAGGAAGCGCTTCCTCTTTGCCGGTTCCATATCAGGCACATAGTTAGCTGCAAGGAAGAACGGCACATATGTTGTTATGAACACAGGCAGTACGCCCCACCATTTGTAAACCCAGATGAACGAGTGATTGGAAGTGCCGGCAAGAAATGATTCGAACAAAGCGAACAGAAGCGCCATGCTGAGAGCACCGGCAAACTTACAGCTTATTCCCTTTTTCCTGTTTTTTGAGAAATATCTGGTGCTGCGGTCTTCAGGAAGCATCTTGAGCGATATCATTCCGGCAAGTGAAAACATCATCGACAATTCCCAGCAAACTCCGATAAGCAGGATGAATGTCGTTGACTCGTTGCTAACAGACCACAGTGGATATCCTGTTATGTGTCCGATGACTGCGTTGCCTATCTCATAGAGCCAATGGACTCCGTAGAGAGCAAGCCCTGCATAGATCATGTCATAGTTCTTATTATGTATTTCAGACCAGTATACATAGAATACGACGGCAAGAATGAAAATGAACGTCCAGTTAAAATTAGCCGTGCTGCGTACCTGAATGCTGTTCACAAGATCCATCGCAGCCTGAGATCCATCTCCCCAGAATACCAACATCTGTTCTGCTCCTTTCTTTCATTGATCTGTTTTACCGACAAACTGTATGACAGACATATATTATGTTGAATTAATTCTACCATAAGCTTCTTATGATTGCGAAAAAAGGTGAACATTGACCGTGATTCAAATATTCACTTGCAATAGTTATTTTAAGAGAATATACTTGCAAATGGAAAACCGAATACGTTATTTTTTATGATTTAGTTAGGAGATATTATCGTGGATATTAATGGCAACAATGTAGGAATCAAGCGCATAGCATACTGCGCAGGAATGGATCCTGAAGATTACAAGGCAGCAAGTACTGTAGCAGAGGGAGCAGCACGTATCGACTTCCCTAACTATGATAAAACATATGAAGCAGTAGTATCCGGAGACTGCGATGTCTGCGTTCTGCCTTTTGAAAAGAGCAGAAGCGGCAAGGTCAATCATGTTATGGATCTGTTTTATCAGGGTGATCTGAGCATAATCAAGGTGTTCAAGTGGGATACCGGCAATGAAATAGTCCGTTATGCTGTTCTTTCAAAAACTGCTAATGAATCCGCTCATGAAGACGGTTCCCGTTTCATGATGATATTTACAGTACTCAACGTTCAGGGTTCCCTTGTTAAAGCTATTAACGCAATCAGCAGCCATGGCTTCAACATCCGTTTCCTGCACACAAGACCTCTCAACTACGAGGAATGGGGTTACTATTTCTACACTGAATGTGATGGTGACGATACATCTGAAGAAGGCAAAGCGATGGTTTCTGACCTCGCATCCGTATGTGAGACACTTAAGTTTGTAGGACGCTACCCTGCGAAATAATAGCATCCGTATTGCCCGATACACACAATCCAAAAGCCTTGCACCCATCCTGTGATGAATGTGCAAGGCTCTTTTGTATGTATCGTTACCACTTCTGTCTGCTTATTTCTCCCAGCAGCTCCCAGGCTCTGTCATAATATGCTTTCTGTTCCTCACTCAGTTTTTCATACTCGCATATTTTAGGATCTTCACGCAGGACATCATCGTTTTCTTCGCCGTAACTCCAATTGTAATATGCATAGAAGCGTACCCATCTGGCATGCTCTATCTTTCGCAGATCATCCAGCACCGAAGCATCATTTCGCGCTGCTCTGAATGCACGATATGAATCTCTCAATGCTTTGCTGTTGATTCTTGATGCCACATTCTCACCGAGGAGGATCCTGATCTTGACAGGGAGATGGTCAGCTGTCGCTATCTTCGACTGCTGGAGCTGATCATTGAGCTCATCCCAGTCAAGGCTCTCTTCCACGCTCTGCCTGTATAGATCATTCATCGATCTTGCAGCATCATTAAGCTTTGCCCTGACTATCTGATTGACTGTAAAGATCTCCTCATTGGTTCCGAACGTCGCGATACCCGGTGCCGGTCTGTTGCTCCTGAGGTCTATCCGGCCGCGGGTCATATAGTATCGCTTGATCATCCACATAGCATCCCAGCCGGCTTCCTCGTCGTCTTCGCAAATGATTATTCTGTCTGCGGAAGCTATGATATCACGCGCCGCAGTCCAGTCCTCATCGTGAAAATACAGGCTGTCATGTCCCTCACGCCTCTCATTTATCCCAAATGCGATGTCAAGGTTAGTATGCAGTTTTCCGAAACGTTCTGAGTTGCCGAAAATATGATAATTGACATCAAAATACGGATCAACGATGTTTGTCAGTATCGCGCGTTCAAGCAGAGCCGTTCCATAGTTTCCGAAGCCTATGATAACAATATCGTTTTCAGCTGATCTGAGCGGATGTTCTCTCCAATAACTTCTGGCACAGCAGTCACAGATATGGAATAAATGTATATTTCCCGCCATCCTCTCTGCTCCGCTCACAGTACTTGCATAGATGCTTGCCGGCAGCTCTTCAAGATGTACAGCTTTCAGATTGTTGCCTATGTCGTTTTCTTTCAGAAAGAAAAGCTTGCACTCTTCTCCCTTTCCCTTTTTGCGTGATACTATTCTGGCAGGTGAATCATTTATGAAAATGCAAGGATAATCCGGTTTTTCCAGTTCTTCGTCTTTTCTGATACCGTAAATAATGAGTGCATCTTCATCCTCACTGAGTATGTCTCTGGCAAGTGTATCTGACTCCGGTGTGAAATCAGCAAAATAATACCAGTTATCGTACTTGTGAGTCCTGAGTTTGAGAAGTGGCAGCCCCTCATTGGCCATGAACGACACTACATAACCGATCAATGCGACCAGTATTCCCATTGACATGAACAGAAATACAGTACCTATGATATAGCCTGCCGGTGTCTTGGGGGTCATATCACCGTAGCCAACAGTTGAAAACGTGACAATAGAAAACCACAGTGCATCGCCGATAGAGTCTATCTCTGAGGCCGGATTGTTTCTCTCGCTGGCATAAAGTATAAGTATCAGCACTGAATATATCATGATAAAAATCATGATGCTCAGAAGCAGATACTTTCGGCTCCTTTTCATAATGTCGCACCTTCCATTCCGCGGTATTTCATATCCTTATCAGTCAGTACCTTAGTTTTTCTTATAATACCATACTATAACAACAACAAAAAAGACCGGAACGCCTCCAAGCGTTCCGGGTATATCAATGTTTCTGCTTGAGTTTACCGAAATCTTCCATTATCGATCTGAGGACACGATTATTTACATCATATTGAAGTGATCCTATCTGCGAGATCGGAAGGACCTCAGGAGAGGTTCCGCTGATGAATGCTGCATCAAATGATGCCAGATCATCCTTTTTTACAGACTCATAATGGAGACCGAATCCTTCTTCCTGTATGATTTCAATGACCTTGCTTCTTGTTACGCCGAGCAGGACCTTTTCGGAAGGGGATGTGTATACATCATTTCCACGTATGAAGAAAACGTTCGACCTGCTGCCTTCTGTTATACAGCCATTTCTGTCTGTCAGCAGCACTTCATAGAGACCGCCGGCTCTGATCGCCTCATCGGTCCTGTCACGAAGTTCCTGATCCATAGCTTTGATGTTAGGGTTTTTCCTCTCGCCATAGAAAAGGTCCACAGCAACTCCGTTCGCATACATCTCGTCCGACGGATAATGTGTCGGATTGAGATACATGACTGAATGTCCGCCTACATCTACCTCTATCTTTATATTATGATCAGTGATACCGCTCTCTTCCACAAGTTCTGCTATACAGCTCTTCAGTCTGTCGCAGCTGAATGGCACCTCAAGATTCATACTGGCAAGTGATCTGGTGAGTCTCTCATAATGTTCGGTCAGAAACTGCGGCTCACCATCAGTCAGCCTTATCACCTCGTATACTGAAGGGAGGCTCAGGCTGCCTTTTGTCACCACAGATTTGAAACCGCTTATCATTGTTTTGACAGAGTCTCTGATCTTGTCTGTTTTTATCTGATTGTAATAGAAAGCTAGATAGAATTGCCCGTCATGATCAAGCTGGTCGATATCTCTTATCTTGATCCCTGCAGAGGCGGCACTTTTAACTATCCTTTGTGCCATTTCTCGCCTTATCTCGGCAGTTCTGGATGCACCGGAGTGCCCTTCGCTGATTATTCTGTTATAAGTGTTCAGCCGGAGTATGATATTGATCCCCGACTGTGTGTTCTCGGCAGTAAGAAAATTGCCTTCACTTCCATATTCCCTGATGGCTGAAAGCGCTTCATGCAGCTTTACGGAATACAATTTACGTATGCGCTTCAGATTAGTATAGTAGTAACCTTTACGCATGAACTCGGCAAGTGTCAGCTGCTCGGTCTTAGAGCATGTCTGGTCATAATTCATGCGTATACGCTCATACAGTTTTATCATTTCCCGCGGTAATATCATGTAACTGATCCTGATAGCAGGAAAGAGCGTAGATGTAAAAGAACCTATGTATATGACCTTGCCGCTCTGATCGATACCCTGGAGCGCAGGGATTGGCATCCCTGTATATCTCAGTTCACTGTTATAGTCATCCTCGATGATTATGCTTCCGTTGGCTTCTGCCCACTCGAGGAGTTTCCGTCTGCGGTTTATCGGCATAACTGCACCCGTAGGGAACTGGTTCTGTGGACATACATACACAGCAGTCCTTATGTTCTCAGGAAGTTTTTCAATAACTATCCCGTCTTCTTTTACAGGTATACAACTCATACTGAATCCCCAGTCACTGAAAATACTTCTGACCGGCAGGTATCCCGGGTCTTCTACAGATACATGAGCTATATCTATCATTTTGAGTATTCTGGCAATATGACTGACAAGCTGCTGAGTTCCGGCACTTATGACTACTTGTTCCTGTGTGCATTTTACACCCCTGGATTTATATACATAATTGGCGATCTCCTGCCTCAGTTCCGGCTCGCCCTGTCTGTCTGCTTCTGTAAGCAGCAGCTGCGGAGTCTCATTAAGTACTGTGGACATGCACTTCTTCCATTTTACAAAGTCAAAAGAATCAGGGTCACAGCTCAGAGCAGTCTGAGTCCTTCCTGTTGCAGAAACATTAAATACTGAGTTAGTGTCTTGATCTACCGGCATAAGATCATTGCCGGTCTTGTTTGTATTCTCTGTTCCTGCTCCCTGCGCTGCGTAAAACCCCGATTGAGGTCTGCTGACAAGATAACCTTCAACCATCAGCTGATCATACGCGATCTTGACCGTAGTTACACTTACACCCAGATTTTTCGCCATATTCCTGAGCGAAGGCAGCCTCTCACCTGTTCTGATATGTCCCTCAGATATCTCTTCTTTCAGATGTTCATACAGCTGTACATACAGGCTAGCGCCCGAATTGTTATCAAATTCAAATGAAATCATCTTCTATTCCCTGCTATTTTATAAATTGTTATATTAAAATATCTGCAAAATGTATATTTCTTATACTACAGTTCGCGTTTATTATATGTCATATAAAATATAAGGTCAATGATTCAGGAGGTTCATATGAGATCCGAAGCAAAAGGAAGTGATCTGTTTCAGCTTGTTCTGACATCTCTTATGATATGTCTTATCCTGCTTGGAACCATTATGTTCAGGATCCCTGTCCCAATGACCCAGGGATATGTGCATCTTGGTGATGCCATGATCTATCTCGCTGTTCTGCTGCTGGGGCGCAGAAATGGCGCTGCTGCTTCTGCACTGGGTTCTGCGATGGGAGATATTCTGGGAGGGTTTGCCTTTTGGGCGCCTTGGACGCTTGCAATAAAATTTCTGATGGCATATGTCACTGCAACTATCATCAGGAGAATAGAATCTTCTCCTAAGCATGCGGTAACATCTTCGAAGACGGGTATTAACATAAAAGTTGCCTCAGCTATGACAGCCGGAGGTCTCGTAATGTGTGCGGGTTATCTTATAGCTGAGCGCATAATATATGGCAGCTGGGCTCTTGCGGCCATATCTCTGCCATGGAACATAGGTCAGTTTGCTGTGGGTATGGCAGTAACGGCTGTAGTTTACCCATTGCTGGCAGGTCATACAGCAAAAAATTGATGTCACTTACAATCATGCCGATGTTTTGGGCATGAATCCGCATAAGGGCAGCCAATGCAGGCATTGCCCTTTTTCTTTTCTTTGATTATATATCTGACTGCCAGAAACAGTATCACAGCTATCAATATTACTGCTATTAATGTGGCTGCGTTCATTGTTCTTCTCCTTTTTCTTTCATAATAGCATAATGCGCGGTGTATACAACACCACGCACTATGCCTGTTAAGATATCATCAATACAGGTTATTATACAGTTGCGTTTGCAGCTCCTGCTCCCTTGTGAAGCTCATATTTTTCATCGAAATGAGCTCTCACTTTCTTAGCGATCAGAACCAGTGCTGCTACCATGACTGCTTCCGCGATCAGTCCCGGAACGAATCCGGCTGCGAAGTGGCCTTCAGTAAAGAGAGTGCCAAACTGATTTACCAGGAAAGCGATAGTGTATCCTGTTCCGAGCTGCAGCCCGATAGCTCCCCAGAGCCAGCCTCTGCTCTTCATCTCTGAGTTCATGGCTCCGATAGCCGCAAAGCACGGAGGAGTGTACAGGTTGAAGAAGAGGTATGCCAGGGCTGTCACGGATGTGAGTCCCATCGTAGCAGCGACTGTGTTTGCTCCGCCTGTCATGGCAAGCTCTTCAGTATCTATGAACGATGTCAGCGCAAATACTACTGCAAGTGTACCTACGACATTCTCCTTCGCGATGAAGCCTGTGATTGCTGCTGCCGCGAGCTGCCATACTCCGAAACCCAGAGGTATCAGAAGGACAGCGAACGGAGTCGCGATCGAAGCGAGGATCGATGTGTTCTCTGCGCCTTCTTCAACGACCTGGAAGTGCCAGTTGAAGGTCTGCATTACCTGTACTACTGTGTTGCAGATGAGGATGATCGTTGCTGCCTTGATAATATATGCTTTTGCACGCTCCATCATAGACTTGAATGCGAACTTGAGGCTTGGTGCTTTCCACTTAGGAAGCTCCATGATGAAGAACGACTTTCTGTATTTGTAGCCTGTGATGGCTTTGATCAGCAGCGCGCCGAGGAAAATGAGCGCAAGTCCCAGGAAATAGGACAGTGTGCTTACCCAGCCTGCTCCGCTGAAGAATGCGCCTGCAAAGAGAGCGATGACCGGGATCTTGGCGCCGCAAGGGATAAAGGTTGTGAGCATCGTTGTAGCTCTTCTCTCCCTCTCATCACGAATGGTACGGCAGGCCATGATGGCCGGGATGCCGCAGCCTGTACCGATAACTACAGGTATAACTGACTTGCCGGAAAGGCCAACTCTCTTGAATATAGGGTCCATTACTGCGCTTACACGCGCCATGTATCCGCAGTCTTCCAGAAGAGCAATCAGGAAGTACATTACCATTACCAGAGGCAGGAAGCCGACTACGGCTCCCACGCCGCCTACGATACCGTCTGCAAGCAGCGCAGAGAGGATCGCCGGGCTGTTCTCAAGCTGTCCGGCTACCCATTCCTGGAAGGTCGTGATCCAGCCTACCAGCCAATCTGCCACAAGAGGTCCGAGCCATGTCTGAGATACCCAGAAAACGCCCCACATGACCACGGCGAAAATCAGGATGCCGGCGATTGGATTAGTAAGTACTGCATCTGCCTTGTCTGATGAAGTCGTCTCTGTTGAAAGGGTTTTTCTTGTTTCGACATCTGCTACAATGCCGTTGACAAAGCTGTAGCGCTTGCGGTCTTCTGCATCTACTGCATTCTTATCATGAAGGTTGATATCTGCCTGCATATAAGGAGCCTTCTGTACAGTCCCGGCAAGAGATATCGCCTTGGCGATCATCTCACTGATGCCCTTATTCTCTGTTGATACAGTCTCATATACCGGGCAGTTGAGCTTTGCAGAAAGCTTAGCTGCATCGATCTTGGTGCCTTCTTTTTCGTTGATATCTGTCTTGTTGAGTGCTACGACAACAGGAATGCCAAGTTCAAGAAGCTGTGTGGTGAAAAACAGTGATCTGCTCAGGTTCGTAGCATCTACGATGTTAACGATAGCATCAGGATTAGCAGTACGAACATATTCGCTTGTAATACCCTCTTCCGGGGTAAACGGTGACATCGAATAAGCACCCGGCAGGTCTACAGCGATGACCTCTTTGCCGCCGGAGAACTCTTTTTTGAGCTGATACTCTTTACTTCCTACGGTAACACCGCCCCAGTTTCCTATCTTTTCATTTCTGCCCGTCAGGGCATTGTACATAGTTGTCTTGCCGCTGTTAGGATTTCCGGCAAAAGCGATTCTCATCTGAAACTCCTCCTTAAATATATAATCCTTATTTTATTACCCTATATGATGATTGCTTCGGAAAGCATCTTATCGAGATTGTACCTTCCGTCTTTTATGACGACGATACAGCTGTTTTTCTTTTTCGATATCAGTGTTATCGGCTCTCCCTGATAGCAGCCCAGTCTGAACAGAAACGAATTCATCTCATCATCGTCAGTATTGAGCTCTTTGATGATGTATGTCTGTCCCGGCTCGGCGTTCATAAGCGTCTTTTTTTCATTTACAGTTCCGGCTGATTCTTTCTCCACAGCTTTTCCTGCAGCACTGTTACTAAGCTTATAAGCAAGTTCCATATTGCCCCTCCTATATTGTTAGATATCTTTAACTATTGTTAGTTATAGCTAACTTGGATAGCTTTGTCAAGTCAATTCCGACTATATTTATAGGATTTTCTATTGTACAGATCTTGTCAGGCTGCACAGCTTCAGACAATAAAAAAACGGCTAATGCCCAATGTCATTTAGTTAATGACAGAATAATCGAACTGGGAACTGCAGAATATGCGGATCCCAGTTTTTCTTTGTGAGAATATCTGTTTTGAAACTAAAGT
>Ga0310695_10011586_pt1 | contig 12571 bp, 9 predicted proteins | sample RumenRJG_04DNA_FD_203882 | JGI IMG/M metagenome (GOLD analysis project Ga0310695, IMG submission 203882) | Bovine rumen microbial communities from Lethbridge, Alberta, Canada - RJG_04 (v2) (version 2) | ecosystem: Host-associated > Mammals > Digestive system > Stomach > Rumen | place: Canada...
GAGGTAATTGTCGGATTCTATGATAACATCCTTGCTTACATCGCCTTTGCGGATTTGAGGATTGTTTTTTTGCGCCTCGTCTAATAGCGAAATGAGTTTTTCCTTGTAGGTGGTTTCGATGTCCTCGCGCATCAGTTTGAGTGTGTATCCATCGGCGATAGATTTGTCGTAATAATACTTGTCGATATAGTCGCCAAACACCTTCCACGATGCGCGTTCATCTTTCAAAAGCGGCGTGCCCGTGAGTGCAATTTTGATGGCGTCGCGGTCGGCATCGAGAAGGTTTGCCAAAAACGAGCCTTTGGGATTGTAGCCACGGTGTGCCTCGTCGATGAAGAAAACACGTTGGAGGTTGATGTTGTAATTTGGCGGAAGCGTTACTTTTTGATGGTCTTCCTCAAATTTTTGGATGTTTACCACCATAATTTCTTCCTCGCCGGCATAGTTGGCAACGATATGAGTGTTTTTAAAATCGTCCATCAACTCCTTGCGGCTTTCGGCGGTGCGCACACGTAGTCCGCGTGCCGAAAATTCGTCTTTTGCCTGTTGCATAAGGCTCAGACGGTCAACTATAAAATAGAATTTGGCAACAGCATTTTGCTTGGCGAGATAGTCGGTGAGGCTTTTTACAGAATAATACGCCAACGCCGTCTTGCCGCTGCCCTGAGTGTGCCAAATGATGCCCGACTTTACGCCCTGCGAAAGTTTTCGGCGAATAGCGAGCGATGCAAAAAGTTGCTGATAACGCATCACGTGCTTTTGTAGTTTTACAACAGTTTCGCCTGTGTCGATTTTGTTCTTTTGTTCCACGTAGGCAAAGCCGTAATGCAGCAAAAATAAGAACCTTTCGCGGCTCAATAGCGACGTAAGAACACGGTTTGTGGGCGTGTCGGGGCGTTTGTTGGTCTGATATTCGGGCAATTGGCTCAGCACCACTTTGTTAAAAGCCCTCAAAATTGCAATTTCGTCGTTTGGCAAAATGTTTTTGAGCCTGAAATTTTCGTAAAACGACTGTTTTTGCTCTCTGAAAACATTGAAAAAAATATTTTCGGACGCAATCGAGGCGTAAAACGCACCTTGCACCGGCACACGGCTGTCGGTGTCGTATTCCTGATTGTTGGAAAATATCATCAACTGCGTAACATTCAAGAACCTGCGGAATTGTTTGTTTTTCATCCGTTGGTTCATACGGTTGCGCTCGGCGAGGATGCCGTCTTTGTTGTTAGGGATTTTTACCTCGATAAAAGCAAGCGGCAAACCGTTGATAAAGCACGTAATGTCGGGGCGGAAATTGTCGCCTGTTTCCTCGTTTTTGCAAGTAAATTCGGCTGTGCAGTGCCATTGGTTGTTGTCGGGATTGTCGAAATCAATGATTTTGATTCCCGATGTGGCATTGATTTTCTTGTAAAATTCGCGCCCGAGGTCGTCGTTGTTGGCAATGCGTACAAGGTCGTTGCGCAAGATTTCAATCTCTTGCGCCGCAATACCGGGATTGAGTTTTTGCACACACACCTTGAACACATCGGTTAAGATATTAGTCTTGTGGTCGTATTCGCCAACCACAGGCAAATACTTGTAACCCAACCGCATAAGGTGCAAAATAGCCGGTATCTGAACCCTTGTTGCCTCTGAAAATAACTTTGCCATACGCAAAAAAGTTTTTTAAATGGCAAAGTTACGAAATTTTTTTTGAATGGGAGCAAAAAGTTATCTCCCTTTTTTGGGAAATTACTACAAAATCATCCCAGCACCCACGGTCTCAAACGTAAACGGGTCAACGAATAAGTTTAACTTGGTCATAACGCCTAAAAGTTTTTTCTTGGGTGATAATGATTAAACGATAAAATTAATTCTGTATTCGTCTTTGTCGCTGACAGAAAAATTCTTAGTTTCGTTGAAATCCTCCAAAACGAGTTTCAGTTTTGAACCCTTTTTTAGGCTCTCCTCAAAATAAAATTCTCCGTTCTGATTGGTCCTACAAGATGCTAAAACCTCTGTTTCATGGTCGTTTTCCGCTCGAAACAATTTTAACGATAGGTATTTTTGCGGCTTTACATCACTATCTGTAACCCGCCCTGATATTATATAGAAAAAATAATCATCCATAATCCCGTTTTTTTGTTAGAAAATTATGGGAACAAAACTATAAAAACTATTTCAACCGCACAAAAAAAAGAAACCCACTCATTAAGAAAAGGTTTCTTTTATGGAAAATTTAAAGATTGCGGAACCTCACGTCCCGACGATTGAGTATATAAGTAATAGTTTTAAGTCGTTTTTTTGCTTTTATTAGGGAGCGTTTGTTATTTTTAACACTACAAAGTAACAGTTTTTTTTTCAAAGACACCCTCATTCATTTTATTCATTTTGTTTTTTCCTGAAATTTCAATAATTTTTTTTACTCATAAGAGGGGAAAAAATCCATTTTGCACACTTCTTTTACCCTCCTTTAAACTCCTTTTGCGCGCTCTAAGGCTGATTAGAACAAGCTGCAAAAAAAACAATGCCGCAATTAAAAGATTAAATTTTCTTAGTTTGTTATTTTTAATTAGTTCTGATGATTTTTTTTAATGCACTACAAATATTATGAAAAAATTTAATACGGTATTTTTTTATTAAATAAAATCTGCTTAATTTTACGGCGTAAAAAATTCAATTAAATGGACAGACGGGTAGTAATCAGTGGCATGGGAATTTGGTCTTGTTTAGGATCTGACATCAAAACTGTTAAGGAATCACTTTATAAGGGAAAATCAGGAATCGGCATTCTTGAGGACAGATTAAAATACGGATACCGTTCGGGACTTTCAGCAATAGTGGAAACACCGTTAATCACCAAAGCCATGTTGGACAGACACATCCGTGTCGGAATGCCAGAACAAGCTCAATACGCTTACATGGCATCAAAAGAGGCTTTTCAACAAGCCGGAATCGATGAAAAATATCTTTTGGAAAACGAAATCGGTTGTATTTTCGGCAACGACTCTTCTGCAAAACCCGTAATCGAAACTTTCAAAATAATGGAAGAAAAACACGATACTGCAATGTTAGGCTACGGCGCAGTGTTACAATCAATGAATTCTACCGTTACGATGAATTTAAGTACGATTTTTCATTTAAGAGGAATAAATTTTACAATCAGTGCGGCCTGTGCAAGCGGCAGTCATTCAATAGGATTAGGCTATATGATGATAAAACAAGGGCTTCAAGAGGCTGTTTTATGCGGCGGTGCACAAGAAACCAACCAGTATTCTATGGCATCTTTTGATGCGATAACGGCATTTTCTACCCGTATGGAGGCTCCCGAAAAAGCAAGCCGCCCCTTTGACAAAGACAGAGACGGACTTGTCCCGAGCGGCGGTGCAGCAGCTTTAGTGCTTGAAAGTTATGAAAGCGCGAAAAAAAGAGGCGCAAATATTATCGCAGAGGTAAAAGGTTACGGCTTTTCGGGAAACGGCAGCCATATCCAAAAACCGAGCGATTTAGGCAGCATTACAGCCATGACAAGAGCCTTAAAAGATGCAGAAATTTCCCCCGACGAAATAGATTATATCAACGCCCATGCCACAAGCACGCCACAAGGCGATATGTATGAGGCTATTGCGTTAGACAAAATTTTTCACGGCAAACACGCCCTTATCAGTTCTACGAAATCCATGACAGGACACGAATGTTGGATGGCGGGAGCAAGCGAAATCGTTTATTCAGCGATTATGATGCAAGATAATTTCGTAGCACCAAACATAAATTTTGAAAATCCCGACCAATATTCAGAAAAATTAAATATCGCAGCCAAAACTATTGACAAAGAAATAAATACAGTTTTGAGCAATTCCTTCGGCTTCGGCGGAACAAATTCGGCTTTGATTATAACCAAATGTAAAGATTAAAAAAAAGAAAATTATGCACTTAACACCGGCATTAAAAGAAAAATATACCCAAGAACACCTTTCAGCACCTCAGGCACAAAGACTTGCAGAATTTATTGCATGGTCGCCCGTAGTTTTTCAGGCCTCAAGGCTGATGGTAAAATTTGGAATTTTAGACCTTATCCGCGACTCCGATTCAGGCCTAACAAGAGAAGAAATTTGTGAAAAAACCTCATTATCGGATTATGCGGTAAAATGTTTGACTGAGGCCTCGCTTTGCATCGGAACAATTCTCGTTGATGAAGAAACCAATCGTTTCACACTTTCAAAAACGGGTTGGTTTCTGCTAAACGATCCTGCGGCAAGAGTTAATATGGATTTTTGCCACGATGTCAATTATTTAGGCTGGTTCAATTTGGAAGAATCGCTTTTGACAGGCAAACCCGAAGGTCTAAAAAATTTCGGTTCATGGCCGACAATTTACGAAGGTCTTTCGTCTCTGCCCGAAAAAGTTCAAAAAAGTTGGTTCGCTTTCGATCATTTTTACAGCGATTCGTCTTTTGACGAGGCTTTGGAAATAATGTTCAAAAAACATTCCGTTAAAACACTTTACGACATAGGCGGCAACACAGGCAAATGGGCGTTAAGATGCACGGATTATTCTCCCGAGGTAAAAGTTACGGTCATCGATTTAAAACAGCAAATTTCTTTGATGCAGGCTAATATTTCCGGCAAAAACGGTGCGGAAAGAATCAGCGGACTCGGCATTGACATCCTAAAAAAAGAAAGCGTTTTGCCAAAACTTGAAGGCGGTCTTGACGCTATTTGGATGAGTCAGTTTTTGGATTGTTTCAGCATGGAGCAAATTGTTGATATTCTAACAAAAGTAAAAGAGGCAATGGACTCAAAAACAAGAGTTTACATAATGGAAACGCTTTGGGACAGACAAAGATTTGAACCGGCAGCGTTTTGTCTTACGATGACAAGCCTTTATTTTACGGCTCTTGCTAACGGCAACTCCAAAATGTACAATACTTCAGACATGAAAACTTGCATCGAAAAAGCAGGTTTGGAAATAGAGGAAATTTATGACAATTTAGGACAAGGACATTCAATTTTAATTTGCAAACTAAAATAAAAAAAATAAAAAAATGACCAAAACAGAAATTTTAGAAACTGTTAAAAAGTTTCTTATTGAAGAACTCGAAATTGACGAAGACAAAATCAAAGAAAACGCAAAACTCAAAGATGATATGGGAATTGACAGCCTTGATTTCGTGGACATTGTTGTAATCGTAGAAAAGAATTTCGGTTTTAAAATCAAACCCGAAGAAATGTCTGCAGTTGTAACGCTCAAAGATTTTTGCGATTACATCGAAAGTAAAGTAAACGCTTAAAAAAAAATTCCAAAAACCAAAAAGGCTGTTTTTTTTGAAGAAAAAATTATGGTAGAAATAATTTCCGACAATATTATAAGTCCGTTAGGTTTTTCAACAAAAGAGAATTACGAATGTGTAAAAAACGGAAAAACAGCATTAAAAACGTTTTTTTTCAGCGGTATTGCCTCAGAAATTACGGCTGCACTTTTTTCAAAAGAACAAACCTCGGTTCTCTCTTTAGAAGGATTTTCGAGGTTTGAAAGCCTTGTTTTGCGCTCAATAGAAAACGCAATAAAAAATTGCAGGGAAGATTTTAAGTCCGAGCAAGCCGTTTTTATACTCAGCACCACAAAAGGCAACATCGAACTTTTGGATGAAAATTCTAAAAACGAAAAATTTTCCGTGTCGCAATCTGCAAAAAAAATCGCCGATTATTTCAATTTTTCATCTTCGCCGATAACGATTTGCAATGCTTGCATTTCGGGCGTTCACGCTATTATAACGGCACAAAGACTGTTGGAAAAAGGCTTTTACAAATACGCAGTCGTATGCGGGGCAGACCTACAAAGCCTTTTCACAATATCGGGATTTTTCTCACTAAAGGCAATGTCAAACGACAAATGCCGTCCCTTTGATTTGGAACGTTTAGGAATGAATCTCGGCGAGGCCGGAGCAACCATAATTTTAAAACAATCCGACCAAAAAGAAAATACGTCAAATCAAAATTGGAAAATTATTTCCGGTATTGTCAGAAACGATGCGTATCATATCAGCTCACCCTCCAAAAACGGAGAAGGCTCATTTCTTGCCATTGAATCCGCTGTTAATGAGGAAATAAAACAAGATTTAGCTTTTATCAACGCTCACGGAACCGCCACAATGTTCAACGACCAAATGGAGGCTTCAGCAATTTCAAGAGCGGGACTAAACAACGTGCCTGTCAATGCGTTAAAAGGATTTTTCGGGCACACGCTCGGCGCGGCAGGAATTTTGGAAACGATAATTTCAAAAGCCGCGATTGAGGACAAAACCGTTTTGGGAACTTTAGGATACAAGGAAAGAGGCGTTTCAGCAGAATTAATTTTATCAAATCAAAATACAAAAACCGATAAAGAAACATTTTTGAAACTGATTTCAGGTTTCGGAGGTTGTAATGCGGCTCTCGTTGTCTCAAAAAACGTTTTTCCAAAGAAAAAAATATCGGATTTTTCAATTAAGAAAACTCATCACGTTGTTTTAAAACCGAATACATTAACAATTGATAATCAAGAAATTACAAAAGAAACTAACGGAGATTTTCTGACGGAAATTTACAAAAACCGTATCAATGATTATCCGAAATTTTACAAAATGGATCCGCTCAGCCGTTTAGGTTTTATTTCAGGCGAAATGCTGAAAATTTTCATAAAAACGGAAAATTCTCCGGAAGAAATTTCAACGGTATTTTTCAACAATTCTTCGTCAATAGTTTCCGACAAAAATTTTCTTAAAACGATTTCCAACCCTAACGATTTTTTTCCGAGTCCGTCAATTTTTATTTACACTCTGCCGAATATCGTAACGGGCGAAATCGCTGTCAGAAACGGTTTTAAAGGCGAAACAGCGTTTTATATTTTAGACAAAAAAGATGAAGAAACAATGCAAAAAATCATTTCAACGGTTTTTCTTGACAAGAAAATTAGGCACGTTATAGGCGGTTGGCTAAATTACAATTCACCTGAAGATTTTCTTGCGGATTTGTTCATTTTCTCAAAAAATTAAACGATTATTATGAAAAAAAACATTGTTATAACGGGAGCAGGAATAATTTCGGCAATAGGGAATTGCAAAGAAAGCGTTTTGGAATCGCTAAAAAAGCAAAAAACAGGCATCGAAAAAATCAAAATACTTGATACCGTTCACAAAGATTTTCCCTCAGGCGAGGTAAAAATGACTGATTCCCAGCTGAAATCTTCACTTGAAATTCCTCAAACCAAATTAATAAGTCGTAATGCACTTTTAGGAATTTATGCGGCAAAAGAGGCACTTTTACAAGCCGGAATCAACAAAGAAAACAAAAACGGCAAAAAAATATTTTTTATCTCCGGCACAACTGTCGGCGGAATGGATTTAACGGAAAAGTTTTACAAGGATTTTCCTCAAAATACAGAATGTTTAAAACAGCATGATTCAGGCAGTTGCACGGATTTAACGGCAGAATATTTTGGCATTTTCGACAATGTTATAACCATTTCAACAGCTTGTTCTTCGGCTGCTAACGCTTTGATTTTAGCCTCGAGATTAATCAAGGCCAGCAAGGCTGACATCGTTGTTGCAGGCGGAGCTGAAGCATTAACGAAATTTCATCTCAACGGGTTCAACTCGTTGATGATTATCGACAAAGAAATTTGCAGACCTTTTGACCAAAACAGAGCCGGACTCAACCTCGGAGAAGGTGCAGCATACGTTGTTTTGGAAACTTCAGAAAGTGCAAAATCAAGAAATGCCTCTCCCCTAACCTATTTAGTCGGCGGTGCTAATACTTGCGATGCGTTTCATCAAACTGCATCTTCTCCCGAAGGCGAGGGCGCATACAATGCAATGAAACAGGCTTTGGAAGAGGCGGGATTAAGCCCGAGGGAAATTGATTATATCAACGCACACGGCACAGGCACACCGAACAACGACGAAAGTGAATCACAAGCCTTAAAACGAATTTTCTCTGACCATATACCGCTTTTTTCAAGCACGAAATCATTAACGGGACACACCACAAGTGCCTCAGGTGCTATTGAAAGCGTCATTTGCATTTTGGCAATGCAAAATAATTTTGCCCCGGGAAATCTCGGTTTTGAAACAAAAATGGAGAATTTTGATTTTTCACCGATAAAAGAAAACACACCCAAAATTCTTAAAAACGTTATCTGCAATTCTTTCGGTTTCGGTGGCAACGATTCATCGCTTATTTTTTCGATTAATCCGCCAAAAGAAAACGCCAAAGATTTTGTTTATAACGAAGAAATAAAACTTGAAACGCCAGTCAAAGTGGAAATCAACAGCGAAGAGGAATTATCAAAACTAAAAAACTTTTTGAAACCGGCGGAAAGCAGACGGCTTTGCAAAATTATGAAAACCTCGCTTTTAACCTCGTTAGAAGCACTTTCAAAAGCGGGAATCCAAACTCCTGATGCGATTATCACAGCCACGACTTTGGGCTGCTGGGAAAACAGCGAAAAACTTTTGGAACAGATAACTTTTGAGGGCGAAGAAATGTTGAAACCGACACTTTTTATGCAAAGCACGCACAACACAATCGGCAGCAATATCGCCATTAAAACCGGTTGCAAGGGTTATAACATCACTTACACTCAAGGTGAAAATTCCATGAAATGTGCCATGGAAGATGCCGTTTTGTTATTAAAAAGCGGAATGTGCAAAAACGTTTTAATCGGACTCCATGACGAAACTACCAAGAAATACAGAGAACTCACAAATCAAACGGATTTACCTGAAATTCATTCAGTTGCAATTATAATAAAAACAGCGGAATAAATTAAAAATGGAAAAGCGAAAAGTCATAATCATAGGCAGCGGTTTAGGCGGACTCAGCACAGCTGTAATTTTAGCAAAATCAGGTTTCAAAGTTACGGTTTTTGAAAAAGAAAAACAAATAGGCGGCTGTTTGCAATGTTTCAAGCGCGGTAATGCCAAATTTGAAACGGGAATGCACTTTTTAGGAAGTGCGAAAGAAGGTCAAACGTTGGACAAAATTTTGAATTTTTTAGAAGTTAAAAAAGATTTAAAACTCTTCGGACTCGATCCTACCGGTTATGAAATTATTTCGTTTCGAGGTCAAAAATACAAATTTGCCTCTCAAAAAGAGCCGTTTATCAATCAAATGTGCGAATATTTTCCAAGTGAAAGATACAATTTGGAAAAATATTTTTCGCTCATTGAGGAAATCACCCAAGCCTCTCCCCTACACTCGTTTCAATACTCCGGACCTGATATTCAAACTAATATGAAATACCGTTTTGAATCCGTAAACAGCGTTCTTGACAATATATTTTCCGATGATTTAATAAAGGAAGTTTTGGTCGGAAATATGCCTTTGTACGCCGCCCAAAAGGACAAAACGCCTTTTTCGACTCACGCTTACGTAATGAACTTTTATAACGCCGATTCCTCAAGAATTGTAGGCGGCAGCGATTCGATTACCTTTTCGATGAAAAAGACAATCGAAAAATACGGCGGTGAAGTTTTAGCATCAAGCTGTGTTACCGATATTGTGTGTCAAGATTTGAAATCCACCGGCGTAATAGTCAATGATTCAGAGTTTTATCCATCTGATTATGTTATCTCGGATTTGCACCCGGCATCAACGGTAAAACTTATCGGAAAACCTATCCGTCCGGCTTTCAGAAACAGAATCAACACATTGCCTCAAACACCGGGAGTCTTCAGCATTTACGTTGAATTTAAGGAAAATACAATGCCGTACATGAATTATAATTTTTACGGTTATAACAAAGAAAATACCGTTTGGGACTGCGAAAAATACACATTAAATTCTTGGCCTGAATGTTTTCTTTATATGCATTTTTGTCAGATAGAAAATCCTAAATACGCTCATACAGGAGTTATTTTGGCGTATATGCGTTTTTCTGAAGTTGAAAAATGGAGCGGCACTCATGTCGGAAACCGCGGAAAAGATTACGAAAATTTCAAAAAATTAAAAGCCGAAAAACTGTTGGAAACCGTTGAAAAACAAGTCCCCGGATTAAGAAATTGCATTAAAAATTATTATACCTCAACGCCCCTAACCTACCTTGATTACACGGGCACAAAAGATGGTTCGATGTACGGCGTGGCAAAAGATGTAAATTTAGGTCCTGCTTGCAGAATACCACACAGGACAAGAGTTTCTAATGTTTTTCAAGCCGGACAAAACGTTAATGCGCACGGAATGTTAGGCGTTTTGGTCGGCACGGTAATCACTTGCAGCGAACTTCTAACGCCAAGAAAAATGTTTGAACTGATAAATTAACGGTATTTTTCCAACGCTCTAATCATATTACGACCGATTTCGTAATAATCCTCAACGGTATAAACATCGAATTTATGATTAACATTCCAATCGGTTTCGAGTGTCGTGGAAAACTCCAAGTTCGGGAAAGTCAAATGATTCCACCAATCAGCAGTCAGACCGTCATAACCCTTTTGAAAATCACTGATTTCGGTCGGAACAAACTTGGCAAAGTCAAAAAAACAATCCCAATATTTATGAATGTTTTTGCGTTTTTTATCAATGTCAGCAAGGCTGAAATATGAAAAATTACGCTGAATATCACCACCGGGAAACGTTCCATGAATATCCCAAAACATATAATAACGGTAATAATTGGCAGTTTTAGTGATTTCGTTTTTTAGGATTTTGATTTCAGGACGTATTGTTTTGTCCCAATCGCGATTCAAATCCACGGGCAATCCCATTCTACCGCTTTGTCCCAAAACAACGTTTCTAATATCAACCATCGGAACAATTTTAAAAGTATATTTTCTTAAAAGTTTTTTCGCACATTCCTTGCTAAAAAGATATTCCAACATACCTTGCATAACGTAATTTGCCACCGATTCAAAAGCGTGCTGACGACAAATTATCCAAATAAGTTTTTTTCCGCGTTTTAAATATCTTTTGTCACCAATGGTAAGATATGGCATTTTTAAGGTGTCAGAATATTCCAAAAAGGCTTTTTCTCTGATATTTTCGGAATCGGAATGAGCATTAAAAAAATTTTCATAATCGGAATAGGAATACGGAAAACCCGTTGAAAAATACACCGTATCGTGTTCGGGTAAAAACTGAACCCTCAATTTTTTTCCGTAATCAAGAGATTTAACGCTGAAATATTTTTTGTGGTCGTAAGTATAAACGGGAAAATTCGGTTTAAAAAATCTTTGTTTGAAATTGCTGACAAATGTCAAAAGAGTGTCTTTTCTAAATCCCGCAACTCCGAAATTGAACCAAAGAGAATATGTGTTTAAAGAATCCGCATACGGCAAAAAATATACGGTATTAGTAAGACTATCGTATTTTTCTTGAGCAACATTTTGATTTTCAAGATTTTTAATAAATGTTACCTGTGAAAAACTACTATTTACGGTTAGAAAAAATAATATTATAAGAAAAAATTTTCTCATATTATAAGAAAAAGTAAAAACGTTGCGTTAAAGAAAAACACGTTGTATTTTTTTACGCAACGTTTTTACAAGGGAAACTATAAAAATTTATTTCTTAGTTAATTCCAAAGTATCTTGTGCGATAACGAGTTCTTCGTTAGTGGGCACAACGATAACTTTTACTTTTGATGTCGGTTTTGAAATTACCATTTCTTTGTCTCTAAGACCGGTGTTGATGGTATCGTCAAATTCGATTCCGAGGTTTTCGAGATTCATTGCAACGCCGCGTCTTGTGGTGTCGCCTTTTTCGCCGATTCCGCCGCAGAAAACAAGAACATCGCAACCGTTCATTGCAGCCATGTAAGCACCGATGTATTTTTTGATGCTGTAATCTTGCATTTTGCAAGCAAGTGCTGCGCGGTATTCTTTTCTTACGAAAGCAGCCTCTTCAACGTCTCTCATGTCGGAAGATACGCCTGAAATACCGAGAACGCCTGATTTCTTATTAATAAAGGTGTTCATATCTTCGGGTTTCAACGCACCGTTTTCAAACAAGTACGGGAAAACAGCCGGGTCGATAACGCCGCAGCGTGTACCCATTACAACGCCTTCACAAGGAGTCAAACCCATTGACGTATCAACGACTTTGCCGTTTTCGATTGCAGCGAGTGATGCGCCGTTTCCGATATGACAAGTGATGATTTTTGTTTTGTTGTAGTCAAGACCCAAGATTTCGCAGGCACGTTTAGAAACGTATCTGTGGCTCGAACCGTGGAAACCGTAACGACGGATATGATATTTTTCGTACAATTCGTAAGGAATTGCGTACATATATGCGTAATCGGGAATCGTCTGATGGAAAGCCGTGTCAAAAACTGCAACCTGGGGAAGAGACGGCAATATTGCTTTAATTGCTCTGATGCCTTTGAGGTTAGCCATCTGATGAAGAGGTCCGAGCGGTGCAATTTCTTCGATTTTAGCGATAACTTCGTCGTTAATCAAAACTGATTGTTTGAAAAATTCGCCACCGTGAAGTACTCTGTGTCCTGCTGCGTCAATCTCGTTCAAAGAAGCAATAACGCCTAAATTTTTATCAGTTAAAGTACTCAAAACCAATTCGATAGCCTCTTTGTGATCGTTCATAGGCTTTTCGATTTTGGTCTT
>Ga0310695_10011588_pt1 | contig 12568 bp, 15 predicted proteins | sample RumenRJG_04DNA_FD_203882 | JGI IMG/M metagenome (GOLD analysis project Ga0310695, IMG submission 203882) | Bovine rumen microbial communities from Lethbridge, Alberta, Canada - RJG_04 (v2) (version 2) | ecosystem: Host-associated > Mammals > Digestive system > Stomach > Rumen | place: Canada...
GGTGGCTTCTGCCTGTTTTGTGGATGCATCAAAGTTTGCTCCCATAGCCGTAGCCGAGGAGGAAACAGCGTCCTTCATGGCCGTCATCTCTTCGGCAATTTTGGAGATGGAATCCGTCAGAGCAGTCGTATCGGCAGAGAGCCTGATGGTGCTGTCGTTCATTTTGAAACTCCTGAAAATAAAAAAGGATCTCTAGGTGAGATCCTTAGTAGAATAAATATGCATTTGTGAAAACAATAACAGTGCATATGCTGTTCGAAACGATAATTTTAGTTAATTCTGATCATTCCCATAAATTTGGCATCAACAACTTCAGTTGTTACATCATTATCAATGTTTTGGATACAACAACATTTCAAATAATCCTCTCCACATTTTTTACACTTTAATTTTTTTATAAGCCAAAATGGAGCAATTTGTGTTTGAATCTCATTATCATTAGAAAGAACCTTCTTAACTTCATAATATGACAAATCTTTTTTAAATAACTCCTGTAGTATGTTTGGAGGGATAATATTTCTTCTCAATGTTAATAAATTATCTTGCAGTAGTTTAAATTTATCTGGTGAATTATTACCTAACTTAAATTGATTATTGTTTTTATAGACATTTTCAATCCATTCTTCGAGTGGTAAATCACCATATTTTTTAATGTTCCTAAGTAATTTATCAAGATCCTCTATATGGCCAACAAAAGACATGTACACAGCTTCTTTATCTTGATTTAAAACTATGCAGAAAGAAATAATTATGTCATTGTTTTCTTTCATCCATACACAGAATAATTCTTGAATTGCTTCCAAAACATAATTAGCAATGCATTCGTTTTTGCAATACATTGTTGGGAAGTTGCAAACATTGTCAAAAAAATCTAAAAAAAATAGATTTGTGGGAATTGTTAACACCAATCCTTTTCTTTTTAAGAGCTTTAAAAGTGTAATTACTTCAACATCAGCTACTTCATTAGTATCTCCACTTGTATAAGTTAAGATATCTCCTTTTATGATAATATCGCTCTCTATTTCAATTTTATTGGCCAAATGTAAATATATACGAACACCATCCCCTTTGCTTAACTTTATGTAATCATCAGGGGGATTCATAGATAATTTGTGTTCATGTCGCTCTTTTTTTATTTCATCATACTGTATATCAACACCACCAAAGTACTCTCCAATTAGTGAATTTTCTCTATAAAAGCTACTAATCAATTCTTTCCATAAAAGAATAGAAAAATCATTATCAATCCGCCAAAGTTTAACGTAGTTTGAATTTTTACCACATTTGCTTATGTCTGTTGTATTATCCAGCCGATCCAATATTTGTGTTTCATCATATAGCCTTACTGCTCCATCAAGATGATTTGGTAATCCAGAGTCTGGATTCAGCATGCTATGAACATACCTACATCCCCAAATCATGTTTTTACCATTGTCAAAAGTAATACTTTCTCGGTCACATAATTCTTCGCATTCAAATGTCCTTCGCTCATCTTGTTCGTGCCAATAAAACTGAGTTTCAACAATATTTGAATAATGATCATATGGAATATTTTTATTACAAGTAACACCTTCTGGTATGGATTTTAAATCTTCATTAAAAATAGGGCCTCTGATATATTGATATTCCATATCTAAATGCTCAGTTCCAGGAAGTCCTACTACATTCATATCTAGCGCCAATTGGACTTTGAGATTTGGGTGTTTCCTTAGTTTTTCAAAGGAAAAAAAGAACTCTCTATTAGTAGAATTCCACAAAGAAAAAGATCTTCTAAAAAATTGATGGGCAAATAACAAATAACCATCTTTTCGAAACACACCAGGAATTAAAATATCTTTTAAATATACAGGTTCCAAATCATTAATATCTGTTAAACCATCCTTAAAACCATTAGTCCATTCGGGAAATAATTTCTTAACAATATCTGTATCATATATAGCCACTGCTTCTTGAATTGGGGCAACTTGATATTGGTTTGTGATTATACCTTCTAATTTTTTAACCAACAGTTCAATATCATGGGAATGTTGTTCACAAAAATTAAAATATTTTGTATATACTAGTTTTAGGATTTGATTAAACTCTTCCGGTGACTCCGAAATGGCACAGTTATTTGTAAGATAAGCTTTACCTGGTTCTAGGTACACCCCAGTTAATTTAGAATAACCTATAGGTCTAGTACTATCATGCCCAATGTTCATGGGAATAGCGCTATTCCACTCCGTTTTGTAAAGCTCCAAAATAGTATTTAATGGGATGTTATCATTATTTCTATTAATGCCATCCGATAATGTTACCCCCTGATATATTTTCATCTGTTGCCCCCAGGTCTATATAAAATTATTAGATTCTAACGCACAATCAATGATAAAAGTATATATCAACAAGTAAAATGGGGCATGCAAAACAGTTTTATGAAAAATTGAATAATCAAATTTGTAAAGTAACTTGTTTATCCAATATCTATTTCATCATCCGTTTAAACTTTCTGATATTATCTCCACAATCGCTTTCAGTCATACCGCTTTGGTACCTTTCATGCGGATGCGTTTCGTAGTATTCTTCCTGAAAAACCACCGACCAGTAATTGAACTCGGTGGTGGGATATTCAAGAACTTCTGAGATTGGGCGGTGAAGCTCCCGGGCAATTCTCACCGCCAGTCTGAATACGAAACTGCCCCGGATTAGTTTTTTAGGTGTGTTTCACCCGTGATGTTGAGAGCCGAGAAGGCATTAACAAGCTGGAGCAGTACCTTATTCGGCACTGATTCCATAAAGGCATCGAAATCCTCCGGCTTTTCGGTGAGGTTGCCGTCAGCGTCACAGAGGGATGCATGCATCATCTTAAGGACACGAAGCTGTAAATCCTTTTCACCTTCAAAGTCGAGACGTGCCTTGCCGGAAAGCTCACGCAGGTAAAATTCCACACCATCAACGGTCACCTTGCTGACTTTGAATTTCAGCCCCTTGATTTGATCTAAATAAGACATGGTTATTCTCCTTCGTTTTCAGTAGTTTGAGTCTGTTCAGCAGTATCGGCATTCGACCAAACAACATCAGATGCCTGTCTGCCAGAAACCTTAAGCTGCATAAAGCCGTCAGCAGAGCCGGACATAATCTGATAGCCGAGAAGCTTCAAATCATAGGTTGCTCTGGTGCCGTTCGGCCACTGATGACGGATGCGAACAGTCTGCTGTGCCTCAGCGGCGGCAATGAGAGCCTGCTGGTCAGCGTCATCATCGTAGTAGTAGATGGTGAGTTCCTTTTCAGCAGAATCTTTAAGTCCTCCGCAGTAAACCTTTCTGTCATCATCGATGGTGGTGCATTCCACGGATTCTGCAATGTCACCGATATCCCCAAGCTCCTGAGCTCCTTTAAGCGGTAACCAGGTAACTCCATCATCGGTTGAGAACTGGGAATGAGTTCCTCCGAGAAGTACCGGCTCCTTTGCCTTGTAATCGTAAAGCTGTGTATGTTTAGCCATTTCTGTTTTCTCCTATTTCAATAAATCGGCCATAGATGTTTCAACCTGCTGAACCACAATGGCCACTGCGTTTTGATCTACCCTGCGTTGTATCGCTTCAATAAAATGACGGGCAGATATGCCCTTAACCTTGCCGCCATGCTGACTGGCTTTTTTAGTAGCTTTGGCCTTAACCGCAGCAAGCTTTTTTGTATTCCTTTCCATCATGGCCTGATATCGCTCCCGCTGTTTCTGCGTTTTGGCAGAGGCGAGATTAAGATGGGCCTTGTTGATGGCAATCTGATATTTGTTGGCAATGAGCTGTTGAATTACCCTGTTTCCTTCAAGACTTGAGCCTTTACCGACAGTGTGATCACGGGTACCGGCATTAAGCCAGTGATTAAGAGTCTTTGGCGGGATATGAGGCTTTTTGCCTTCCTTGCCGCCTTTAACCTTACTCACCGGCAGAAAGTGTATGTACGAGATGACGCGGTTAGGGTCTGAGCGTACTCTTGATGATTTGATGCCGGATACAGATTTGCGGTAAATGCCGGTATGAGCTTTAAAGTGGGTACTGATGTAACCCGTGAGTTCTTCCCTGGCTCCCGTTTCCTTAAGAGCCTCCTTCAGAATTACACGGCTGATTTTGGTCTGAAGTTTTGCTGGCAGACCTTTGAGCTTTTCTGCAAGTACATCAGCACCGGAGGTATCTGCTTTAATCATCGTTCAACAAACTCCATACTTACTGCATTGCCCCAGAATCCAACCTCGGGGTCGTACTCAGTGGGGGTTATGCTGTTTACCATGATGAGCCGGAAAACCTCCGAGTATTTGCCATCAGTGGCAGCCACCAGCCGGTCCGTAATGGCATCACAGGTGTCGGCACTTACAAACGAGAAGATAAAAATCTCAAAGCCATGCCGCACATCATGGGCATCGCCGTCAATTGTTCTGCCGGAAAACTCGGTAGCCTGTCTGGTTATCAGCGATGCGGTTTTAACGTTATTCGGAACAATGTCAAAGTAGGCTTTCTGCCCGGTGATGTCTTCCACCAGAGCCTTAACCTTTGCTTTCATTTCACTGATTGAAATCATGTGGTAATCCTCTGATTATCATTAAGTCCTGCATAGCTGCAGCCAAGCAGAATTTCTCCCTTATGCTTATCCGCAGATAAATTATCGATTCCGTAGAACTTGTCATTCCATCGAATAAGGCAGTCATCCGAAAGACCGGAAAGGTAGCGGATAAGCACGGTAATCTGACCGCTCTGCACATCGACACCGCTGCGCATCTGGTCACGGGTGGTAACCGACCTTACATTTGCCCAGACTGTACCGGAAAGCTCGTAGTCATCCAATGAGGTAAGATTCCTTTCAGCCTTTGGTTCATAAATCTGTATACGTTCGTTTAACGTTCCTGTTTCCATCAGAATGCCTCCTGTCTTGAGCCGAACAGCATGGAGCGCAGAGCCAGCGTAAGAGACTTAAAATCAGCTTCGGTTCTGTGCTCAAACATGTAGTTGACGGCATACATCACCGCAGCCTTGCCGTACTTCGAGCCGTAAAGCACCTTCACATCATCGGTTCTTATCACATCCATGCAGAGCCTTTCAGCCGAGCCGATAAGAGAGCGAATAAGCGTATCGTCCTCGCTGCCGTCAACTCTGAGGTAGTTCTTCATTTCCTTGAGGGTAATGCTCATGTCAAAACTCCAAAAAAGCCTCCATCAACAGAGAAAAACTCAGTTAAATGAAGGCATAAAAAAAGCTCCGTTATGGAGCTTTAGGGTTTCACGGTCTTACCGCCGGTGATGGTAAGGATTTGCACCGCTTCCGGCAGGATTAACTTACCATCCACTCGCTCTTTGGCCACATAGCCAATCATGCCGTTACCAGCAAAAAGCTCGGTTAACTGTTTGAAGGAACGGGTACCGCGGTCACCGATGTTGTAGTAGCTGTAGTCACCAAAGGCAATCTTGCCTTCCGGACAGAACGGTGAGGTATACACATCGTAGCCCAGGAGCTTATCCGGTTCACCGGAAGTCAGTGCCGGCTGCCAGAGGTACACACCGTTGTTATCCTTAAGCTGTCTGATGGCAGCCACCAGCTTGTCATGCATAATGAATTTTGCAGACTTGCGGTACGGACGCTTTAAGGAGTAGATAAGCTGCATAAGGTGGTCGGCAGTTACAGATGCGGCAGACAAAGCAGCAGTACCGCCACCGGTTTCTGCAAAAAGCCCCAAAGGCTGACCGCGACCGGTACCGTTCAGGAATGCATCCTCTTCAGCGTTGGCGAGCGCCTTGCCGAACTGGTCAATGATGTAGTTTTCCAGTGGAAACTGGGCATCGTAGAGAAGTTCCTCGGTTACCTTGATGGCCACATGAAGCTTATGGGCATCAAGCAAAATCTGATCAAAGGTAGCTTCACCAAAGGACAGTGCTCCGCCTTCCTCAATCCAAGCGGCAGCAGGCTTGGTGGCGGCGATGTTAATCTTGTGCTCGCCGGAGGTGGTGATGATGTTACCCAGAGAGCGCATGATATTTTCTTCGGTAAGTACATCAATAAGACGGGAGTCGTATTCCTCCGGAACCAGGTAACCGCCATCAGCATCCACGCCTTCCTGCAACACGTTGGAAACCTGTTTGAAGTTGGAGCGCAGAGCCTTAAGCATTCCTGCCTTGTATTCATCAGAGGCACGACCGCGCTTTACCACAGAGTCAGTAGCAGGAGATACAGAGGCAGGCTTTGATGTAAGGGGCTGATTAACGGGACGGGAAAGTTCTGCATCAATTGCCTCCTGTCGTTCAAGTCTTGCAATCTCTTTGCTCAAATCGGTAATGTCCTGCTCCATTCGTGTGTAGGTGGCATCATCCTCGGCGGTAAGAGTTCCCTTGTCGGTACGACGGGATTCAAGAAAGGCCTTGGCGGCATTCCATGCGGTTGCTCGTTTTTCACGAAGTTCGTTTACAGTAGTCATAAATTCTCCTAATTTCTAATAAGGTTAAGACGCTCCATCAAATCAGCGACGGAGCGTTCAGTATTGGTTGGTTTTGGTTCGGTCGGTTTAGCTGAGATGCGGCATCGGGCAGACAGCTTTTCCATGAGCGAGTTGGTTACCTCCACTCGGGAATAAGCCATGGCTGACGGTGCCAAGATGCTGTTTTCCGCAGACACATCACGTTGCAGAATGCCGTCAGCGAACCCGAGTTCGACAGCCATATTGGCGTTCATCCACGTTTCAGCATCCATGAGACGGGAAATCTTGCCCCTGCTGAGATTTGTTTTAATCTCATAGGCATTGATGATGGATTCCTTGACTTCGCCCAGCATGTCGATGGCTTTCTGCATCTCTGCTGTGTTGCCAAAAGCAAAGGTCATAGGGTTATGAATCATCAGCATGGAAACGGGGCTCATCATTACCCTGGTTCCTGCCATGGCAATTACCGAGGCAGCCGAGGCGGCAATACCGTCAATCTTTACGGTGACGCTTCCCGGATATTCCATCAGCATGTTGTAGATCTGTGCGGCAGCCACACAGTCGCCTCCCGGTGAGTTAATCCATACGGTGATGTCTCCCGAACCGCTCATCAGTTCATCTTTGAAAAGCTGAGGTGTTACGTCATCGTCAAGCCAGCTTTCCTCAGCGATGGTGCCGTTCAGGAACAGGGTTCTTTCCGGGGTCTGAGTGCTTTGGCTTTGATCCCCCAGATTCTCCGGCTCCGTCTGGTTCTTCCACTTCCAGAACTTCTTCATTGTTATTCTCCTTGTTTGCAAAAATTCCTGCGTCCTGCAGTTTGGTCATGTTTCCGTTGATGAGATACAGATTGCCGCCAAGCTCATCCGGGATTAGATCAAGCTGCTCTAAACTTCTGATATCATTGGCTGACATCCAGCCGTTCTGCCGGGCAATGGCATATCCGTTCATGCGGCTCTGGTAATCACCGCGGAGGAGTCCGTCAACATTAAATTTCACGAAATAGTCAGGCTTTTCAGTCTCAGAAAGTAAAGCCCGGTTAAGGGATTGCTCCCAGCGGATAATCCAGGGCTCTAAGGTGTATTTCACGAACTCAAGAGACTGCTGTTCGATGTTCGAGAAGCTCGATTTTTCAAGGTCACCTACCATGTGGGGCGGCACCCGGAATATTCTCGCGATCTCGTCGATCTGAAACTTTCTGGTCTCAAGGAACTGCGCCTGTTCCGGTGAAATGGAAATAGGCGTATATTTCATGCCTTCTTCCAGGATTGCTACTTTATGGGCGTTGTTTCCGGAGAAGCCTTTGTTCCAGCTTTCGCGGATTGATTCAGGATTTTTCACCGTTCCCGGAAACTCCAGAATGCCTCCCGGTGTTGCACCGTTGGCAAAGAACCTGGCGCCATACTCCTCGGTGGCAATGGATAGCCCGATGGCATTCTTGGCCATGGCAATCGGTGAGTAGCCCACTAGACCGTCAAAGCCGAGTCCCGGAATATGCAGCACATCAGATGGCTTTAGAGTTACATTGCCGGTCTTGCCTGTGTGCGCATCGGAATCCTGCATCTGATAGCGATAGCAGATTTTTCCGAAAGCATCTCTGTCCACCGTCATGCGATTTGGCACCAGCGGGTAAAGACCGATAACTTCGCCTTTGCCGTTTCGGATAATCTGCGCATAGGCATTGCCCCAGAGCAGCAGATGTGTCATCAGCGTTTCCCGGAATACGAATGAGGTCATTTCCGGATTCGGCTCATCATGGAGAATACGGTAGAGGGGATGCTTTACTGCTCTTGTTTTACTGCCTTCAGCCTCGTTGCAGTAAAGGTGAACCGGCAGGCTCGCAATTGACTCCGACAGAATTCTCACGCAGGCATACACCGCGGTCATCTGCATGGCTGAACGTTCATTGACGTGTTTGCCGGAGGTGCTTCCTCCCATCATAAAGCGGTAGCCGGAGCCGTTCAGACTGTTGGTCGGTTTTCGTTTAAACCACCCTTTGAAAAAGTTCATATATTCTCCTAAATAAACAGAATGCCGCGTTCATCGTAAACAGACGAGGTATTGTCATTGCCGCATCGAATGGCTCTGTCGAGTCCCATGATGGTGGCAATCGCACCGTCAATCTTCTCGGTGGATTTTTCCTTGTCGGCTTTGATGTTTCCTGCGGGGTCGGTGCGGATGTAAATGTTGTCCATCATCCATCTGAGTACCGGATGACCGCCGTGGGCAAGTTTCTGCTCCAGGGTAAGTTTCATGAGTTCCTTAGTCGGCGGTGACATATCCTTAAAGCCCTGACCGAAAGGCACTACGGTAAAGCCCATGCCCTCAAGGTTCTGCACCATCTGCACGGCTCCCCAGCGGTCAAAGGCGATTTCCCGAATGTTGTAACGGGTGCCAAGGTTCTCAATGAACTTTTCAATGTATCCGTAATGCACCACGTTACCCTCAGTAGTTTCCAGAAATCCCTGTTTATGCCATACGTCGTAAGGCACGTGATCTCGTCTCACTCGAAGCTCCATGGTGTCTTCCGGAATCCAAAAGAACGGCATGATGTAATATTTGTCATCCTCATCATTCGGCGGGAACACCAGCACGAAAGCGGTAATATCGGTGGTGCTGGACAGGTCGAGACCGCCATAACATACACGGCCTTCAAGCTCATCAGGATTTACCGCAAAAGAGCAGCCATCCCATTTCTCAAGCGGCATCCAGCGGATTGATTGTTTTACCCATTGGTTCAATCTCAATTGGCGGAAGGCGTTCTCCTCACCCGGATTCTGCCTTGCTGATTCGCAGGCAGCCTGTACCTTGTCGATGCCGACGGTGATTCCAAGAGATGGATTAGCCTTTTTCCAGACTTCCGGATCTGTCCAATCATCATCCTCGGCAGCCCCGTAAATTACCGGGTAGAAAGTAGGATCGATCTTTCGACCTTCAAGAATATCCTTTGCCTTCTGATGGGTTTCGTAGCAGATGGAATTAGTGTCGGTTCCCGCAGTGGTGATCAAAAAATACAGAGGCTGCATTCGGGCATCACCGGAGCCCTTTGTCATAACATCAAAAAGCTTTCTGTCAGGCTGAGTATGAAGCTCATCAAAGACCACACCGTGAATGTTAAAGCCGTGCTTGGAATAAGCCTCAGCGGATAGAACCTGATAAAAGCTGTTGGTCGGGGTGTAGATGATTCGTTTCTGCGATGCCAGGATCTTCACTCTTTTATTCAGAGCCGGGCACATCCTCACCATGTCGGCAGCCACATCAAATACGATTGTTGCCTGCTGACGGTCAGCGGCGCAGCCGTAAACTTCGGCTCGTTCCTCTCCGTCACCGCAGGTAAGGAGTAAAGCAACGGCGGCAGCCAGCTCTGATTTTCCTTGCTTCTTGGCTATCTCTATGTACGCCGTATTGAACTGCCGATATCCGTTCGGCTTTAAGGTTCCAAACAGATCCCGAATAATCTGCTCCTGCCAGTCGATAAGTTCAAAAGGCTTACCCGCCCATGTTCCCTTGGTGTGGCAGAGAGCCTGAATAAAGTTCACTGCGTAGTTGGCGGCATCCTTGTCATACACGGACTTCTTTGCCTTGAACTTTGTGGGGATGTATTTTTTAAGTTTCCGCATTGCCATCTGCTCACCTCCTTACAGGCATAAAAAAAGACCGCCGAAGCGATCTCTTTAGGTATAAAAAAGGAGCCGTTAAGCTCCGTACTAATTGTTGGCGTTCTTCATCGCCCATTCAAGAGCATGGCCTTCGTCCATGAAATCTACGCCGCTTACCTCGCGAAGTCCGATCTCAGCCTCGCAGCCGGTGTCCTCGGTGAGGAACTCGTAAACCGCGCCGTAGTAGGATGGCTTGCCAGCTCCGTTGTAGTAGTGGCCTGCCAGGATTACCTTATCACCGAATCTTAAGGTCTTGCTCCAGCGGCATTCCAGATCCTCCGGAGTGGAAGGATTCGGTAATCTGTAGGTTCTTGCTCTTTCTGTCATCTTACTCATTTTTAAGTCTCCGTTGTTGTTCTCGATGACTGTATATTCGCTCTGTACCAAAGGTATAGCAAGTTAATAAGTGTCTGATTTTGTACTATTTTTCGGAGTTAAAAAGGAGGCCTGTTCCGACCTCCTGCTGTTTAATTCTGTTCGTTCTTAACCCTCAACTCGGAAAAGGTAGCCGTGGGCTTTTTCGTGTTCGTCGCTGTTCCATCCGGTGTAGCGGCTGTTAATCTCAACCAGTCCCTCAAGGGTGCATCCGGCCTCCTTGAAAAGCCATGCGGTTTCCACTGCGTGACTCCATCCGGAGGAAAAGGTGAACCTTTCGATTCCGTTCTGCCTCATGGCTTCAATCAGCTTTGCCGCTTCGTTGTCCCAGACCACTTCGCTGATGTCGAGGTAATCGTTGCCGCTGTCCCTGGAAACCTCGTACTCGTTAAAAAGGCGGCAGGCTTCTCTGCCAAGCTCCTTAAGTTCATCCCAGACTGCCTTGTAGGCGGCTCTGGCGGCGTTCAGCTCATCCTCGTTCTTTGCTATGTCGTAGGCGTTCTTTGCATCCCTGATGCGGTTGTAAAAGTTCTCGAAAGCGTTCATGTTTAACTCCTTGAAAAATGTACCTTCGTGTTCGTTTTGTTGTGTTCATATTCGCTCTGAAGGTACACTATAGCAAGTCAATAAACCCAGTATTTTCAACTATTTACAAGATTTTTCAGCGAGCTTTTCGCGGATGATTTCGAGGACTTTTTTCTGCTTTTCCTTAGGTATTCCGGCGGCTTCCAAAGCCTCCAGAGTTCCGCAGTCGGGGCAGATTGGAGTGGCGTTGTCCTTTCGGGAAAGCGCCGGATGTCCGGTGTAGGTTTTACCGCAGTGCGGGCATACCTTTGTTGCTGTCATTCCAGCATCCTCAAGGCTGATGTTCAAAGCGTCATAAAGGTGGTTTTCGTCAAAGCCGAAGGAATCGTAGCCCTCAAGGCATACATCCACGTACCGCTGGGAAGGAATGCCGATTTCACGCTCCTCATGCATGATGTAGATGAAGGCCTTAAGCTTTCTTACCTTGCGATCACTAATGCCGATAACCGGAATTTCCACCTCGGTCTTGTAGTAAAAATTTGGATAGCCTTCGTAGCGGTCAAGGGAAAGTTCATCATCGGCCGTTACCTCCCATACCGCCACCGGAACCTTTGCTCCTTTCTTTGGCTCGATGGTAAGGTAGGCTCCGCTTTTGCTCCCCTTAAAAAGCAGCTGAAAATCCGGTATTTCCGATGTGCCCACAACCTTTGCTCCGGGGCAGCGGTAGCTCATTTGGTCAATGTTCAGGTTGCTGCCGTAGGCGATGTAATATCTCTTTGTCATAATCTGTTCCTTTCGTTTTTGTTTAACTCCGGAAGGCTTACCCTTCTACTGCCGAAACCCCACTCAAGGGGCCGGCAGGAGGAGGCTAAGTCCTCGCTGTGGTTTAGGCTCTTCCGAACCGGAAGGCTGCGTTGCCGCTAAGGTTGCGGGTTAAAATCTCGCGGGCGGTTGCAAATTCCTCGCCGATGAAGCCGAGGCGCAGGAGCCAGGTTCTCATCGCGAACTTTGGATTCTCATGCTGCTGTGGCTTAGGGCTTGCGGTTCTTACTTCCTTTGCCATCTCGCTCAAGGCAAGGCAAAGCTGAATGTAGCTCTTAAGCTGGCCGGCGTGGATGCCGTTCTGCTTTCCGCCTGCAGGTGCGTCAAACTGGAAAAGTCTGAACTCAACCGTGCCCTTGGTGAAGGTGGCGTGGAGGTTAAGCATTCTGTAGCGTGATGCGTTGTAATGGTGGTCTCTGCCGTAGTTTTCACCCTGGCTGGTGTACCAGATGTCGCTAAGTTCTTCTTTTGTCTGAGGCTTCTTTTTGTTGAGTTCCTTAAGGAATCTTGGGTCTACCGTTCTGCAGTATCTTGCCATGCGGTGCTGGTCAAGCTTTAAGGCTTCGGCTAAAAGGCTCTCGTGGCTTGCCATCAGGTTCGCAAGGTTGCGCAGGGTCTTTGCGGTGTGGTCTGCCGCTCCGATGTGGATGTGAACTTTATGTAAAGCTTTACATAAAGTACATTATGCATCGCCCGGAGTTATAGGAAAGATTCTGGAAAAACTGCCATTTTACTAGCATATTTTCTTA
>Ga0310695_10011590_pt1 | contig 12566 bp, 16 predicted proteins | sample RumenRJG_04DNA_FD_203882 | JGI IMG/M metagenome (GOLD analysis project Ga0310695, IMG submission 203882) | Bovine rumen microbial communities from Lethbridge, Alberta, Canada - RJG_04 (v2) (version 2) | ecosystem: Host-associated > Mammals > Digestive system > Stomach > Rumen | place: Canada...
TATCTAGTAGACTAGCATTCAAATACTTTGATGCTGTTTGACAGAATAGACATTGGGACTAACCTGTTCTAGTTTGCCAAGAAGTTCTACACTAACAAGAATGTGTTCTACATTGATGGCTCAATAGACGTCCATGAACGTGAGAAGATCACATAGCAGTTTGAATAGTCTGATGAAAACTTGCTGATTGCCTAGAATGCCATCATGTCGACTGGAGTGAACATCAAGCGTCTCACTAATCTAGTGTTCTTGACATCTAGCAAGTCATTCACTAGGACTATATAGTCCATTGGCCGTACATTAAGGCTGCATGAGCTAAAGCAAGCAGCTCATCTCATAGACATTTCATGGAACACAAAATACTCTTAGAAGCATTTGCGAGAACGCTTGAAGATATATAAAGACATATACAGCAAGACTCCAGATGAAGTCATAAGAGTGAAGATATAAAAAAAATAAGACTCTCAATTGAGAGTCTTATTTTTATGCTTTAAATGTCTTTCAACATTCTCAGCTATTGAATAGACGATAGTTTGATCTGCGATATTTCTTTAGAGACTCTTTCAAGACCTCTTCATCATCTTCTTCATTCATGTCGCATTCATCAGTGTCAGCATCTTCTTCTTCATCGACTGAATCTGAATCCTCTTCAGCATCTTCTTCATCGATTGAATCAGAATCTTCCTCGGCATCTTTTTCATCAACTGAATCTGAATCTTCTTCAGCATCTTTTTCATCGATTGTATCAGAATCTTCCTCAGCATCTTCTTCAGACATTTGGTTCATTTTCTTGAACTCTTCCCATGGGACTAGCTCTACATTGTCTTCTGACAAATCTGCTGATTCTCCATCATCTTCATTATCATCTTCATTATCATCTTCAGATACATCCAATGTCATAAACTACTTAGCTGTAGGGAGCTGGTCTGCCTCTTTAAGGTCTTCTTTGTCTTCCTCTTCAAGGTCTTCATCATCTTCCTCATTTGCTAAGAACTTTTCTGGAGGAATTAGCTTGTCATCTTCTTCATTGAGCTCATCATCATCTGTTTTAGCAGACTTCTCTTTCTCTTTGATAGGCTTCATGAATTCATCAGCATCAAGGAGCTTATTTTCATCTTGCTCTTCTTCAGCTTCTTCAGTTTCTTCTTCATTCATGTCGCATTCATCAGTGTCAGCATCATCTTCATTTTCATCTAAGCCGACTGACTGAAGGAACTCTTCAGCAGTCATGAGATCTTTCTCATTGATGTTTTTATGCCCATTATGATGATAATTTCTAAATTCAAAAGCATCTTCATCCATGTCGCCCATTGGATTCTCTTCATCAATTGCCTCAGAGACATCACATTCATCAGTGTCATCACAGTCTGCGCAATCTTTCTCAAAGATCTTGTTTCCAGGAACTTCATTCTTGAAGACGGGGCTATCTACAAAATCATCTTCATCAAGGCTGTCAACAGCATCATCAATTTCTGCAGCAGCATTTGACTCATTTATGATATTCTGGTAGATATGCTTGAGCTTTGCGCTTTCACGCATGACACAGCGATCATACTTCTTTAAAACATCTAATAGTTTCATTTTTATTGTCCTTTATAAAATTTATTTACTTTAATGCAATTCTTGCATTATTTCATCAACATTTTTTATTTACTTCCAAAATGCTTCAAATATTTTTTCAACTTTTTTCTAAAAATATTATATCATAAAATCTAAATATATATCTATATAATACTGATAAAATAATAGGAAAATAAACTATGAAGAAAATTCTATCAATAATTGGATGCATTGGCCTATTGTTGGCATTTGGCGGCTGCAAGAAGGAAATCACAGTTGAGCGAATGACTACAATTTCCACTGCTATTGGCAAGACAGCAGGTCTTGCATGTGAACTGTCAAAGACTAAGACAGAAGTCAAAGAGTCTATTATAGTCGTGCTGAATGCTGTGCAAGCAGTAGTGCCTACAAATGGCCAGACTTTTGTTGAAGCATGGTCGCCTTTGATTGAAATTGAGGTCAACAAGCTTGTTGAAGCTCATAAGATTGATGCAGCTAGCGCAACTATAGTGAAAGCTGCTTTGACAGTAGCATGTGAAGGACTTGATTTTGTGTTTGTCAAATATCCAAAGGCGAAGGATAGCAAGGAGCTAGTAAGCGCTGCTATCACTGGATTCATCACAGGATATAAGAGCATTGTCACTCCAACTAAGGCTGCTCCTACTGACAAGATAGAGATTGATGAAGAAGCTATGAAGTATTTGAAGGAGAAGATCGCTAAGCGTACAGCTAAGCCCGCAGCTCCTGTAGCAAAGTCTGCTGCTAAGTAAGTCTTTATGCTTCAATGCTAAAAAAAAATCAAGCTAAGCTTATTGTTTGGCTTGATTTTTTATGCATAAAATGTAAATAAAAATGATTCAACTGGTAACTGAATCATTTGTATAATTTATTTTATAGCCTTTGATTTGAGTTACCAGCAAATCAAAGGTTTTTTATTTATAATTAAAGCTGGTAACAAATGAAAAACATAGTATATTCAAATGAAGAAATTATAAAATTAAAAGATGAAATAAAAGAATTAATAATTTAGTATCCTGATGTTTTTAGCCAAATGTTAAAAACACCATCTAGAAAATATTTATTAGATTTTATTGAGTCATAGATTGCTGATCAACTTAATGATCCATTTTATACAATGGCAACAAAATGCTATTGGATATTGAATGACATTAAGGATTGGGATAATGCACTAGTTAAATGCAAATAGTGTGGAAAGCCATTTATTAAACATAATGTATCAGCATTACGAGGATATAATGATTATTGCAACACTAAATGCGCAAGACAACATTGTCGATAGCTAAACTCTAAATATGATCCAAATAAAATTGATGAATATAGACAAGAATTAATTGAAATATATAAAAATTATAATCAAAGTTCTAAAAATATTTTTATTAAAAAATCATATTTAGTTAATGTTGCAAATGATTTTGCACCTGATTGCATTAAAAAACATTCTATTGCAACAAAACTATATTGGTTTATGCATAACATAAAAGAATTTCCAAAATGCGCTATATGCAATAATGACATAAAACGAAATGTAGTAAATGCATTAGTTGGATATACTACTAGAAAAGACAATGCAGATGAATTATTTTGCTGTGGAAATTGCGCAAAAAAATCTATGCATTATGTTAATGCATAGAGAACAGCAATAATTAACAAAATAGGCTTGATTAAGTCTAAGCCAATATATCCAAATTATGTAAAAGAATGCGATCATTTGAAATACACTCGAAGACTACGTATCTATAATGAAGCTATGCAAAATAAGTTTGTGATTCCAAATATCAGTTTTGAAAATTTCTTTAATATAGATTCATGCATAAAAAGCACTGATTTTTCATGGAAATGCTTAGAATGCAATCATATATTTAATGCATCATATAAGTCAAAAGATAGATATATATTTTAGAATTTCAATAAAATTGTTCATGCAAGATGTCCATATTGCTATCCGCGATGCAATACAGCATCTTTACAAGAAAAACAGCTATATAGATATTGTAAAGAGAATTTTCCAGAATATCAATTCATAAACAACAAAATAGAAAATTGGAAAATAATTAAGCCATTACAGCTTGATATAATTGTCAAAAAGAATAATAAAATATTTTGTGCAATAGAATTCAATGGATCAAGATGGCATAGCATTTAGAATAATTCTTCAATAGACAGATAGTTAAATAAAACAATAAAATGTGATGATCTTAATATTCCATTAATTCATATTTATGAAGATGAATGGATAACATTGTCAATGCAAAAAAACATAAAAAAATATCTATATTGTCTATTCAACGATTTGTTTATTTTTCCATCAGGAGAATTTGTTTTACCTAGAGATAAATTTCCAATTCCATTAATAAAAAACAGACTTTCTATCTTATCAATAGAAAGTCCTACAATAGACAAAAGATATAGTTGTGAATTTAATTATCTGTATGATGTTCCAAATTGCGGAAAAATAATATGTATTTCTAGACAGTGTCAAATTCCCTCAAATTGATTTTTTATATAGCATGCATACATAAAGTTTTGCTTAAAATCATTCCATGACATGATTCCAAAGCCTTTAGATCCCCAGCTCTATGACCAGCTATTTTGTATTCCAACATAATTTTGATCATAATATGGTATTATGACAGCGTGTCCGCCTAAAGGATTGCCTTTACATTTAATTACACAATCATTCTAATTGCAATCATACCATCCAGACTATATCATAAATCCTGCGTGTAGAAAATCATATTTATGAATTAAAAATTTAAGCATTTCAATAGTGGAGTCTGATTTGTCATTATACAAAAATCCTATGTCTATTTTTGATGAATCAATTCCACCCAATTGAAATGCTGCTTTGATTGCATATTCAAGATAAGTTCCATCTTCATTTTTAGCATTGTCTAGTGTTTTGGCCTTAGCATATATCTAATGTGCGTCAAGATTAATCAGTTTGCCTGTTTTCTTCCATATGATTGATTCACATATGTTTGCAATAGAAAATGCTGCACAAGAACTTTCAATTCCCTAGTCATCAGTTGGAGCACACAACTAGCGGTTGTCAATCTTCAATGGATTGACAATTTTGTCAATATTCACTATCTTGCCGTTATGGTCTTTTGCTTGATAGTATGTCTTTATGATTGTGTCAAAGTCTTTGTACTTCTCAATAAGCTTCTCATTGTATGTCATAGCTAAATCCTCATGCAGATGTCATTTGATCTTCTCAACTGTGTTTGTTGAGAAGAGCCATGTCTCCCAAATATAATGCTCATCACTGAATGAATTCACTGGCGCATTGGTGTTGACATTCTATGGATGCACGATGAATATCTCTGGTTCAGTCTTGCAGCCATTGAAAGATGCTATAAATAATGAGAATATGATTAAAAATAGCTTCTTTTTCATATAAGCCTCTTTTAGTTGAATTTTCTGAAAGCTTCTATCTAGTTTTGCAAGAATTCAAGCGACTTCAGATGGTCTATTTCATCATAGTAGTTGCTTTGCAATATGACAAAAAGATCATTGTCTATTTGCTTCTAGTTGTCATCAAAAAGGTATTTTTCATAGTCTTTCACAGACTCAGCTTCAAGTTCCATGAGCTTGTCTACATATGCAGTTATGTCTTTGCCTGCCTATAGAGTCTCAAATGTTGAGACATTCTTCTTGCTTGCAAAGCGCTTCATCTCATTGTAAGACAATGGCACTTTATATCCTTTTGACATGGCAAATCTAGACAAGCTTGCCATATGGTCTTGAAGTTCATCTTTAGCTATTGACAAGAACATGTCGCTATTCTTGTTTATTGGCTCTATGATGGCAAGTGGAATCTACTGGTAGATGTTCCCCATAAACCATTCATCAGAAATCAGCTTGTTCAATGTATTTTGGACTAGAGCATCATGCTAGTCGTCATTCATCTGTCTTTTCATGTCTTTACTTCTATATGTTGTTCAATAGTCTTTTCAATGTAGAGTTTGACACCATCCAGACAGATTCGCCTTCATCTAGCTGCATTGCGTCTATCTATTGCTTCAAAGACTCTACATCATAATAATGGTTCTCCCATGGCTTGACTGGTTCAACTTTTATCTCTTGCGTAAAGCATCCACATGTCAAGCATGAGCAAATTGCTATGATTCCAAATAAAATTTTATTTTTCATGTTTTTCATGCCCTATCTGCTAAGTTATGTCTATCAATTCAGAAATGCTTCCATTGTCACAGACATTTCCTAAATCTTGGTTCAACTAGTCTAGCTTTTCTTTCTTTTTCTTTTTTTCATCATGTTTTCTAGTAAAATATGCAAATATGAACTTGAAAACTTCAGTTATAGCATTTGAGACTGCTATAATCACTGAAAAAATTCCATTTGTAGCTGTTTTAAACATGTCATAATTATTTACTTGCTAGAATATATTGCAAATGTCTGTATATTATTCAGAAATGTTGAATCTTTAATAAGGCAAAACATGTCAAAAATAATCGTATATGATCAAGACGCTAAGAACAAGATTCTAGCGGGAGCTGAAAAGCTTGAACAGGCTGTAAGCATTACATTGGGCCCATGTGGAAGAAATGTCATAATTGATGAATATGGCACAATACATTCTTCAAGAGATGGAGTCACTGTAGCTAAGTCAATTGACCTCAAAGACAAGTTTGAGAACATTGGCGCTAGCGCTATAAAAGAAGTAGCAGAGAAGTCAAATGATGTATGTGGTGATGGCACTACGACGTCTACAATCCTTGCCACTGCGATATTCAAGAATGGCTTGAAGTACATCAAATATGGCAGCAATCCAACTCTAGTGAAGAATGGCATCAATATCGCTGCAAAGAAAGCCATTGAATATGTCAAGTCTTTGTCAAAGCCGATATCTACAAAAGAAGACATCAAGAGAGTGGCGACTGTGTCAGCCAACCATGATTCAGAGATTGGCGAGACAATTGCAGATGTGATGGACAAGATTGGCAAAGACGGCACGATCAAAGTCGAGAATGGCAACACTATGGACATCCATAGCAAGATTGTAGATGGCATGGTGATCGACCAAGGGTATCTAAGCCCTTACCTAGTCACAGACACTGAGACTAATGAAGCAGACCTTGAAGATGCTTTTGTCCTTATTGCCAACAAGAAGCTTTCAAACATCCAAGAGCTTTTGCCATGTCTCCAGAGCGTGACTAAGCTTGGCGCGCCATTGCTCATCATTGCAAATGAGCTTCAAGACGAGATACTCTCCACTATCATAGTGAACAAGCTTCGTGGCTTCAATTGCGTGGCAGTCAAGTCTCCATCTTATGGCGACAACTAGAAGCAGATCCTTGAAGACATTGCAGTCCTTTGTGGCGGCAAGGTCGTCTCAGATGAGACTGCAGTGAAGCTTGAGTCTGCAGTAGCAGAGAGCAATGTGCTAGGAAGAGCTAAGAAGATCGTAGTCAAGAAAGACAGCACATTGATCATGGGCGGGTGTGGAAGCGCTGAAAGCATTGAAGAGCGTGCAAACAGCTTGAGGAATGAGATCTAGCATGTCGACAGCGAGTATGCAAAGGGCTAGCTTAGAGACAGGCTTGCAAAGCTCACTGGCGGCATTGGCATCATCTCTGTTGGCGCTGCTACAGAAGCAGAGCGCAAAGAGAAGAGAGACCGTGTAGATGATGCTTTCTCAGCGGCTAAGGCTGCAGTCAGAGGCGGCATTGTCCCAGGTGGAGGCATAGCATTGCTGAATGCCCGCAAGCATTTGACAGAATGGATCAACAATGAAAATAGTCTTGCATATGATGAGAAGATTGGCGCTGGCATTCTAGCTCAATCGCTCTATCAGCCTATTTCACAGCTGCTTGTCAATGCTGGATTTGAGCCTGCTCCTATCATTGACAAGATTGAAGAAGGCGTAGACAATGGATATGATGTGCTAAACAAGAAGTATGTCAACATGGTTGAAGCTGGCATAATTGACCCAACTGAAGTCGTAGTCAATGAGATCCAGAATGCTGCAAGCATTGGCGGGCTGCTTCTTGTGACAGACTGCCTGATTGTAGACGAGCCAGAAGATAAGGCAAAGCGTCCAGATGGTGGAATGCCTGCAATGTACTAAGGCATGCATATGACAAGCTGAGCTTGTGGAGGACAGCTGCTTTCATGGCAGCTGTCTTTTTATGTAATTCAATTATTATTTAAAATTAATAATATTTGTTAATTTTTTGTGTATATTTTATTATTTAAAGTAAATTTTATTTAATATGAAAGCTAAAGAAGTTCTTAAAATATTAGGCATAACTAGACCAACATTATCAAAATACATAAAAAATGGTACTATAAATGTATTAACAACGCATAATGGCTAGTATATTTATGATGATGAATCAGTATATGCATTCATTGGACTTAAGAAGAAAAAGAAAAAACGACTAAATGTCATTTATGCTAGAACATCAAATCCACCTAAGAAATATGCAGAAGAACAAGCAACTAGAATATTAAATTATTGTACTTCTAATGGAATTACAATTGATGAACAAATTGTTGATGTCAAGTCTGGAATGAATTTCAATAGAGATGGCTTGAATAAGCTTATTGAGAAAATCGTAAAAGGCAAAGTTGAATTAGTTGTCATTGAAAATAAAGATAGACTTTGCCGGTTTGGCTTTGAGTTGTTTGAATCATTTTGCAAGTATTTTAAAACAAAAATTTTAGTAGTAAATGATTTGTCTGAAAAAACATATGAGCAAGAATTAACAGAAGACTTAATATCAATAATTCATTATTTTTCAATGAAAAGCTATTCTCATCGAAGAAAACTTAATAAGCTAACAAAAGAGCTTGAAAATAAAAATAAATCAAATAAAATAGAAAAAAATAGTAAAAAATAGTAAATAATTTATGAAATTTTAATAGTTTAAATGTAAATAAAAAATATGAAGACAATCAAATGCAAGATAACAAATGATGTTGATGTTTCTGAGTATCTCAGAAAATATAATTCAGTCTTGCATATTGCATATAATTGTTTGAAAGATGGACTGTCTTAGCCAAATATAAAGAAAGATGTCAACTAGAAATTTGTTGGTCTAAATTCATTTATCATTCAAAATGCAATTGTCCAAGCTCAAGGTCTTTTGACTTCGCATTTGACATGGAAGAAGATGTATGAGAAGAAGAATCCTGGAAAGAAGTTGAAAGAAGTTGTATTTGGAGGAAGAGGAAATTTAAGACGTTATCTCAAAGGCTTCATAGCAAAAAATGAGTTTAAAGCAAACAGACTAAAGCCAATGGTCATTGCTGGAGAGACTAGATGCAAAGGAAATCGACTATTCAATTTGGATTTTGAAAATAATCAATTAATTTTTAAGCCAAAGAAAGGAATAAAGATACCAATCGAGTTCATCTCTTCAAAGAAACAAAAGGAAGAGCTGTTTAAGGTACAAGAGCTGTGTTCAAGAAAAGAGTTTTCAATTGCAATTAGTTTGTCAAAAGACTATGTGGCATTCTGCTATGATGAAGAATGGCTGAATGGAAATAAGAATTTTTATTTAGGATTGAAAGAAAACCGCGTTTTAGGCATTGACTAGAATCCAAACTATCTTGGTTTGTCAATCATTGAGTTTGACAAAAACAATGAATTCAAGATCTTGCATAAGAGAGTCTATGATCTGTCAAAGCTGACAAAGAAAAGTGGAAAAGCAAGCAATGACAAAAAATCAAAACATCTGATCAATAAAAGAAAATTTGAGACGATAAATCTTGCATATGAGATAGACAATCTGGTCAAATCTTGGCATGTCAAGAAAGTTATTGCTGAGGATTTGCAATTTAATGATGTCTTTAAAAACAAGTCACAAAACAGGTTATGTAAAAACTCATGGGACAGATGTCTGTTTGAGAACAAGTTGAAAATGCTAAGCAAGCTTCATGGATATGAGCTTGTTGAAGTGAATCCAGCTTACACATCTCAAATAGGAAACATTGTCTATGGAGATGACAAAACTCCTGACATGATTGCTGCAAGCATTGAGATTGCTAGACGTGGCTATAAGAAATTTGAGAAAGGATGGTTCTATCCAGACTTTAGAAAGAGCATGAATCTAATGAATGAGCAATGGAAGCAAACATTATTAGATATTTCTGCTAGAGAATGGAAAGACCTCTTTAAGCTCATAAAAGAATCGGAACTTAAATACCGTATTTCTTTGGATGGGTGCAAACCTGACAAAGTTCTAAGCTTAAATTGTTTAAAATCTAAAGTTTGTATATTAGAATTTAATAGATTTTAATAAATTAAGTATTTAATTTCATATATTAGAATTATGCTTAGTATAATTGGAAAGACATTGGTGTTCACTGACTAGCATTTTGGCGTGAAGTCAAATTCACCTTCTAGGCAGAAGATATGCATTGAAGTCATTGACAAGATTTTAGATGAAGTCTAGAAGTCTAGCATAGACAACATAATATTCTGCGGAGACTTCTTCCATCAGCGTAATGCATTGACTGTGGACACATTGAACTTGGCTTATGACTCTTTGAAGAGGCTTTCAGAGAAGTGCGCAGTGTACATGGTCCTTGGCAACCATGACTTGTTCAACAAGAACTCAGTAGACGTCAATTCAATAAACATCTTCAGAGGCAACAAGAGCATCCATGTCATAAGCTAGACTGAAGAGTTCATGCTGAACACTAGCAAATGCCTGTTTGTGCCATGGCTTGGAGACTTGTCTGGATTCAAGAAGAACTCATATGACTTCCTGTTTGGCCATTTTGACGTGTCTACAAAGTTCATAATTTCAAGCTATGCAAAACAGCATATGGCAAAAGCAAAAGCTAAAAGCGTTGAAGATGATGAGTTTCTAGATGGCATAGACGAGATAGATGGAAAAGACGCATAGCTTGACTTCATGGACTTGCTGAAGAAGACTGGCATTGCATTCGCTGGGCATATCCATCAGCATAAGGAGATGATAGTCAAAGGACGCAAATTCATTTTCATTGGAAGCCCATACTAGCAGAATCTTGGAGACATTGGATGCTCATGCGGCTATTATCTGATTGATGTCGACTCTGCTTTCTAGTTCAAGGAGATTGAAGGCCTTCCAAAGCATGTCAAGATCAAATGCAGTGAAGTCAAAAAGACTGGAATTGACTAGTTTGACTTCTCCAATGTCGCTGGAAACATCATACAGAAAGTCTATGATGTAGACATGACATTAGATGAAGACTTGAAGCTGAACTAGAAGATCTCAAGCTACAAGCCATATGAGGAGCTTTTGCCTGAATATGAAGTCTAGCTCAACTTCAATTCTGTCACTGACAAAGAAGAGCAGAACATTGCATAGATGCTCAAGACTGACAAATTGACATACATCTAGAAGTACATTGCATAGCTTGATGACTCTGCATTGAAGGGCAAGAGCATAGAGAAGCCAAAGCTTCTGGCAGTCTTGAAGAAGTACTATAATGACGTTATAAAGAGCTAAGATATGAAGATAGAGTTCAAGAAGATAGAGCTGAAGAATTTCATGTCATTCAAGCATGAAGTGTTTGACTTCTCATCATGCAAAGGCTTGAATCTAGTCCAAGGCATAAACAATGACATACCAAATGCCAAGAATGGATGTGGCAAGAGCTAGCTTTTCTCAGCATTGCTGTATGCAGTGTTTGGCCAGCTTTAGAGCAAGATCCGCAAGAATGAGAACTTGATAAACAAGTATGTCGACAGCAATGACATGGACATAGCTCTAGCATTAGACGTAGATGGAGCTAGCTATGTCATACGGCGTGGCATACAGAAAGGCAAGAACACATATCTTGAAGTCATGCAGCAGAAGGATGGAGAAGACATAGACATCACCAAGTCAACTATCCTAGAGACATAGGACATGATTGAGAAGGACATTCTGCACTGCGACATAACTATCTTCCTGAGGACTATACTTCTCACTTCTGACTAGACATACAACTTCTATCTGTTGAAGAAGTCTGACAAGAAAGACTTCATTGAGAAGCTGTTTGACATATCAGTCTTTGAAGACATGTACAAGCTCATACATAAAGACTGTCTTCAGCTTGACAAAGATTCTACTGCCTGCTAGAACAAGATCATGGTCTTGAACAAGAACAATGAAGACTATGCCAAGCGGTCTGAGACTTACAACAGCAACTAGAAGGCTATGGTTGACACTGCAGAGAAGAATGTCAAAGAGCTTCAAGAGCATCTTGCCAAGCTGAAGGCGAATGAAGTTGAAGTCAATGCTGAGGCTGTGCAGAAAGCATAGAGCAAGATGAATGCATTGCAGAAGAAGTATGATGAAGAGCTTGAAGCATCTGCCAAGATGCAGAAGAAGAGCATGCAGCTTAACTTGGGGATGCATAAGCTAGACTAGTCTAAAATGCAATGCAAGAATGCCATTGCCAAGCATAAAGACATAATAGGCAAGCTTTGCAAAGACTGCAAAGACGTGTTCATGAAGCATTACAGCTTGGACAAGGCTGTTGAAGAAGCCAAGAAGATAGACTCTGACAAAGGCATTCTCAAAGAGTCATATGACGCTTTGCAGTAGAAGCTAGACGCTGCATAGCAAGGCTTGGCCAAGATCAAGTCATAGATCACAGAATCATAGAATGAGATGACTTAGCTGACTGCTAAAGCAGTGGAAGCCAACAGAGAGATAGCATCTGCAGAAGCAGCTTTGAATTCAGCTAGATCATAGCTTAAAAGCGCAAAGGCCAGCAAGAACCCATATGAAGAGCTCATCTAGAAGTGCAATGAAGACTTGCAGTCTGAGCTTGGCCTGCTGAAGAAGATTGACTTGAAGACTAGCTATTTGAAGTTTGCAGAAAGCATTGTAGCATAGGACACTCTGCGCAAGTTCATAATAAAAGACCTAGTAGTCCTTTTGAACAACAGGATAAAGACATATTTGACAAAGCTTGGAGCAAAGTACATAGTCGAGTTCAATGAGGACATGGACTATGAGTTCATCACTTCAAATGGATGC
>Ga0310695_10011595_pt1 | contig 12563 bp, 10 predicted proteins | sample RumenRJG_04DNA_FD_203882 | JGI IMG/M metagenome (GOLD analysis project Ga0310695, IMG submission 203882) | Bovine rumen microbial communities from Lethbridge, Alberta, Canada - RJG_04 (v2) (version 2) | ecosystem: Host-associated > Mammals > Digestive system > Stomach > Rumen | place: Canada...
CATTGTTAAAAAACCTTTTGCGTCACCCAAATTTGGGTGACGCAAAGATACAACTATTTGTCTAACAGACAATTATTTTTTAACACCAAAAACGGTGACGAAGTCAGGAGCGACATGGGACGGCGTAGGTAACCGCCCCCTAAGAGGGAGCCGATCGTCAAGGTTGGCTCCCTCGTTTTTTTGTTGCCGGGAAAAGCTTGAGTGTCACCCCCGTTCCCGTTCCTTGCACAGAGCCCTAAGCGTCACCACGCCGATGGTCAGCGACATGGGACGGCGTAGGTAATCGCCCCCTAAGAGGGAGCCGATCGTCAAGGTTGGCTCCCTCGTTTTTTTTGTTGCCGGGCAAAGCGTGAGTGTCACCCCGTTCCCGTTCCTGGCACAGAGCCCTAAGCGTCACCACGCCGGTGGTCAGCGACATGGGACGGCGTAGGTAACCGCCCCCTAAGAGGGAGCCGATCGTCAAGGTTGGCTCCCTCGTTTTTTTTGTTGCCGGGCGATTGGAAGGGCTGGACAAACTGGAAGCTCTGGCTCAACTGGAACTGGAGGGAGTGGTGATGATTACGTGAGAGGCGGGCAAGAGAACAGTAACGGGTGTGGGCATGGGGTAAAAAACGGTAAAAAAAGAAAATTTTCTTTAAAGGTTTGTCCGCTCAAAAAAATAGTTATAACTTTGTTGATTGATTCAAAACGATGAGACGATTGTTGGTCATATTGGCACTTGTGTTCACGCTGGGGCTGGGAAATGCAGCCTTGGCCGAGATTCAGTGGCATGAGACTAACCGTGAAGTGCAGGGTAAAACATGGAATGATCCCAGCACAAGCGATGGCATCAAGATTTATGGTCGCAATGGTACGATAACCATTGTCACACCCAAGCGCATCACGGTGCGCGTCTATACCATCCTGGGCCAGATGGTGTCTCAGGCGACACTGCAGCCTGGCACCTCGGAGCTGAAGCTCGGCACTCACGGCATCTACCTGGTGCGCATTGGCAACCTGACGCAGAAAGTGGCAATCTGACACGGCAACCTCTATCGTTATCAATAATGAAAATGACTAAAAACCATTTAATAACCTTAACTAAACAAACAGTATGACTAATTTAGAGAACATTGACTGGGCACATCTGCCTTTTGGTTACATGAAGACTGACTATAATGTGCGCTGCACATTCAAGGACGGCAAGTGGGGTGAGATTGAAGTCACCCAGGACGAGACCATTACCCTGCACATGGCTGCAAGCTGTCTGCACTACGGTCAGGAAATCTTTGAGGGTCTCAAGGCTTTCCGTGGCCAGGATGGCAAAATCCGTTTGTTCCGTCCTGACGAGAATGCCAAGCGCTTGCAGAACAGTGCTCTTGGCATCAAGATGCAGCCGCTTCCCGAAGATATATTCCTGGAGATGTGCAAGAAGGTCGTTAAGCTCAACGAGCGCTTCATCCCGCCTTATGGCAGTGGCAGCTCGCTCTACCTGCGTCCCCTCGAGATTGGTATCTCGCCCCGCGTGGGTGTGAACCCCGCCGATGAATATACGGTAATCATTTTCGTTACCCCCGTTGGCCCGTACTTCAAGGAGGGCTTCCAGTGCACCAAGGTCGCTGTTTACCGTGAGTATGACCGTGCTGCTCCCTGCGGTACCGGACGCTGGAAAGTGGGTGGCAACTATGCTGCAGGTATGGGCGCTACCGCTCGTGCCAAGGAAGCAGGCTTCAGCGCAGCCCTGTTCCTGGATCCGAAGGAGAAGAAATATCTCGATGAGTGTGGCCCCGCCAACTTCTTTATCGTGAAGGGTAACTCCTACATCACCCCGAAGTCGGGCTCCATCCTGCCCTCAATCACCAACATGAGCCTCCAGCAGATTGCCCGTGACCTGGGCATGGAGGTTGAGGCCCGTCCCATCCCTCTGGAGGAACTTGCCGAGGCCGATGAGGCTGCCGAGTGCGGCACCGCTGCAGTTACCGCTCCCATCAGCGAGGTGGTTGATATGGACAAGGATGTGCACTATGTCATCCGCAAGGACGGCAGTGTAGGCCCCAAGGTGACCGCTCTGTATAACCGCCTGCGTGCCATCCAGATGGGTGACTATCCCGATGAGCACGGCTGGGTAGTCTTTGTTGACTGATGCTGGATTGCCTATCCATTATTGAACGATACTACACACCCGGTAACGACGATTACCGGGTGTTGGTTTCTCATAGCCGTAAGGTGGCCGATTTGGCTGTCGCCTTGAGCCAGCGGCTGATTGACCGTGGCATCCCTGTCGATATCGAGTTTGTCGAGGAAGCCGCCATGCTGCACGACATCGGCATGTGCCGCACCGATGCCCCGGGTATCCACTGCCATGGTTCTGAGCCTTATATACTGCACGGAATCTTGGGTCGCAAGATGCTCGACTCGATGGGCTTGTTCAGGCATGGCAGGGTGTGCGAGCGGCACACTGGCGCGGGCATCACTGCCGACGAGATTGTAGCCCAGGGCTTGCCCATCGCGCCACCGCGTGACCTGTTGCCCGAGAGCTTGGAGGAAAAGGTCATCTGCTATGCCGACAAGTTCTTCAGCAAGAGCCGTATTGATGAGCCGCCCAAGACGCTTGAGCACGCCCGCCGCTCGCTGGCCAAGTTCGGCGGAGCCACTCTCAAGCGATTTGAGGATATGGTTGCCCTGTTCGGTGACCCGGCCGAGTTGTGATGAACGGCATTCGAGAAGGCGTATACAACAAAACACCGTCGCATCCAGTGGTGCGGCGGTGTTGTTGTTACGATCTCGTGCAGAGTTGATTACTTGCGGATACCCAGCTCCTTCTTGGCGATGAGCTCACGGTAGCGGTTGATGTCGACACGCATCAGGTAATCGAGCAATTTGCGACGCTTACCAACGAGCATCTTCAACGAACGCTGAGTCGTATGATCCTTCTTGTTGACCTTCAAGTGCTCGGTCAAGTGGGCAATACGGTATGAGAATAATGCTATCTGGGCCTCGGGAGAACCAGTGTCAGTATTGCTTTTGCCGTAAGTGCCAAAGATCTCTTTCTTTTTCTCTGAATCTAAGTACATTACAATTAGTTTTTATAAAAAATATTTCGAAAAGCGGTGCAAAGATACTGCAATTTCCTGAACTGGCAAGCGGTAAGCTGCATTTTTTTCAGAAAAATCACCACTCGATGGGTGACAAACCATGCTGAACCAGGTAGTCGTTGGCACGGGAGAAATGGTGCGTCCCGAAGAAACCTCCCCGATTGGCCGATAGGGGAGAGGGATGTGCCGCTGTCAGCACCAGATGGCGTGAGCGGTCGATAAACGCGCCCTTGCGCTTCGCATAGGCTCCCCACAGCATGAACACCAAGTGCTCGCGCTCCTGTGCCAGATGAGCGATCACATGGTCGGTAAACTCTTCCCATCCTTTCCCCTGGTGCGACAGCGGCTGATGGGCCTGCACTGTAAGCGTTGCGTTCAGCAGCAGCACACCCTGTCGCGCCCACCGCGACAAGTCACCGCTGGCAGGAATCGGAGCACCCACATCATCATGTACCTCCTTGAAAATATTCATTAGCGAGGGAGGGAAAGGCACCCCCTCGTTCACACTGAAGCACAGTCCATTGGCTTGTCCAATGCCATGATAGGGGTCCTGCCCCAGGATAACGACCTTGACAGCGTCAAACGGCGCAGCGTCAAATGCCGCAAATATCTGTCGGCCAGGAGGAAAGACTTGGTGAGAGCAGTATTCCTGGCGCACAAACTCCGTCAGATGCTTGAAGTAGTCCGACTCCCACTCATCAGCCAGCACGCGCTTCCACGATGGTTCAATACGCACATTCATAATGATGATTTTTAGTCTAAGCAGTTGCAAAGTTACAGAAATTACTATAATTTTGTGCCCACATTTCCGGTAAATGTGAAATGGACCCGTAGTTCAATGGATAGAATAAAGGATTCCGGTTCCTTCGATTGGGGTTCGACTCCCCACGGGTTCACTTTGTGGTAAATGCAATTGATTGATACGCAGTCGATTGCATTTTTCCTTTTTAGTGATTTTGCCATTGGCTGTGTTGCGGCGCTGGTCGTGAGGCGTAACTGAAATAGGCCGGGCAGGTTGTTGGTTGTGGTTCAAGAATGATAAGCGCATAGCGGTAGACTGGTGTGGCTTGTCCTGTGATGATACAGATCTTAAGGGCTTGGGGGTTAAAATAGGGAGGCTAGTTGGGAGTAGAGGTAGTTGCCGAAGGAGATGAGGAGCCAGATCATCAGGGCGATGAGCACCAGCAGCAGGACAAGTGCAATGGCGGATTGCAGGGCGCGTTGGTTGACCTTCTTGATGACGGCTGCGTCACCGTCGACAAAGCCTTGTATCATCTCCATGTTCTGCTTGTTGGAACGGTGGAAAATGTCGATGATGTCACCCACAAAGAATGGTAGCATGCCCAGCAGCACATCGCGCAGGGCGTTGTTCAGCACCGCTAGTGTGAGCGGGACGCTCTTGATGATGCTGGTCGAGAAATAGACAAAGGGCAGGGCGCTCAGCACGGCGATGACATCTCCCCAGCCGGGAATCAGGCCAAGAATCGAATCGAGGTAGTAGCGGTCCATGTAGCGGGTCACGATGCCCATGTAGTGATAAGCCCTGTTGCTCATCAGGCGCTTGCGGCGCAACATCCGTTTCTCTTCTTTGGCCGTTGGCAGGTATGTGATCTGTTGCCCGTTTTCGTCAGTTTCAACGACTTCGACGGGGACTGTTTCGGCATCGTCGTCGGCTCGATGACTGATTCTCTGCCAAAAGTGGCGTATGGCGTCCTTGGGCGAATAGAGGAGCATCCGGGGGCCGGTCCAGCGCATCACTTCCCTGATCTGCTCCCGCTCGGCGGGGGCATAGCAGTGGGTGGGGCAGTCCTTGCAGGCGGTTTTTTTCTCACCATACCTGCAATGGTCGAGGCGGCGACAAGCATACTCTGCCAGATGCTGATATTCCTCTGGCACAGTGTCGGCCTTCAACCGATGGCGGCAATATAGCTCTATCATCTTGCTGACGGTTTCCTTTTCTTGCTCAATGCGATTCATTTGCTGTCAAATTTGGGCCTTATCGCCGCGCAAATATACTATAAAAATGTGGATACCGCTTGATTATATCCATTTGATGTGTTTGTCATCGGTGCCTGACGGTGATGGCACCGCTGTGAAACACCGGCCTGGGCTGCCGGTTTCTCGCCGTACCTGGCCGCTGTTGGGTGATTGGCAACCACCCTGTCGTTGTTCTTGTTTGCTGATGGGAATGGTTGATTGTCAGGTGGTTGCATGGTGGTTTGCAGCATCGGGGCATCTTGTGGAATCTCATGAATGGTCAGCGGAGGAAGGCGTGCGTTAGGTGGTCAACAGCGTGCAATCGTTTGCGCTTTTTTTTTGCCATGTGGAGTAGGGCAGTAATGAATAATGTAAATGGGAATCAGTAATTTTGGAGACTACAAAACCATGCAGGGCCTATCGGGCTCGTCCCACCATCGGAATAGCCCAAAATCAAAACATAACTTTAAAAACGATTGATATGAAGAAGACATTTACGCTGATTCTTGCGCTTGTGGTGTCGCTGTTGACGCTGCAGGCAAGCGCTCAGATGTATATCGTGGGCGATGCGCCGTTCGGCAACTGGAATCCTGCCGGCGGCGTCCTGATGACCGGCCGTCCCGACGGCACCTACATCTACACGGCCACCATCAGTGGCAAGGTGTATTTTGTGTTTGGCACGGCATTGGCTTCGTCATCTGATGACTGGAGCACATTCAACAACAACTATCGCTATGGCCCGCTCACCGACGGGCAGGTGGTTAACACCAACACCTGGGTGACGACACAGCGCAGCCCCGAGGGTGCCTATTGCTTTACAGGCGACGGGGCGGTGTACCGTTTCACATTCGACACGATCAACAAGCGCTTCAGGGTTGATAACGAGAGTGCTCCTGTTGACCCCGTCACGGGCCATCTGTTCATGCTCGGCGAGGTGGGAGGCAACTCATGGACTCCCAACAATGGCATTGAGATGACCACGACCGACGGCAATGTGTTCACCTCGACGGTGACCTTCAACGGTGAGCACAGTGAGGAGGACGCCAATGTAAGTTACTTCTCGTTCACGACCAAACTGGCCAGCAGCAGCGATGACTGGAGCAGCATCCAGCCCTACCGCCTGACACCCATCGCCGACGAGGGAACCAACTTCTGGGTGACTCCGGCGATGCTGGGTCATACCATCGCGCTGAATGAACCGGGTGCCAATGTGGATGTGGCCTTCCGCATTCCCGCCGGTACCTACACCGTCACCGTCAATGTGAGTGCGCGCACTTGCGTCATCACACGCGAGAGCGGCGGTGGCCCCGTGGCCGGCAAGGGTTGGCCCGCGATGTATGGCGGCGTGATGCTGCAGGGTTTCTATTGGGACAGTTACAAGGCTACGCGCTGGTCGACGCTGACCGATAATGTTCAGGAGTTGGGCCAGTACTTTGATGTGGTGTGGGTGCCCAACTCGGGCAGTGTTGACGCCAACGGCGTGGGCGAAAGCATGGGTTACATGCCCGTCTACTGGCTGAAGCACAACAGTTGCTTTGGCACCGAGGCGCAGTTGCGCGGAATGATTGATGCCTTCCATGCCCACAACACCAGTGTGCTGATGGACATGGTCATCAACCACAAGAGCGGCAAGACCGGCTGGGTGGACTTTGTCAACGAGACCGTGACCGGCCCCGTGACCGGCGATACCTACAGCATGACCTGGTCGCTGGCCGACATCTGCAGCACCGACGAGTGTGTCGCTTCGGGCTATGCCGCCACGGGTGCTGCCGACGAGGGCGAGGACTTTGACGGCAGCCGTGACCTGGACCACACCAGCGCCAATGTGCAGAAAAATGTCAAGACCTACCAGCAGTACCTGATGAAGGAGCTAGGCTATGACGGCTTCCGCTACGATATGTGCAAGGGTTATGCGGGCTACTATGTGGGTCTGTACAACCAGGCCAGCGAGCCTGCGTTCTCGGTGGGAGAGTATTGGGACGGCAATCCCGAGACCCTGCGCTGGTGGCTCAACGAGACCAAGCAAGACGACCGCATCCAGACCGCCGTGTTTGACTTTGCGCTGAAGTACCCGATGCAGAGCGCCTTTGCAGCCGGTAACTGGAGCGCATTGAACGATAAGGGCCTGGCAGCCGACCCCAACTATCAGCGCTACTCGGTGACCTTTGTCGACAACCACGACACGGGTCAAAATACCAACTATGACTGCCTGAAGACCAATGTGATGCCGGCCAATGCCTTTATCCTGACCATGCCCGGCACGCCGTGTATCTTCTACAAGCACTATCTGACCTACACCGACGAGATCAACAACTGCATCAAAGCCCGCCGTGCTGCAGGCGTCCACAACCAGAGCGCCATCATCACCCAGCAGGAAAGCAGCGGCGGCTACATCCTGGAAACCCAGGGTACGCGCGGCAACCTGTACCTGCAGGTGGGCGGTGCCACTGCCAACGGATGCCCCTACGGCTTTGAACCGGTGCAGAGCGGTGACGGCTATGCGCTGTACATCACCTACGGCATCGACTGGCGCCATGTGGGCAAGGATGGCAGCATCCTGGGCCATCCCGTAGTGAGCAAGCCCGCCGGCAACTATGTGGACAATGTGAGCCTGACGGTATCCCCCAGTGCGAGCGGCACGAAACTCGTCTACACGACCGACGGCAGCGAACCCACTGTCACGAGCGCGCTCATCACCTCGTCGACGCCGCTGACCTTTACCGAGAATACTACGCTCAAGGTGGGTGTGCTCAACGGTGACCAGGTCGAGAACATCGAGCACTACATTTACACCATCACCGATGCCGCCACCACGGGCATCAACATCTATGTCAAGAGCTCCAAGGCCAATGCCTGCATTTGGGCCTGGACCGACGAGGGTAGCGTGACGGGCACCAGCTGGCCCGGCAAGAAGATCAGCAGCCTGGACAAGGTGACCGTCAACGACATCGAGTGGTATTGCCTGCATGTAGATGCCGACGAGGTGAATGTCATCTTCAACAACGGTACTGGCGGTTTCGAGAACCAGACGGCAGTCATTGATGTGACGCGCGACGCCTTCTTCATCTATCCCAACACCGACCTGTCGACCTACAACTATTCGGCAGGCGACACCTATCTTGATGTGACCGAGCGCTATGCCGGTGCCGGCAGCGCCAGTTACGAGAAGGTGTATGTGATGGGTAACATCAACTCGGCCGGCTGGTTGCCCAACAACGGCTTCGAGATGACGACGACCAACGGCGAGAAGTATACCGCGACCATCAACTTCGTGGACCCCTACGGCGGCTACAGTTATTTCAGTTTCTCGACTGCCCTGGCCTCTTCGTCGAGCCAGAGCGCATGGGCCGAACTTGCGGGCAAGCGCATGGGTGCCATGACGAATAACTACCTGATCAGTCAGCCGCTACTGGGTAGCAACCTGACTGTCGTGGCTGGTGAGAACGCTTTCAAGATTGCCACGGGCAAGTATAACCTGACGCTTTACCTGAGCCAGGGCATCCTTGTCGTGGAGAAGTGGACCGAGCCCCAGCCTGTCGTTCGCGGTGATGTTACCGGTAACGGAGAGGTTGATGTCAACGATGTGACGGCCTTGATCGGTTACATCCTCACGGGTAATGCCACCGGACTGAATCTGGACAACGCCCAGTGCGACAACATCAGTGACATCGACATCAACGATGTCACCGCCCTGATCCGCTTTGTGCTCAATGGCTCTTGGTGAGCTTAAAGTGGGTTAGGAGTTAGGAGTTAGGAGTTGGCATCCGCGCCCTTTTGATGAGGGGCGCGGATGCCTGTGTTGTGTGGGCTGTAAACTTTACTACATCGTGGACTCGACCTGCTTGATGAGTTGGTAATTGAAGCGCTCCAGGTCGGTGAGGCGGACGGGCTTGTCAGATTTCCTGTACCACGGCTGGCCGTCGAAATAGCGCTGTGTGGCAGGGTCCCTGAATGTGTCGCCGTGACGGGCATAAATTTCGGCCCGCATGAGCGTCAGCACCTCCTTGGGGAACAGTTCCAGCATCTTGTGTGTCAGCGGGATGACCGAGGCAAACGCCCACTTGCCATCGAGCCCCTGGTAGGGGGCCTGTACCTTGGAGAGCATCGCAGTGTCACCCTCGTTGCCGATGGCGGGCATATGCTCGACGAAGCGCTCGTCACGAACCACCACGGCCTGCAGCCCCTCGACGGTAAAACGGATGTTCCACTCCATCGGGCCCATGATGGCCGCAGCACCGCCTCCGCCCGGCATCTTGCCCCAATTGGGGCTGCTGGGGTCGCCGCGGCTGACGCGCCGGCTGCCATAGAGGATGTCCACCGACTTGAAGTCGCGGTTGATGTAGTAGCCGTTCAGTATACCGGGGTCGGTATCATACTCGCTGCCGGTGTAGAAGGGGCATTTGGGCCCGAACACTGCGTTGTGGCCGTCGGGTAGGGTGTAGTTGCCCATCATGATGTGTTGGGCCAACGATGTCCAGGTGCCGTCGTTGCGCTGGTCATTGGTAATGTTGTACAGCACCATGACCGGGCGGTCCTGGGCATTGCGTCCCACCAGCAGGATGTGGCCGGCAACCTGCTCGACACCGACTTTGACATCGGGCCTGTCTGACAAGACGATGTTGCGCCCCTTGACCTTGAGGGGCTTGATGTGGATGATGTCTTCGGGGATGTCGCTCTGCAAGATAGGGCTGAAATAGACCTGCCGGTCATCGTTGTCATAGAAGGTCTCGTAGATGCCCACACCGTCGGTCCACAACTGGCTGTCGTCGCCGAGCAGGTACTTGGCCGTGGACAGGACCTTGAGCGGCTTCTCACGCGATGCCATGCAGTCGGCGATCTCGCTGTTCAGGTAAGTGACAACATCGCGATTGTCCAGGTATATGCGGGAATAGACCCTGTGCTGGGCATGTGACGGAACCGGTAAGAGTGAGGCGAGCAACACCAGCGAGAGGATGAGCAGTCGGCAGCAACGGCCGTGGCAGGGTGATATCTTCATTGTGGCAAATGGGATTGGTGAATGTCGCAAAGGTAATGCTTTTTCTTGTAAAGGTGTGGAATAATAGTTAATTTTGCAGCCAGCAATGGAGAAGCAGTTCGAGAATATCATCATCGGCATCGACCCGGGCACCAATGTCATGGGTTATGCCCTGCTGGGCGTGAACGGCAAGAAGCCCGAACTCATCGTCATGGGCGTGCTGCAGCTGGGCCGCATGGAGGACCACTACATGCGCCTGCGCCACATCTATGAGCGCGTGAGCGGCGTCATCCAGGAGTACCTGCCCGACGAGATGGCCATCGAGGCCCCGTTCTACGGCAAGAATGTGCAGTCGATGCTCAAGCTGGGCCGCGCCCAGGGCGTGGCAATGGTCGCTGCCCTCAACCGCGAGATTCCCATCACCGAGTACGAGCCCCGCAAAATCAAGATGGCCATCACCGGCAACGGAGCCGCCAGCAAGGAGCAGGTGGCAATGATGCTGCAGCGCACGCTGGGCATCGCCGACGAACAGATGCCTGCGCTGCTCGATGCCACCGATGCCCTGGCTGCAGCGTTGTGCCACTTCTATGAGCGCAACAAGCCCTTCCAGAGCAAGGGCTCCAAATCCTGGAAAGCGTTCATCGCCCAGCACCCCGACCGCGTCAAGTGAGAAGGCGGTGTGTAATAATTGCGACCAGGTAATATAACCGTGCTGTCGCACGGGAAATTATCCAAATTTTAAATTCTTTTGAAAAATTCCCTCCCCCGTAGGGCGGTTATAATTCTAGCAGTTGAATTATGATTCATCATCTTCCCCCTGTTTTTTTGCCTTACCATTTCCGGTTAATCCTGGGCGGCCTTTAAACCATTTTGATATTTTTGAATCTTAATAATAAAGAAGATAAACCAATAATAATAACCTGATTAAAACTAAAAATTATGAAACGATTGATTTTAATGGCAGTGATTCTCTGCCTCGCAACAGGATTGACAATGCAAGCACAAGTGAGTCGCCAGAGGGGGATAAAGCGTGCTCAAAACAGTGAACAGGTAGTTACCGGTCCCCAGTCTCAGCGTGTAGCTGGGAAACCGCAGCGCAATGACAAGCAGACCAGGGTAATGACCGACAACGAAATCAAGAAGAAAGAGGCTGACAAGGCTCGCAACGACCCCGCACGGAATTACCATATCGCGTTGAAGAAAGTAGAACGCGCCCAGAAAAAGGTGGATAACACTCAGCGCAAACTGGAGAAACTGCAGCAGGATCTCGTCAATGAACGAATCAAGGTGGCCGAGAAAATCACATCTGGCAACGGCTTGACCACCGAGGTGGCATCGGTTCTGGAAAAGGCACTGCAGGAAGTGGACGAGAAGTACGAAGCCAAGATAGCAGGAGCCCGTACCGCCTATGAAAATGCGCTGCTCGACCTGGAGCATGCCAAAAATTATCTGGCTACTGCCGAGATGGAGTACAAGCGCTAAGTGTTAAAATCTATATCATCAGGATGGGGTCATCAAACCTGGCCTCATCCTTTTTTAGTGCCGTATCCATAACGGTCTGGTGCGTCTATAACAGTTTTATTATCAGCAAAATGAGTGAACTCCCTCTGGCTTTATGCAGGCGCTGGAGAGGGCTGTTTTTAGTTAAATCTGTTAAAGTGGGAGATTTGTTAATAATTCTTTTGGCTAGTCTCTTGCGGGGTGGAAAAAAATGCTTACCTTTGCACTCGAATTGGAGACTATAACGAAAATGTCGATTTATTCATTAGGTATACCCTTCAGGATAACTTGTAGCGGTGAGGCTGCCAGCCAGTTTTATAACCCGCTGCAGGAGAGGGTGTCCAGCGATAAACGCGCTGTATTTTACGGGAAGAGTGCCGTAAATGCAGCGCGAAACTTTTTTAGAAACATTTATTTTTATACAATAATTATTAATTTTACTTATTATTAAAAGTTTTACTATGTTGAGAACAGTTAAACTTATGGCATTGGTGGCAATGTTCTTTGTGGCATTGTCAGCAAGTGCTCAGGTGACAACTTCGGCGCTGTCCGGTGTTGTGACCGATGAAAATCAGCAGGCGATGATTGGCGCAACGATCACCGCATTGCACACGCCCTCGGGCACTAAGTACAACGCCGTGACCAACATGGATGGCCGTTACACCATCCAGGGTATGCGTCCCGGTGGCCCCTACACCGTCAGCGTGTCCTACATCGGCTACGAACCCCGCAGCGTTGAAGGCGTGGTACTGCAACTTGCCGAAACCTCCAACCTCGATTTTGACCTGAGTGTTGACGCCAACACCCTGGGTGAGGTCATTGTCACTGCCGCTGCCACCAAGTTCAGGGCAGAGAAAACCGGCGCAGCCACTAACATCAACAGTGCCCAGATTACCAATCTGCCCACTGTTACCCGCAGCCTGACGGACATTACCCGTCTGTCGCCCTTCGGTGGTAACGGTATGAGTTTCGCCGGTACCGACGGTCGTACTGCCAACTTCACCGTTGACGGTGCCAACTTCAACAACAACTTCGGT
>Ga0310695_10011596_pt1 | contig 12563 bp, 10 predicted proteins | sample RumenRJG_04DNA_FD_203882 | JGI IMG/M metagenome (GOLD analysis project Ga0310695, IMG submission 203882) | Bovine rumen microbial communities from Lethbridge, Alberta, Canada - RJG_04 (v2) (version 2) | ecosystem: Host-associated > Mammals > Digestive system > Stomach > Rumen | place: Canada...
CTGAGACTCCTCAATCTCCACTGAATCAGAAAAGTCCTGCATGCCAATAAGGTCGCGCAAAGTCTGCGGAGAAAGAAGAGCTATACCGGAAAGAGTCGGGTTTTGTGAATCGTAAGTGTAAATTCCCATAAGAGGAACCGAGCGAATGGAAAAAGAAACGCCGTCCCCAGTCAAAAGCTGAATGTCAGAACCAATGCCAAGCTCAACCCCGGCAGCCTTGTTTATCCTGGCAAGAGCATCCTTATTAAGCAAAAGTCCAGCCTCGCCGTCCTTAAAGACACGCCCCTCAGCAATCGTTATGCTGGACATAAGACCCGTGTACTGTTCCCCCGGAACCCCAAAAAGAGAAATGGGAACGCGCTTATCATTTACGTTAACAGCGGCATAACCTGTAATCTGAGGAACAAGAGCCCTAACGCCCTCCACCCCAAGAGCCGCCTCCTTAATCTTTGCATAGGGAACAAGTGTCGGAATCTCCGAAAGCTTCCCGGTCACAGGCGTTTCGTCCCCAAAAAGGCTAAGCGGAAAGTCCACCTTTGGCCGAAGGACTATGTTTCCTGTAAAACTGTTAATAAAAGTACGCTCCAAACCGTGATCCGTACCGTCAAACACGGCATTAGAAACAAAAAGCAGCGCAATTGCAAATGAGATAAAGAGTATAATTACAAGAGAACTTTTCCTTGAAATGACGTTTTTTAGCGCCAACCTAAGAGCATACATCGCGCCTATCTTACTACATTGCAAAAAAAATTACAATGACAATTAAATTTACCTTTATACTACAGGAGAAAAGTCCGCTTATAGCTACGCCACAAATTCCCAATTTACCGATTCATTTCCAAGGAGGGGTAAGCCTCCCCCTCGCTACAGCCACGAGTCGCTCCGCAAATGCCGTAAGTGGCAAGTTCATTAAGCGAACGACCGTCACCCTGAACTAGTTTCAGGGTCTGTGCCAATACCAAAATACATTTTTTTTGCAACAAGCCACTTCCGTCATTTGCTCCGCTTTGTCGTGTCTTCCGCTACCCCCTCTGCGGGCTCAAACGCCGCCCGCAACGCCTGCTATAATTTATCGCAAGTTCGCATATAATTATCGCGACTGCCCCCGAACGGTCGCTGAGCTTGTCGAAGCGTGATTCGCAGTCTAAAAAGCTACACTTACTACAGTTCAAACAATCTCGCCTGCTAAAATTTACAACGAAGCCTTAAGAGTATGCGTCACCCCCCAGCTTTTTACCTCCTCCACAGAAGAAAAACCTGCTTCAAGAAGGGCTTCCGTCTCGTGGGCCACCGTCAGCGGAGTGTCGTAGTGATAAAATTCGCCGTCTGGAAGGTTCTGCTCCTTCCGCAAGCGCAAAAGCTCCCCGCGCAAAAAAGACTCCTCTTCATCAGAAGACGCAAAATAGTCAGTAAGAATAAAATACCCCCCAGGCTTTAGCGCATTCCTAAGCTTTTTATAAAGCGGAAGTTTTTCCTTTTTAGTAAAATGGTGCAGGGATTCAACAGAAAGAGCCGCATCAAAGAGATTCTCCCCAAAAGGCAGCTCAAAGTATGAACCAAGGACAAGCTCAATCTTTCTGCCCGCAAATTTATCCCGCAAAAAATCCAGCATACCCTTGGCAAGGTCAATTCCCGTAACCACCGCAGCCGGATTCAGCCTAAAAAACTCCTCCAGCTCAAGCCCGGTACCGCAGCCCAAATCCAAAACCCTTGCACCTGCATTTCTTGGCAAACAGGCAGCCGTAAAAGGATAAAACTCCCGAGCGGACTCAATCGTATTCATCTGGTGCTCTTCATAGCCATCCAAGCGGGCATTAAAAAAGTCCCCCATCTTTTCCAACATTTTTTCTTTCCTTTTATTATTTTTTTAAAGCAAGTATATCAGAAAAAAACTTTTTAACATACCAACACCAGCAAGTCCGTGATATAATAAACCTTAGAGCAGAAAGAACCTCAAAGGAGGAAGCGACAATAATATGTCATCAAAAAAATTTTGGAAGCGAGACCTGAACGGCAAATGGATTACTTTTAACCAAGAACTCCTATCTCAACGAAGACATAATATCCTCTTTCTACCGAACAGCAAAATGATACTCTGTCCCTATCATTGCAAATGGGAAAAAGCCACCTCATTTTCCGACTACGAAGTTACAACAGCTACAGGAGAGCATTTTGACGCTCTGCTTTTCCCCTATCAGACTTTCTCCACAGAACAAGAAAACAGCAACGATGATGATAATGAAACAAACTGCAACAATCTCAAAACAGACAAAGAAGGAGTTAGCAAAGACATTGTTATTCTGGGCCTAGAAAATGATGAAGAAGCAAATTTTATCCGCATCCACTCGTACCAGCTGGACAGGAAAAAAATCGAATCCACAAAAGAAGGCAGCTTTGAACTGTGCAGGATTCATCTTCTCCCATATTATATGACTTTTGACTTCAAAAAATCCCTCTCCAGAGGTTCTCTTAAAGAAGGCAAACTTCCAAAAGAAATTTCCGAAGCCCTAAACTCCGAGATGCAGAAAAAAGTATGTTCCACGTTGGGAAGAAGAATTAACTTTCCTTACCCCCTTTTTGACATTTCCTACTCTGATGCATTTTTCAAAACTCCTTTTGAGATCAATATATACCCGCTCAAATCAAGATTCAGAGATTTTGACTGGGTAAAAGCAGATGACCCAAACATTTACAAAAAAGCCTGCCAATTCTTAGGCTTTAAAAGTAACGCAACAATAAGAAAGGCATTCTCAAGAAACCCGTTCAACCTTATACGCTACAAGATTATGCTTAACCTCGGCTTTTCCGACATAAACGTAATTGCACGTGCGTTCGGCGAAGCTGGAGACTCTTTGTTTGCAGGAATAGAAGTAGGCGAAGTTTTTTTCAATTATTATAGAAATCGCCAGGTTACAACAAAAATGATGGAAGAAAACTATAACTTTTTAAAATTCTTCGTAAAAAAATCACTTGAATTCAGGAATGAAAGTGCGGTTTGGAGAGCATTGACTCAAGACCAAAATATATCATCTTATGAGCGGTATGATGCAGCCTGTATGTTTGAACAATATTTTGACCAACTGACGGAAAAAACAAAAAAAGAAATCATACGAGAGGGCTTAACCCAAAGGAACCACGACATTTTAGCAAAGCTTGCCTACACCATAAAAAACAAAAACATCGTTTTTGAATATGACGACAAGCAACTTTCCTTGGCAGACCATATCGACGGCTGGGAATTTGCCCTACCAAAAGATTCTTACCAACTAAAAGACATTGGCATGAGCCTTCACAACTGCGTTGCAAGCTACGTTACCAGCGTTAAAGAAAAGGATTGTACTATTGTCTATGCCACAAAAGACGAGCAATATAAGCTTTGCATTGAAGTCCGCGAGCTTTACATCCTTCAGTGCCGCACAGACAGAAACGGGACCCCAAAACGTGAAGCCTTTGAAGTTGTCAAGAAATGGTCTAAAGCCCACGGGCTTACGTTTGAGAAAAATTCCTTGTAGCAACAGACGCACCCCCCCACACACAAAGTGCCGCAAGAAAAAATACAAAAAATTGCATAAATATGCACGCTTTTTATTTACAAAGAAATAAAAATACTTTAGTATATTGCTAGCACCTGCGGAGAAGACGCAGGGCTAAGAGGTTATAATATGGAATACAATATTAAGAACGCTTACTGCAAACGTGTATGGGACGAAATCAGCGCACGCTATGCAGATCAAGGACACTTTCTCCAGGCTGCAGGCCTTGTTCTCGAAACAATTTCTCCGGTTGTAGACAAAATGCCGGAACTGGAAAAGAATGCTGTTCTTGAGCGCTTTGTAGAACCGGAACGCATTATCATGTTCCGTGTTCCGTGGACAGATGATCAGGGAAAGGCTCACGTAAACCGTGGCTTCCGTGTTCAATTCAACAGTGCAATCGGACCTTACAAGGGAGGCTTACGCTTTAGCCCGGAAGTTGGTCTTGATGTATTGAAATTCCTCGGATTTGAACAGGTTTTAAAGAATTCCCTTACAACCCTCCCAATGGGCGGTGGCAAGGGTGGTTCAGACTTTGACGCACACGGAAAGAGCGATGCAGAAGTTATGCGCTTCTGCCAGTCTTTCATGACAGAACTCCAGCGCCACATTGGCCCAGACACAGATGTTCCAGCCGGTGACAAGGGTGTTGGCGGACGCGAAGTTGCATATATGTTCGGTCAGTACAAGAGACTCCGCAACGAATACACAGGCGTTCTTACTGGAAAGGGCCTCGCATTCGGCGGTTCACTTGCCCGTACAGAAGCTACAGGCTACGGTCTTATCTACTTTGCAGACTGCATGCTCAAGAAAATCGGAAAGGACTTCAAGGGCAAGACATGCATCGTATCTGGAGACGGCAACGTTGCACAGTACGCTGTAGAAAAGCTTACACAGCTTGGCGGTAAGGCAATCACAATGTCTGACTCTTCCGGCTACATCCTTGACGAAGACGGAATCGACGCAGAGAAGCTTGAATTTGTAAAGCAGTTCCGCGCAGAGCACAAGAAGATTGACGAATACGTAAAGAAATATCCAAAGGCAAAGTTCTTTAAGGGAGAAAAGCCTTGGGGCGTAAAGGCAGACCTTGCATTCCCATGCGCAACACAGGACGAAATCTATCTTGAAGACGCACAGAAGATGGTTGCAAACGGAGTATGGCTTGTAGCAGAAGGTGCAAACATGCCTACACGTGCAGAAGCAATCGAGCACTTCCAGAAGAACAAGGTTATGTTCGCACCTGGAAAGGCAGCCAACGCAGGTGGTGTTGCAGTTTCCGGCCTCGAAATGAGCCAGAACTCTGAACGCCTTAGCTGGAGCTTCGAAGAAGTAGACGCAAAGCTCAAGCAGATTATGACCAACATCCACGACAACGCTTACGAGACAGCAAAGAAGTACGCCACAGAAGGTGACTACGTAGCTGGTGCAAACATCGCAGGCTTCGTAAAGGTTGCATCTGCAATGGTAGCTCAGGGATTGGTATAATTCCTAGAAAAGTGGCTTAGCCAATAAAAAACCCCGCCGGCAAAGTGGAGCAAAAGCTTCAAATGCCAGCGGGGCTTTTTTTTGCAAAAAAAACTTATATAGTGCTTACTGAAAAAAAGTTAACTACAAAAAGAAAAAAGTTAAAAACACTGAAAAAACTTGCACTGGTCTCCAAAGAAAATAGCCTGTATCAGGATGAAAATTACAGTGAATAAAAGAATCCGGGTTCTTAGGCATATCGCGAAACGTTGAGCGATATGGCCCTAAGCCGTGCCGGAAAAGGGGGAGGCTTGGAGGGGAAAAACAGCGGGCTTCGGACTCTGAGCGGGTTTTCCCCCTCCAAGTTAGGGGGCCAAGGGTACTCCCTTGAAAAGAGTTTTTCAGTAAACACTATATATTTTATTCCTCTATCTTGTGATTCTGAATGTAGTCAAAGAGCTTGTTCATCTGCAAGAGGAAGGAAAGCCTGTCGTTCATCATGATGGAGGCTTCCGTTTCGCGGCGGACAATTTCGTTCACCTGCATGATGTTGGAATGTTCAACTTCCTTGGAAGAGCGCATGATGTTTTCCTGGTTGGCCTTGATGTCTTGGTACATGGACTCGGTGGCATCTGCATTGTGCATGGAGTCGGTTTTAATTTCTTCAAGGGAAGAACTGGAATCTTTCGTAAGGCTTCTTATCTGGTTAAGGAATTCATCGTACTGGGCATTGCTCCTTACAACGGTCGCAACCCTTCTGTTGAGTTCCTCAATGTGCTGGCCAATGTCAAGCGACGTGGAGCGCGTCTGTTCGGAAAGCTTCTTAACCTCGTTTGCAATGATGCGGAATCCTGCACCGGCACTACCTGCATGGGCTGCTTCTATAGAGGCGTTAAAGGAAAGCAGGTTTGTCTGGTCAGAAATATTCTGGATGTTCTCTACAAAGCCGCGGATTTTTTTGATGAATTCTTCAAGCTCGTTCATCTCGCGGTCCATCTCGTGGCGCTTTTTCTGAATCTCGTCCATCTTTCTGTTGAGTTCTTCCAGCTGCGAATAGATGCCGTCTATTTTTACAGAACTCTTCTGAATGGATTCAAGGATTTCCTGAGTGGTGTCCCTTATCCTAAGGCTTGTATCAGAAAAATCCTGCAAAGCTTCCGACTGCTTTTTGTATATGCCGTCTTCAGAAGTAAGGTTATCCAGATAACTGCGCAAAAATGAATTTCCGTCATTCTCGCGGCTAGCCATGTCCATAAGAATTTTTGTTATGTCAAAGCCTGCCTGAACAAGCGTCTGTTTGCTGTATGTCTGTTCCATGATTCACTTCCTTATTAATGCCCTTACGCTTCTATTACGATTGCAAGCAGTGTCTGGTTAAAGTTAAGGCGGTCCATCTGCTCACCGTAGCTGGAAAATCCGCAGAATACCGGGAAATATTTTTTCCACACCGCTGCAACCTGTGTGGTCAAATGCTTCTGCTCAAAGCCTATTGTGCGGAGGATGCAGTTTACAAGCAGAACGCAGCCCGGCCTGAAAATTTCTTTTGCAAAAGAAGCGCAAGTTTCATCGGCAATTTTAATCGGGTCAAGCGGATTCATAAGTTCAACTTCGGAATTGGGAAGAACACGGCAGTACATACCGATTGAACCGTCCGGATTGAAATTTGCTATGGAAGAAATAAATACGTCTTCTCCGTAAGCACGCCCCATTGGATGCTGCAAAGCCGCATTCTGTGCCTCTGCTTCCGTAATGCCCAAAGTCTTTGCATACATCTTTCTTGGACTTTGACCGTTGATTGTTTTTATTGTACGAGACTCTATGTCCACATCGGAAAGCCGCATTCTCTTTCCTGAAGGGGCAAAAATATTTTCCCTTTTTATGACAAAGCGCTTCTTGGTCTTAAAGAAAAGGACCGCAGCCCCTCGCGAAACAACCTCGCCATTGTAGCTTACGTAAGTCTGTTTGAATTCAAGGTCATCGCCTGCGGAACCGCCTGCAATTATAAAGTCTTTGTCTCCGATGACTGCATTCAAAAGCGCCATTGTGGATTCTTCCGCATTGCAAAGGCCGTTTATAAAGGTTAGCGCAAAGGCATCATGGTTTGCACCGTTCTGGCCAAGGGTGATTCCTACCTTTTTTGCAGCCTCTGCAATCTTTGATTTATTTACGATTGGAAATTTGTCCGTGTCGTCAAAGATTACGCCGGAAACCATTGTAACATTGTCTGTGAGGGTTGTAACGACAAGTGAATTTTTTGAAAAGCCCTCTGAGCTTATTTCGCCAGACGTGCTTGTTCCAAGAACCTGGCTCTTTGGAAAATGTTCGCGAATGCGTTTTGCAAGTTCAGGAAAATTGTAGCAGGCACTTGCAAAAAAAATAACTGCCGTGCATAAATCCGGGCTTCTCTTAAGCTGTCCAAAAACATCTTTTAGGGCCAAATCCATATCCTGGTTGGACGAAAAAGCAACTTCTTGAACCATAACGACCTCCATAAAACTTTGCTGCTTTACAGAAACAAAGAAGGGTATTTTTATTTTGCTAATTACTTTTATTATCGTACAAAAAGAAACTTTTCTTAACCAAGTCTTAAAGATGGGAGGAAATGGCGTATTTCTGAATCTAATCCTCAGAAAAACAGAGCCTAGCCCCGATTGGAAGGGGCCGAAGGCGACCGGCACGAAGTGACGGGCCGCGCACCGCAAGGTGGGCAAGCCCTGCAAAGCGGGTAACGAATGGCCGCCTTGTCATTTGTTACCCCCAAGTTTCTTTTATCAGATAACGCGCCACGCTGAAAAGCTACGCTGCGTAAACACATGGCGCGCTAATGACAAGGACAGTAAAACAAGCAAGCTGCTCCAAAGAAGAATGGAAAGGCTTATCCTGCAATATTCAGTCTTCCAGCATCGTGAGCAATGTTCTGTGCTGCATAGCTGTAGACAATCTTTGCCACATCGTAAATTGGCTTCTTTACGTTCAGGCCCATGCTGCGTGCAAAGTCGGAGGAAGCCTTTGTGGCCTTTGGATTCCAGAGGGTTGCGCTCTCAAGGTTGATAAAGTCAGCCTGTTCGGATGAAGCAATGTCTTCGATGTGCCTGTTCATTTCTGCAACAAGGGCATCCTTCCTCGGGTTGTCAAGGGAGACAAGGGCAAGGCTGCACTTCTTGTTTACCATCTTGATTGTGGAAAGCAGGGAAAGGTAGAGGTTGTCAAACTCAGTCGGGTTTGTGGCAAAGAGATCTTTGTCTTCTTCGCCCAAGTGAAGGATGATGCCTTCCATATTGATAGAAGCGACGTACTTCTTGAAGTATTCCTTTGCATTCTTGAGGGAGAGGGCAAATGTGCTTGTGTTAACAAGGTCTGTTTCCAATTCAAACTCATCGTTGATTTTTGCCGCAGGGATTTCCTTGTCGTATGTACCACCAAGAAGAACCATGCTGCTGACTGACGGCTCCTTCTTTTCGTCTGCAAGAATAATCTGCTCTTCGTGTGCATAGACTACCTTGTTTGCTTTTGTTGTATTGTTTGAACCCATAAAGACCTCCTCGCGCTTTTTGTCCAGCGCTCTGTTTCTAAAATATACCAAGACATTCGTCATTACGATTACAAGATTCAAGAAGTAAACTGCAAGAACGTAGTTGTACTGGTGGTTGTTAAGCTTGGCGCAGATTCCTGCAACGTAGCCTGTTATGATAAGCAGGATGAATGCAAGGCTTGTGCTCTTTGCAGTGCGTGCCCTGTATGCCTTTACCACGTTGATTGGCCAAGAAAAACCAAAGCAAACCAACATTCCAGATTCCAAAAGATTAGCTAAGTTCATATACAAACCTCTATTTATAAATATTTTTTTTTGCCGCTCTTTCTAAGTGACAATTGCATGATAGCCCAAGCAAAAAAAACATTCAATTTTTTTGAAAGTTAAAAAATGAAAAAGTAAGCCAGGATTTTTTTTACTTTCTAAAGTGTCATTTTTTTTACTTTCAAAACTAGCACCATTTTTGGCTTTATGGTATAGTCAATAATATGGAAAACAAAGGAAACCTTACCCTTCTTAGAAAAGAAATTACTTCCACACAGGTAATACTAATCGTCCTTGTTACGATTCTTCTTAGCGCAGGCGGAATGATAATAAACATCAATTCCAACAACAAGTCCTTTAACCAGAACTTGCAGAACACATCCGCACTCATAACGAGGCTTTACAGCTTTACAAAAAACATGACACAGACGGAACTCTGCGTCTACATGGACAGCGTTGTGTCTTCCCTTTCCGACGTGGACATTTTTTCTATCGTAGACAAAAACAACACGAGGATTTACCACACCCACCACCAGCTTATAAACACCCAATACGACGGAGACCATCCTGACTTTTCCATAAAGCGCTCCGACTACTTTACAGAAGACAGCACAGGCCCGTCTGGTCCGCAAAGGCGCACCTACTCTGCGGTCTATGACGAAGACGGAAACTACCAGGGCTTTATAATGACAATCCAGCTAAAGACTTCCATGCGGTCTGTAACAATAAGGACAATACTGCTCTTCCTTGTGGTAACGATTGTCGCTATCCTTATAGAGCTTGCGGTTTGCGCAACAATTTCTAAAAAGATAAAAAAAGAATTCCTCCGCTTTACGGAAGACTTTGAGGGAACCAAATTCCTTGTTGATTCAATGAGGGCAAACAACCACGACTTTACAAACAAGCTGCACGTTATCCTTGGCCTTATCCAAATTGGCGAATACGAAAAGGCGCAGAACTACATACAAAACATTTCCATCATACAAAGGGAAACCGTAACCTTTGTAATGCGCAACATAGAAAACCCGTCTCTTGCAGCCCTGCTTATAGGAAAAATTGCACGCGCAAGTGAATGCAACGTAAAATTCAGCCTAAAGGAAAATTCCACCTATAAAGAAAAAGACATAGACATTCCTTCCGAAGCGCTGGTAACAATTACAGGCAACCTGATTGACAACGCACTTGATGCAATGAACCGCAGCCACAAGGAATGCAAGGAACTTTCCATAGGCATCTACTCCAAGCCGGGAGACCTGCTTTTAATTGTTCAGGATTCAGGGCCTGGCATTCCAAAAGACATAAGGGAAGCAATTTTTGAAAAAGGATTTTCCACTAAGGGAAAAGGACGAGGCCTTGGGCTTTACCACACCAAGCAGCTTATTCTAAGCCTTGGCGGAGAAATATTTGTGGAATCCCAGGTTGGAAAAGGCTGCTGTTTTACGGTAAAATTAAAGAGGGACTAAACCAAGGAATTTAGCATGTATAAAGTTTTAATCGTAGAAGATGACCCAATGGTTGCAATGATAAACCAGCACTACGTTGAGCAGAACAAGGAGTTTTCAGTTTCCTCTGTCTGCAAGAACGGAATGGAAGCCTTAGACTTTCTGCAAAAAGAAGCGGTGGACCTTATAGTGCTGGACGTATTCATGCCGCAGATGGACGGGATTGAAACCCTAAAGCACATAAGGCAAAAAAAGTTCCAGGCGGAAGTTGTAATGGTAACTGCCGCAAACGACACCGCCACGCTGGAAGAAACAATGAACCTTGGCGTACTTGATTACCTTATAAAACCATTTACGCTTGAACGCTTCCAGATTTCGCTAGAAAAATTCATTGAGCGCATAACGACCTTAAAGCAAAACACGACGCTTGACCAAAGCTGCATAGACAGCCTCTTTTCCAAATCTGTAAAGAGCCACAGGGACGATTTGCCCAAGGGAATCCAGAAGCGCACATTGGAATCTTTAATGCAATACTTTAACGAAAACCCCGGCTGGCAGGCTGTAGACACAATTGCGGAAAAGCTTGGCATCTCCATTGTAACCGTCCGCCACTACGTAAGCTACATGGTTCAGGAAAAAGTTATCCGCGAAGAAATAAACTACAAGACAGGCGGAAGGCCTTCCATGGTTTACAAGAAAAACTAAGGTTCTTAAAAAGGCATAAAAGGAATTTCCCCTCTGCAAAAAAAATCTTTTGTGCTATACTTTTTGCAAGAGGAAAAAAATGAATGCAAAAGAAATTGGATTGCAGCTCTTAAAAATGCAGGACAAGGAATACTCCGCTTTCCAGGCAAGGATAATTCCTTCGGTTAAAAAAGAAAAAATAATAGGTGTAAGAACTCCACAACTGCGCGCACTTGCAAAAACTCTTGCCAAGGAGGAAGACACAGAATCCTTTCTGCAAAGTCTTCCCCACAAATATTTTGAAGAAAACCAGCTGCACGCCTTTGTAATTTCCCTGGAAAAAGACTTTGACAAATGCGTATCCCATGTAGAAAAATTTCTTCCCTACATAGACAACTGGGCAACCTGCGACCAGCTTTCGCCAAAGTCATTCAAAAAAGAAAAAGAGAAGCTTCTTCCTTACATAAAGAAATGGATAAAATCAGAAAAGACCTACACTGTCCGCTTTGCAATAGGAATGCTGATGCAGCACTTTTTGGACGAAAACTTTTGTGACCAGTACGCAAGCATGGTGGCAAAGTTAAAGTCTGATGAATACTATGTTAACATGATGAGGGCCTGGTATTTTGCGACGGCACTTGCAAAGCAGTACAACCTTGTGCTGCCCTACATTCAGCAAAAAAAATTGGACGCATGGACCCACAACAAGGCTATACAAAAAAGCATAGAAAGCTACAGGATTACAGAGGAAGAAAAAAATTACCTTCGAACGCTAAAGGTCTCTCTATAGCCTGGAAATCAGATTTGTGTTACCCACAAACGCCCTTAGCGAACTTTTGTGCCAAGCGGTTCAAGGCCGTGGCGGACAAGCAGCTCATTTACATCGTCAACGCTGCCAAGGTTCTGCCTTAGCGCATCCGTTATGATTTTGGAAAAGACGCTTCCTGGAACAAAGGCATGCCCCGCCCTTTCCAAGAGAAGCTTTGTTTCTGAAAGGTTAAGCTTTAGGGTAAGGGCAAGGGAGACAACATTTTCCTGTTTAGGAACAGATTTTTCCGAGCGGATGTTGGAAAAGACCGCCTTGCTCAAGCCCGCCCTTGTGTAAAGGTCAACTTCTTCCATTCCTGCCCTCTCGCGGAATTTCCTAAGCAGGTCATAAAACTTGTCGTCTTTTTCTACTACAATGCCGCTTTTCTTTAGCTCTTCTTCCGTCTTTTTAAAATGTGCAGAAAGCACCTCTGGCGACTTTAGCGCATAATACTCCTGTATAAGGTTTAGGCAGGCAATCGTCCTTTCCACAAAGTTTATGTACTTGTTCTGGCTTTCCTGAAATTTACGGACACTATCGGTAAGTGCCCTATACACTTCCAGGGGAATAGTAATCTCTTCCATAAAGCCAGATTATACCATTTGGGCATCTGTGCGCAAGCGCTTCACCTTCGAGTTAACAAGGAAATCAGATTTGGGCTCCACTACCAGAAAAATATAAGTATTATCAGGTACAATTTCGAGTTTCCGTGTTGCAGCAGAAAAATTGGCGGAAGCGATTTTTGAACCGAAAAAAATTCTGCACACACGGCGTAGCAAGTGCGTTCGGCGTGCCCGAAGGGATAGCGCGGAAGCCTTTTTTCGGGGCAAAAACCG
>Ga0310695_10011598_pt1 | contig 12562 bp, 8 predicted proteins | sample RumenRJG_04DNA_FD_203882 | JGI IMG/M metagenome (GOLD analysis project Ga0310695, IMG submission 203882) | Bovine rumen microbial communities from Lethbridge, Alberta, Canada - RJG_04 (v2) (version 2) | ecosystem: Host-associated > Mammals > Digestive system > Stomach > Rumen | place: Canada...
CATTCATGACGTGGTTCAACACTGCCTCCAAGTTCCCTAACGATGAAGAACATGTCTCAAAAAACATTTTCGAGCGGGAAAAGAAATTATCGTTGATAAAAAAGGCAGGCAATCAATAGACACATCGGGAAAGGCGCCTTCACAAAAAGAAGGCGCCTTTTTGTTAACAAATCACCCTCCCCTCACCACGAACGAATTTTTTCCTCGGATATATAATGCCCGCTTTGAAAAATTACATTATTTTTGACAATGAAAGAATAGAATCATGACATTTAAGAACACCCATATACCGTATGAGAGCCAAATTAACATTTTTTATGCGGATTTATGTAGGTTTTACTTTTTTATATGAAATATATTGCGTACTTTTGACATGTAATTAAAAGGAGATAGCATATGGAAGCAATTATCACATCTTTATTGGAGACCGACCTGTACAAGTTCTCTATGGGTCAGGCGATTTTTCATCAATTCCCTGGGTACAAAACCACGTGGACGTTCAAATGCCGCAACAAAGATGTGAAATTCACATCCGAGATGATCGATGAAATCAAGCATCAGTTGCAGGAATATTGCAAACTACGTTTCACGGAAGATGAACTTTCGTACCTTGAGAACATCGGTGCGAAGCGTGACGCTGCCGGCAACATCGTCAAGAGGGGATGGATCAAAGGCTCTTACATAGACTTCCTGCGCATTTGGCGCCCTAGATATGAGGATTTCGAGATCACTGACAAGGCGGAGTGCGGCCTCAGCATCGAGGCGAAGGGTACATGGTTGAACACCAGTATGTACGAGATCCCTACGTTGGCGATCGTGAACGAGGTCTATTTCCGCTACGCCTACAACTACGACGAGTTGCGACAGCAGTTCGTCCGCAAGCTGAACGAGAAGGTGAATCTTTTGGAGCAGGACATCTACGAACTGGGCGCATTCTCTGAGTTCGGATTGCGCCGTCGACTCTCCGCGGAGTGCCAGGAGATGGCGGTCAAGGCTTTGAAGGAGGCCAAGATGAACGGGAAGTCTACATTCGTAGGCACCAGCAACGTATTCCTCGCCAAGAAATACGGATTGATTCCGGTGGGCACCATGGCGCACGAGTGGATCATGTGCGTCGGGCAGGGCAACCGCTCTGTCAACCCGGCCTACTCTAACCTCTATTCGCTACGCGCTTGGGTCAACGAGTACAAGGTGCAGAATGGCACCGCCCTCACGGATGCGATCACGACCGACTGCTTCCTGCGCGACTTCGACGAGGAGTTCGCCACGGTATTCAGCGGTGTGCGACACGACTCCGGCGACCCGTACGAGTGGGGAGATAAACTCATCGCACATTACCAAAAGCTGGGTATCGACCCTAAAACGAAGACCTTGCTCTTCAGCGATAGCCTGAACTTCGAGAAGGCGACGAAGCTGAAGAAATACTTCGAGGGAAAGGCGAAGACCGCCTTCGGTATCGGAACGTTCATCGCGAACGATACGGACGTGCCACCTCTCAACATCGTCATGAAGACTACCCTTTGTAACGGAGGGGATGTGGCGAAGATATCCGACACTCCAGGCAAGGGCATGTGCAAGAATCCGGACTACGTCGACTACCTGCAGAGGGCGATCGACTGGAGGATGAACCATCCGGAGATGTGATCCGCACGTTGATTGTGTTTATTCAATAATTTCGAAACAATGGGTTCTGATGATTCCGGTCGTCGGAACCCGCCTAAAATAATAAATATGATGGATTGGAAAATAAAAGAGACGGAAGTGCTGCTGAAAACTCCTATCGGAAGCTTCAATACGACGAGGAAGGTGGACCCTAAGGGAGTGGAGCGCAAATATATTTCCATGAAGGCTCCCGACTGGGTTTGTGCCATCGTGCAATTGGGGGTTGGCAGTGATGATTTTGTGATGGTGCGTCAGTTCAGACATGGTATCAATCATGAAGTGGTGGAATACCCATCTGGGATGGTGGACGAGGGGGAGCAGGCGCTTCAAGCCCTCTACCGCGAGCTGGACGAGGAGTTAGGCATTACGAAGGACAATGTTCTTAGCGTCAGTGAATTGTATACGGCGAGCCCTAACCCTGCCTTCATGGAGAACAAGATCACTTGCTACCATGTGGTGGTGAACGGGTACGGGAAGAACCATCCGGACGAGGACGAGTTCCTGGAGACGGTCATCGTCAAGAAGGCGGACATGGAGTCCATCGTTTGCCAAAACGATTACAACGCGATGATGCGCTTGGCGTGGGAACATGCGCTGGCCATCGGGTTATTATAGGATGTAAAACTCTAAAACTATATAAGGAGGATAGGTTATGAAGAGGATCAAAGATGAAATGGTTGCTTGGATCAGGGACTATTTCGCCAAGAACGGAGACAAGGACACGAAGGCGCTGATCGGTATCAGCGGCGGTAAGGATAGCTCGGTGGTGGCTGCGGCTTGCGTGGCTGCGTTGGGCAAAGAGAGAGTGGTGGGTGTCATGATGCCGAACGGTGTGCAGAGCGACATCGCGGATTCTAAACAATTGATCGAGTTCTTGGGCATCAAGAGCTACGAGGTCAATATTAACGATGCCTATGTGGGGATCAGTAACGAGATCATGCGCAAGACGGGTGGTGAGCTGACGCCCCAATTCAAGACGAACACGCCTTCTCGCCTAAGGATGGCGACCCTATATGGTGTGGCTGCCATAATCGGTAACTGTCGTATCTCTAACAACGGCAACTTGTCCGAGTGCCTCATGGGTTACTTCACCTTGTGGGGGGACGGTGCGGGCGATTTCGCTCCGTTGGCGAACCTTTTCGTAAACGATGTGATAAACTTGGGCCTTGAGCTGGGCTTGCCTGAGAAATTCGTCAAGAAGGCTCCTTCCGACGGTATGTGCGGAAAGACGGACGAGGAGAACCTCGGCTTCACCTATGCTGACGTGGAAAGGGTCGCAAGGGGTAAGTTCGACGAGGTGGACCCGGCGGTGGCTCAGAAAATCGAGCAGAAGATCAAGGGCATGAGCTGGAAAACCAAATTGCTGAACCTGCCTAAGTTCGTTCCTTCCCAGAAGGTGCTGGCCATCATCGATGCGCAGAATGACTTCATCGACGGTAGCATGGGCGTTGGTGTGGAGAAGTGGAACAAGGCGAAGAAGGCGATCTTCGACCTCGTGAAGGGGGAGGATTATGACCAGATCATCTTCACGAAAGACTGGCACCCGGCTAACCACTGCTCTTTCAAGGCGCAGGGGGGCATGTGGCCTAACCACTGCGTACAGGGTGAGAAAGGCGCTGAGATCGATGCAGACTTCGCCCACCTGCAGGTTAGGGCTTTGACACTCAACAAAGGCATGAACATCAGCGTGGAGGAGTACGGCATCAATGTGTTGCAGAACCTCACCAACGTAAAGGAGCTACACCTCGTCGGTTTATGCTACGACTATTGCGTCGCATCTTGCGCCAAGGAGAGCGCCAAGGCATATCCGGGCGTGAAGATCGTCATCAAGAAGGCGGGTACCGTCGCTATCGACGAGAACGCAAAGCTTGACCTCGAAGGATTGCCTATCCTCATCGATTAAGGACGTAGGCAAACACCGCTTCTAGAGAGGGGACCCACAAAAAATTGAGGAAATCCTTTCTCCAAACATAAAAGATTCATAATCGAAAAATCACAGGGCGAGAAGCTGACCCATTCGGGCAGTCTTCCCGCCCTGTCTATATTCGCACATATACTGCGAGAACTGAAAAATCACAATATTGACTATTATACAGAAAAACAAGATTGGTAAAAATTTTTTACTTTATTATTTTGATTTTAGATAATGTTACTACTATATTTGCATGGAATTTGTGTAATAAAAGTGTTGATGTGTATAAAAGCACGTGAATATTTACAAAAGTGTATGTAGGTAAGTGTCCGTTTTCGGAAGGTGAAGAGTGATTTTTGGTTGTTTATAGTGTATGTTTCCATGGATTTTCACGCTTGCTATCCCTTTGTAAATTGACGAAAGATAGTTTTTGTGTTAAAGTAAATATAACCATTATTGAACATTTATTATGCTAAAGCAAGTTTTCATGCTGGCGACGTTGATGGGAGTGCCGATATTATGCCACTCCCAGGCGAACGTCTACAGTTCGGCGGGCGAGAAGGAGGAGAATAACATGGTACTCTCCCACGTGGTGGGGAATGTGGTAACCATGGAAGCAGGGGACGGTTCTCTCTCCACGGGTAACCTCATCCAGTACAGCGTGGCGACCACCACTGGACTAGGGCTCACTGACGTCGAGCTACTCTCGGTCTATCCGAACCCCACAAAAGATGTGCTCGTGCTAAAGACAGGCAAGTTGAAGAATCTGACGATGGTCTTGACCAATGCGGAGGGGCAGCAATTGCTGTCCGAAACGGTGAGGGATAGCGAGACACGCATCAACTTCTCCCGCTATGCGTCCGGAGTTTACCATCTCACGCTGATAAGCGGCGAATCGGTGGTCAAGTCATTCAGCATCGTCAAAAAATAATGGTCACAAGCACAGCAAGGCTTGGACCGCAGACATACTTTGAAAAACAATAATTATTAACTTTTTTATTAGACATGAAAAAAATTTTTACGATTGTCGCGATGACACTGTTGTGGATAGTGTCGCTGTCGGCACAAGTTCCACAAAAACTCACATACCAAGCTGTAATACGCGATGTTGTGGGTAACGTGATCACCAACCAAGATTTATCGGTTCAGATCTCCATTCTGCAAGGCTCATTGGAGGGTCCTGTTGTCTATTCCGAGAACCACGCCACCAGCACGACCGTCAACGGAGTAATCACACTCGAAGTCGGAGGCGGAAAGACGTCATACGACTTCACCTCCATCGATTGGAGCAACGGACCATTCTACATCCGCTCCACAGCCGAGTTGAACGGCAAGAGCATCTCCGTCACCTCACAGTTGCTGAGCGTCCCTTACTCCCTGTATGCGCACAGGGCATTCTTGGCAGACAAGGTGAACGAGCAATTCCTGGAGGATATCATCGCCGCCAAGATCCAGAGCGCCTTGGAGGAGCGGGATGCGATCTGGGAAGACAAGATGCAAAACGCTATGGACGAAAGGGACGCAATATGGCAGGGCAAAATCGAAGCGCTCGAAGCGACCTTGGACTCCATCTCCGCACAAATATCCGCTTCACAAGCTGACACGATTCCTACCGACACCATCCCGACAGGCATCACGGATACGATTCCTACCGACACTGTTCATACAGATACGACACCTGCGGACACAGTCTTCAAGTCGGCCGCCATAAATGATGTATTGCCAGGCAAATTCTCCATGGGAAAGAACTATCAAGTGCACTTCTCTAGAGGTATTCTGCAATACCACGCAGAAAAGAAGATAACAAGGTTCGCCAAAAACCAATTCGATAATCCAGGAAGGAAATATACAGATTTTTGCCACTATCCTCCTAAAGCATGGATCGACCATTTTGAGCATGGTTCTCTGTCCGAAATAGCATGTCCATGTTTATCCTGGGATCGAGATGAAGCACTATACGGCAACGGCTATAACCTTGATGCAAATGCAATTGAAAAAATAGGGGAATGGGATGTTCCTTCTATATCAGATTGGTATTATATCCTATCAGAAAGGGAAAGGGCAGACAGCCTCTATTCGAAGGCAGAAGTGGCTGGAGTAAAAGGATACGTCCTCCTGCCAGACGATTGGGAAACACCTGCCGATTTAACCTTCACCCCAAAAACAGAGACTTGCTCAGGCAATGTCTATGACAAAAAAACATGGGAAAAGATGGAAGCCTTGGGCGCTGTCTTCATGCCATGCGACAGATATTGGTCCTGGATGTTGATGGGGGCATTTTTGAACTTTTCCGCCGACCATGCATATCCTATAGAAAAAAATTATTGGGATTATGAAAACGATTTTATCGTGTGGGATGAATACAACTGCAGATCAATGAACGCCTATCGCCTAGTTGTACGAGACAGCATTGCTGTTAAGATCATGAGTGAAGAGCCAACAGAAAAAGAGGAAATCGAAGACGAAGAGGATCCGTCCACACCGAGCACTTATCTTCCCGAGCCAGCTGATTTATCAAACGTTGACATGAAGGCGGGACTTCTTCACGGAAAATTCTCCGTGTCGGAGACCAAACAAGTAAACTTCTCCCAAGGGAATCTACAGTATAACAAAAACTCAAAGATTTGGCGCTTCGCCGATAACCAGTACACGCATATACAAAGCACAAATTGGTGGGGATCACAACGTGAGATAACAGACGATGGATGGTTGGATAATTTCGCTTGGGCCTCTTCAGGGTTCGCTTACGACCCACTTCAATATTTCGAATATGATGAAAGCTATGGTCAATGCCTAGAAACAAGGGATGTCGCAGGCACCAAATTCGACTGGGGAGTGAACAATCCAATCATCAACGGAGGAAACACCCCAAACATCTGGCGTACTCCTACAAAGGAAGAATGGGAATACCTCATAGGGAGGAAAAAGGATGGAATAAAACTCTGCTTCCCTGGCATTGTTTGTGGAAGCAGGGGACTAATTCTCTTACCTGACGATTGGAATTTCGATCCGGAGCTTCCATATACAGACACACCTAATGAGGAGGGAAACATTCCTTACGACAGAAACGTGTATACAGAAGAGCTATGGGCTCGTATGGAAGCCCAAGGAGCTGTCTATTTGCCATGCGCAGGATTGGTTCTCACCAGTCATTTTTGGGACATAGGTGACGTTGGAAGCGACAGCTGGACAGAAGGTTCTTATTGGGCCTCTTCTCCATCTGCAATGTGCATATACGTGGATTCCTATGATAGCGTCGATCAAACCTTCGGGTATTACTATGATGTCATTTATAAGGTATCGGGATCTCGCGCTAAATACGGCAGCTCCGTCCGCCTAGTACGTGACGTGACCGAATAAGCATTGGATATCCCCGATTGAATCTGTTGAAAAACAATAGATTCCTATCAGGTACAATTATGGCAAGCCCCCCCGATCAGATCCATCATCTGCAGGGGGGCTTCCTATTTACAACGCCCCCCCCCCGCAAAAAAGGGAGCAGAACGGGAAAAAATTGACTATTCATCAAAAAAACACTTTATCAGAAATTTACCGTATCAAACATTTTGATTTAAGGCAATCTTTCCATTATCTTTGCGAAAGAATTAATTGATTGATAGTGTTGATGCGTATAATTACATGTGAATATTTACAAATATTCATGTGAGCAAGCGTGCATTCCAAGAAGTTGAAGAGTAATTGTTGGTTGTTTAATGTGTATGTTTCCTTCTATTTTTACGCTTGCTTATAATTTGTAAATATCTATTAATAAGCACATTACATACTTAAAGTAAAATAAATAATTATTATTTATTATTATGCTAAAGCAAGTATTCATGCTAGCGACGCTGATGGGGGTACCAATACTATGCCACTCCCAGACGAACGTCTACAGTTCGGCGGCCGAGAAAGCGGAAAATGACATGACGCTCTACCATGTGGTAGGGAATGCGGTGGCTTTGGAAGCGGAGGATGGTTCCCTCTCGACGGGTAACCTCATCCCGTACAGTGTGGCGACCACCACCGGGTTGGAGCTCACCGACGTCTCCCTCCTCACGGTCTATCCGAACCCCACGAAAGATGTGCTCGTGCTAAGGACGGGCGAGTTAAAGAACCTGACGATGACCCTGACCAATGCGGAGGGGCAGCAGTTGTTGGTCGCTCCCGTGAGGGATAGTGAGACCCGCATCGACTTCTCCCGCTACGCGTCCGGGCTTTACAACCTCACGCTGACACGCGGCAAATCGGTAGTCAAGTCGTTCAGCATCGTCAAAAAATAATGGTCACAGGCGCAGAAAGGCTTGGACCGCAGACATACTTTGAAAAACAATAATTATTAACTTTTTATTACACATGAAAAAAATTATTACGATTGTCACGATGACAATGTTGTGGTTTGTGTCGTTGTCGGCGCAAGTTCCACAAAGACTCACCTATCAAGCTGTAATACGCGATGCGATAGGCAACGTGATCACCAACCAGAATTTGGAGGTTCAGGTATCCATCCTGCAAGGCTCCATTGAGGGCCCGGTTATCTATTCCGAGAACCACACCACCGCCACCACTGTCAATGGAGTCATCACACTTGAAGTCGGAGGAGGATTGACTTCGTACGACTTCACCGCCATCGATTGGAGCAATGGTCCGTTCTACATCCGCTCCACAGCCGAGCTGAACGGCAAGAGCATCTCCGTCACCTCACAATTGCTGAGCGTTCCTTACGCACTCTATGCGCAGCGCTCATTCTTCTCTGAAAAGGTGGATGAGAAGTTCCTGAGCGATATCATCGACACCAAGATCCAGAGCGCCTTAGAGGAGAAGGAAGCCGAGTGGCAAAGCAAGATCGAGGCGCTCGAGGCGGCTTTGGATTCCATCTCCGCACAATTGCAGGTGCCACCGGTCGACACGATTCCTAGCGATACCATCCCGACAGGCATCACGGATACTATTCCTACCGACACCGTTCCTACAGATACGGTCTACAAATCTGCCGCTAAAAACGGTGTGTTGCCAGGCAAGTTCTCCATTAAGGAAGGGGTACAAGTACACTTCTCCAGAGGCATCATGCAATACCACAACACAAAGAACGAATGGAGATTCGCCAAGGATCAACTCGACATTCTCGGGAAGAGTTATATGGATTATTGCCAATACCCTCCGAAAGCTTGGGTCGACCATTTTGAATTCGGAACCATAAATGGCATGGAATGCCCTTATTATGCCTGGTACTATGATCCATATTATGGATATCGTATCGACTATGACCGAGATGCGGTAAAAGAAGTAGACCAATGGATAATCCTCAAATATGACGGGTGGGAATATCTCTTATATGAAAGAAACAATGCGGACAAACTCTATTCGAAAGCGGAAGTGGGAGGAATGAAAGGATTTGTTTTCTTGCCGGATGATTGGACCACTCCTTCAGATTTAGCCTTCACACCAAAAGCGGAAGACTACACCATCAACGTGTATGACAAGAAAACATGGTCAAGAATGGAAGCGCTAGGTGCAGTCTTCATGCCATGCGATCAGTACTGGTCTTGGGGCTTGTTATGTACACTTTTAGACCTACGTGTCGATCACGCCTACCCTACGCCAAATGGTAATTATTACAAAAACAGCTTCATTAGTGAAAGTGAATCCTCCGGCAGATCTAAGTGTGCTTATCGTCTCGTGATACCGGATAGCACAGCCATAAAAATAATGGGCGAAGAAACGACGGAAGAGACCTCCACGGAAGGGGAGATGACACTCGAGGAGATAAACAACTATTACCCTGACGAACCGGGTGATTTGTCAAATGTTGACATGAAAGCTGGTCTACTCAACGGTAAGTTCTCAGTTTCGGAAACCAAGCAGGTAAATTTCTCGCAAGGAAATCTTCAGTACAACAAAAACACAAAGATTTGGCGTTTCGCGGAGGCCCAATATGAATATATTCAGAACCCTGAATGGTGGGGATCATCTTTTACGGTTACAGAAGATGGATGGTTTGATAGTTTTTCATGGGCATCCTCGGGTTATGCGTTTGACCCTGTTCAACACTTCGAATATAGCTCGTCCTATGCACACTGTTTGGGCAATTCGGATGCGGCAGGCACTAAATTCGATTGGGGAGTGAACAACGCTATCTCCAATGGCGGCAACACACCAAACATCTGGCGTACCCTCACGAAAGAGGAGTGGGAATACCTTATGAACAGAAAGATAGGCAGAACCAGTCTATGCGCACCTGCAACAGTATGTGGGAAGGAAGGAATAGTTCTCTTGCCTGACAACTGGAATTTCGACTCCGACCTACCTTATACAGACCAGCCTGACATGGAGAAATTCGCATCCTACGGAGCAGATGTGAATTATGGAAGCAATGTCTACTCAAAAGAGTTGTGGACTCGTATGGAAGCACAAGGAGCCGTTTTCTTGCCTAGCGCAGGAATGGTTCTTACCGACCACTTCTGGGACGTGGATGACACAGGAATGAGCAGCTGGACAGAAGGTTCCTACTGGTCTATTTCCCATGAAACTAATGACGGTGGACAAGCAATGTATATCTATATGGAATGCATGGCTGCGACCTACGAACACCATAATAGGGATCTTTGCAGTGTCTATTACAATGTGGGGGATTTCGCTCGTAAATTTGGTTGCTCCGTCCGCCTAGTACGTGACGTGACCGAATAAGCATTGAATATCCCCGATTGGATCCGTTGAAAAAGCAACAGATTCCTATCAGGCACAATTATGGCAAGCCCCCCTGATCAGATCTGGCATCTGCAGGGGGGCTTCCTATTTACAGCGCCCCCAACGCAAAAAAGGGAGCGGAGCAGGGAAAGAATGTCACAAGAATCCATATATTTGCAGATAGTGTTGGTATCTGATATTATCCGAAAAATAATCCGTACCCATATCTTCAAGAAACTAAAAACATACCTCCCCTAAAATCCATGCAGCATGAGGAATTATTCCGTGAACAATAACACACTGACCTATCACGACGATGTCGAGTCCATAGGATGGTTTGACACCCCCAGCGACATGGACACAATCAAGCGCATCGTCTTCCCAAGCTCCGTGAAAGAGATCAAAAAAGAGGCTTTCAAAGGGATGGAGGCGTTGGAGGAGGTTGTGTTTTCGGAAGGGTTGGAATCGATCGGAAGGAGGGCTTTCGCGGATTGCCCACGACTGAAGGAGCTCAATTTCCCCCAAGGACTGGAAAACATCTATGGAAACGCATTTTCAGGATGCACCTCCCTGGAGCGCATCGTCATCCATCCGGGGACACAGGAAATCGACATCTGGGACGAAGCCTTCGCCAACTGCATCAACCTAAGGAAAGTAGAGTTGGACGATACGTTAGACTATACTAGCTTCAGACTCAATGTGTTCGAGAACACCGCCTTCCTGACCGAACTACGCAAGAAAGACCCTTTGGTGGTCATCAACAACGAGATTATCGACGGAAAGAAATGCCAAGGCGACCTAGTCATACCAGATTACGTGAAAGGGGTGAACTGTGGAGCTTTCGCCGACAACACGAAGCTCACCAGCGTCGTCTGCCCCGACACGGTGGAATTCGTTTCCTACTCAGCTTTCGAAGGGTGCACTTCGCTCAGGAAGGTTGTGTTGCCAGCCAATATGGAGAACCTGTCCGAAGCCATTTTCAGGGACTGCACCTCGTTGGAGGAGGTGGTGCTTCCGAAGAACGAGAAGCTGCGCATATATGGTTACGCATTCCGCAACACCCCGTACCAGAAGGCACGGCAGAAGGAAGGCACTCCATTCATCCTCAACGGATGGGTAGTCGACGGATCATCCTGCAAAGGGGAAGTGCACCTTTCCGGCATCAAAGGGATATCAGCCTTCGCCTTTTATCTCAACCATGAGATAACCAAAGTGATCATCGACGAAGGATGCGAGGTAATCGATGACAACGCCTTCAGGTATTGCCTCGCACTCAAGGAGGTCACACTCCCCCACTCCATGAGGGAGTTCGGCGACTCACTCTTCAGGAACTGCCACCAACTGAGTAAGATAAACATCCCCGAAGGGATAGAAACCATTCCTCAGGACGCGTTCGACAGCTGCACATCGTTGACAGCGCTCACACTGCCTCGTTCCTTGAAGGAAATAGAGAGCGGAGCGTTCGACAATTGCGTGAAACTCAAAAAATTGGAAATAGATCCGAAGGTAAAGGTAGCCCCCCGATACTTCGAGAAGGACGACTCCCCCTTCATAGGGCACATCGTCACGGCGAAGACCACAAAAGCCCGCCACGAGAGTTACCATGACGGGCAGGAGGAATGCCTCATCGTGGAAGAAGAGAAATACATGAATAGGGAAGAGATTGTGGTGGCGGTCATTCCAGAGGGGGTGAAAGTCATCGGAAACAGGGCGTTCGACTCTTGCGACAACCTGGAGAAAGTGGTGTTGCCCGAGAGCCTCGAAGTGATTGACAGAAACGCCTTCAGCAATTGCAAAAAGTTGGAAGAGATCCGCCTTCCCGAGCATTTGAAGGAGATTGGGGCTAATGCGTTTGACAGTTGCGAAAAGCTAAAGCGCATTGCCTTCCCAAAAGGGTTAAAACGCATCGGCGGAAACACATTAGTTGCATGCACGCATCTGAAGGAAGTGGTTCTTCCGGAGAGCCTGGAGGAGATTGGAAGAGGGTGCTTCAGCGGTTGTGAAAGGCTGGAAACCCTCAGTTGGCCCGCCAACACAAAAACCATTGAGGAGTACATGTTCTCAAGCTGTACATCACTGGAGCACGTGGAGATTCCCGAGGGGGTAACCACCATGGAGGGAAACATTTTTCAAGAGTGTACAAGATTGGAAACCATTCAGATACCATCCACAATGAAGGAGCTCGCAGAGTATGCGTTCCGTGAATCGTGTCTGGAGGAGGTGGTGTTGTCGGAAGGGGTGGAGACCATCCACAGCTATGCCTTTGAGGACTGCAAATCGTTACGTTCCATCAACTATCCATCT
>Ga0310695_10011600_pt1 | contig 12560 bp, 12 predicted proteins | sample RumenRJG_04DNA_FD_203882 | JGI IMG/M metagenome (GOLD analysis project Ga0310695, IMG submission 203882) | Bovine rumen microbial communities from Lethbridge, Alberta, Canada - RJG_04 (v2) (version 2) | ecosystem: Host-associated > Mammals > Digestive system > Stomach > Rumen | place: Canada...
TTTCATATTTTTAATCCTCCGTGGCTTTCAACTCTATATCAGAAATTTCCATTTTCTTTGCTTCCAAAAGCAGTGCTTCCATGATTATTCTTGCATATCCTCTACGTCTATACGCCGGGCAGGTATATACATTCAAAACCATCAACATAGTTCAAATCACATTTTCCGCATAATCTTTTCCACTCGTCCTTAGTATAGAACCTGATATGTCCATCCTTCTTCAGCCGCATGTAATCATCGACAAATCTTTCCGAATCGCATTCGTTGGGGCATGGATCCGAGATGAACATGTGACACTTTTGTGACATTCTCTATGATAGATTATTACTGTAAAAACAACAAGGTTATGTCAATGACCTTCACATATTATGGAGGAAAGTAATCATGGAAGAAAAAAGATATTTGAATGAAAAAGAATTGGAAAAGGTCAATGGCGGCGCTATGGGAGACGGAAAATATGGCGGAGACGGTGGTTACGATGACTATTTCTCGTTTAAATGCCCGATTTGTGGAAGTAATCATTTCTACGTAATAGATCTGCAGCCTGAAAAAGTATATAGAGATGGTACAGTTAGAAAAAGTAACGGCCTTTTCGAATGCATGGATTGTGGCAAAGTGATAATGATGGATCTTTAAAAGTATTTAGAGAGCGTTTAATTTTTCGGTGGCTATTTAGCCACCGAATTTTTTTAGGTGTATATACTCTTTCTGTTTACGCAGTTCCTTTTTCTTATTTCATTTCAGGCTGTTTTTCATTCTGGATTGCCCCATTTGCCATGTTAGGGTGGCGGATCGAATAGGCAGTGTCCGCACCAAAAGCAAGCAGGAGAACCAGACATAGGGCAATCAGGATTCCCTTTTTCAGTCTGGAAAACAGGTATTCCAGCAATGGAGCCAGGATATAAACGATAAAGCAGCAGCCAGCACCAAACAGCAGCAGGCCTTCCGCACAGATGCGGCCGTGGAGATTCAGAAAGTATCCTTTATAGGACCACCATTGCTGATGATATCTGGTCTCCAGGAACCAGGCAGAAGCATATTCCAGTCCTCCGCAGAGGAGGGTAGCCGTCAGGCATTCCATAAAGGGATTTTTTCGGAATCGATTGCAGAAGATCAGTACGATGAGTGCACCAGTCCCGTAGATGGGAAGCCATGGGCCATAGAAGGTTCCCCGATTGACCATTTCTCCCGTCTGGATCAGATGGAGAGCCACCTCCCAGCTCCACCCGATGAAGGAAATGGATATAAAGATCAAAAACAGATCCCATAGGGTATAGCTTTTCAGATAGGAAACGGTTTTCGGAATCGTGTCTTTTTTCTCATAGAAGAAGGGGCAAAGCAGGCGAGGATATATTTCCCCGGTCATCTCTGCCTTGTTGCGGCGGATAGCCTGTTTCCGTCCCTCCTGTTCATCGTAGGTTCGTTTTTTATCAATACTTCCGATCCAGATACCGGGGCCTTCGACCATAAGCTTCTGAACGCCGTTTAATTCAATTTTGTTTTCATGGATTAAAGAAATTTCATCAATGACATGAAAATAGGTCTCATAGAGGGTAATCTTATCAGCAGGCTCAAATAGACAGGAATCCTGGAGCAGTCTGCTTCCTTCAACATCTGCTGCCAGGGCTTTTTCCCGGATTCTCGCATAAAGTTCCCCATAACAGGCCATCCGGTAAGGGACTCCGTAAGCAATATCGGATATTCCCAAAGTTATAGTACCCAGCAAATACCATGGAAGGAAAGATGCCTGAATCAGGAAGAGCTCCAGCTTGTGGCCATTCATGAGCTTTCGGGAGAGGGTGATGGCCTCCTTGGGGGAAAGTTCAGGATTCTCCGCCACAATGTAAGGAACCGCCCAATAGGAATAAAACTTAATGACTCCTCCAATGATGGTTAAGAGCCAGAGGACGTTCAAGATGTATTTGACCAGCATGGTCCAGGCAGTCCGCATCCATTGTTTCCAGGTAGTAAAATACAGAATGTTCATGATCGGAACAGACGGATAGACGCGTGCTTCCAGAAAGACCCGGCGAATCGCTGCGGAGTACACGTTGAGTACAAAAGTAAAGATGAAAAGGAACCATAAAAAGGCCAGGATAATCGAGATCATCGAAGCATTGAAGGTGCCATGGGAAAGGGTCTGGAACATTTGGCCCATCTTCCAGAAGAGATGATTGGTTCCGCCGCCTTTGCTGAATCGGGCCAGGACGCCTTCCGTCTGTCCCAGGACGCCGGTTTGCTGCCCTTTTTTCATGATGGTCCCCATGATGATGCTTTTAGGAGATGTATTATCGGTCTCTTCGTCAGCATCTCCCTGCCAGTTTTCAGTAGCATCTACCAGATCCGGAACCTCTATTTCCCAGGAATAACTAGGTTTCCTGCCTTCGTCATCATCCTCGTCTGTCTCTTCTTCCAGAAAAGGTACAGAAAAAATAATATTGGAATAATTGAATTCTTTTCCGTAAAGAATAAGTAATAAAGTAAGAAATACCAGTATAAAATAATGGCTTCTGACAATAAAATGTCCTCGCTTTTTGATTTCTTTCCTTTCCTGAAACAGTTGTGTATTCATCATATCTTTCTCCCTGCATATCGATTGGATCTATCAGATCCCGATGGAACAGATTCTGATGTCAAAAGGTATTTAATCCTGGTAAGATGATATCATATTTTTTTGCAAACCTGCAATTTGTTTGTATCGCAATCAGAGAAAAATGATGAGATGATAGTGAACGGATCAGGGGGATGTGCCACTAATTATGGCAGATGGATCCATAGAAAATTAAGACTTGTCTCTTTTTAATAGTTATGCTATATTTACAACAACTTAATAATCAGGGGAGCTTCGGAAAAGAAGCTGAGAGTAAGGTGTACCTTAGACCCTATGAACCTGTTGGATAATGCCAGCGTAGGGAGAAAGAGATAAGCAAAGTATATTGATTGCGCCCGCATTATATAATGCGGGCTTTTTATATTACCACTTTTCTCTTCATCTGCTACTAGGGAAGCATTAATGAGAAAAGAAAAAGGAGGAATACGCATGAATACAAGCGTAGCGATTCAGGTACTGCCCACTACTTTAGATGAGGATGAAGTGATCCGTATCGTGGATGAAGTGATCGACTATATCAAATCCACAGGATACAACTATTATGTAGGCCCCTTTGAGACTACCATCGAAGGAGACTTTGAGGGATTAATGGAGATTGTGAAGAACTGTCAGCTGGTTGCTGCAAAGGCAGGATGCCCGGCTATGAACACCTATGTTAAAATTGCCTACAAACCTGAAGGAGATGTACTGACCATTGACAAAAAAGTTACCAAACATCACCAGTAAGCTGCCTGCCATCGCAGCTTTATTCCTGATTATCCTGTTCTGGGCAATCCTTGCCTGGTCTGATGCCGTGCCAGGCTATATGCTGCCTTCCCCCGGGAAGGTGATGACTGCCCTGATCAATGACCGCAAGATTATTCTTACGCATGCAGGGTATACTCTTCAGGAAGCTTTTTACGGACTGGCCATTGGAATAGCTCTGGCGTTTGTTACAGCCTCACTGATGGATCATTTTCTGATTCTGAATCGGGCACTTTATCCTATTATGATTATTACACAGACCATACCCACTATTGCCATCGCTCCGATGCTGGTATTGTGGATGGGCTTTGATATGGCTCCTAAAATTACTTTGGTGGTGGTGACAACCTTTTTTCCCATTACGGTTGGGTTGTTGGATGGATATAAAAGTGTTGACAGGGATTCTGTTGATCTGATGCGGTCTATGGGAGCAGGAAAAATGCAGATATTTACTCATCTGAAAATACCTTCGGCTCTTCCGCATTTTTTTGCCGGGCTGAAGATCTCAGCTTCTTATGCAGTCGTAGGGGCTGTAATCTCAGAATGGCTGGGAGGATTTAATGGCCTTGGTGTATATATGACACGGGTAAAAAAAGCATATGCCTTTGATAAAATGTTTGCAGTGATTATATTTATTGTAGTGATCAGTCTTTTACTGATGGCGCTGGTCAATCTCATCGGGACAGTGTCCATGCCATGGGTACAGGCTGCAAAGAGGGAGGAGTCATAATGATGAAGAAGCATATAAAAAATATAACTGCTGTTTTAATCAGCCTGATCGTGGTTCTGGGACTGACGGCATGTGGTTCCAAAAGTCCATCAGGTAACAAAGCAGGCTCCACGGGAAGTGAAGAGAAAGACCTGAAAAAAATAACATTTTGTCTGGATTGGACGCCGAACACCAACCACACTGGTGTTTATGCAGCCCAGGCACTTGGATATTATGAGAAAGCCGGTCTTGATGTTGAAATCGTCCAGCCTCCGGAAAACGGGGCCCTTACCATGTGTGCCTCGGGACAGGCACAGTTTGCAGTAGATGCTCAGGACACCATGGCTGCTGCTATTGACGGGGATGAACCATTAGGTATTACTGCTGTAGCTGGTCTGGTACAGCACAACAGCTCGGGGATCCTGTCCAGAAAGGGTGACGGGATCGACAGGCCAAAAGGCCTTGAGGGAAAGAGCTACTCTACCTGGGAGATTCCAACTGAGCTTAAGATGATGGAGTATGTAGTCGCTGCTGATGGCGGAGATTTCAGTAAAGTGAAGCTGATTCCCAATGACATAACAGATGAACCGGCAGCACTGGCAGCAGGGCAGACAGACGCAGTCTGGGTATTTTATGGCTGGAGCGGAATCAATGCGGATATTGAAGGAGTTCCTGTAGATTACTGGAGCTTTGCAGATATCAGTCCGGAGCTTGATTATTACACACCGGTCCTGGTAGCAAATAATGAGTTTTTACAGGAAAATCCGGATGTAGCAAAAGCTTTCCTTGACGCAACCAAAAAGGGGTATGAATACGCTATAGAGAATCCAAAGAAGGCCGCAGACCTGCTGATAGCAGGTGACAACACAGGTTCCCTCGCCGGTTCTGAGGACCTGGTCTATGCCAGTCAGGAATGGCTTTCAGGCAAATATATTGATGATGCAGAGGTCTGGGGAGTTATTGACTCTGAAAGATGGGATGCTTTCTATTCCTGGTTGTATAAGAATAAACTGACCACAAAGGATTTAAGCGGACAGGGATACTCTAATGATTATCTTTCGAAATAAACATTAGCAGGAAAAGCATATGGCATTATTAAAAGCAGAGCATATCACAAAAAGATATGGTACGCGGACAATTATTAAAGATATAAATATTGAGCTGAATCAGGGAGAGCTGGTCTCTCTTCTGGGTGTGAGCGGGTCTGGAAAGACAACTCTTTTTCATATCCTTGCCGGCCTGATTGCTCCTGAGGAGGGACGCGTCCTGCTAAAAGACGAGGACGTAACTCTGAAACCCGGCAGTATCAGCTATATGATGCAGAAAGATCTTCTGCTTCCCCATAAAAAAATCATAGATAATGTGGCCCTTCCTCTGGTTCTCAAAGGGGTGGATAAGAACTCTGCCAGAAATCAGGCCGATTCTATGTTTGAAGAGTTTGGCCTTGAGGGGACCCAATACCAGTATCCGGTCCAGTTGTCCGGTGGTATGAGGCAGAGGGCCGCTTTACTTAGAACATATCTGTCATCCAGGGGAGTAGCACTGCTTGATGAACCCTTCAGTGCTCTTGATACTATCACAAAGACGGCAATTCATGACTGGTATCTGGATGTAATGCAAAAGATAGATCTATCAACGCTTTTTATTACCCATGACATTGATGAAGCCATCTTACTTTCCGATAGAATATATATATTAAACGGCCAGCCTGGAAAAATCAGGGATGAGATTATTATTCATGAAAAAAAGCCAAGAGCAAAGGATTTCTATCTCACTGATGCATTTCTTAATTATAAAAGAAAAATCATAGGAAAACTATAAAAGTATTACGGGGACGGTTCTCATTGACACAATTTACAAGAGTGTCTATGGGAACCGTCCCCGAAAATAATTATGTCATTCAACGATGATTAACCATTCATTGGTTCTTCATGGAATCCTTCAAAATAAGTTATTCATGAGCGAATTCTTATTTCGCATTCATTCTTCTTCTGGTGATCAGGAGAACGCCAGCGCCGAGTAGGAGGATTGTACCAAGTACGTAGAAGATTGTGGTCCCGATGCCACCAGTCTCGGGAAGGGTAGAACCAGATTCGTTTATTACGTCTGTAGTAAGAGATCCATCCTCCACACTGGCTTTAAACTTAGCTTCACCAGATGTCACATCGCCACTTAAACTTGTCAATGTCGGATTATTGGCTAGAGTAACATGCACTGCAGTAATTGTGAACAGAATATCTGCAATTTTATTGTAACCACGAGGTGTTGTGGTTTCGGAGATCTTATAGTCACCATCATCAAGACGGCACCATGTAAAGGTTGTCAATGCATTACCTTTGAGTTCTTCGCTAACTGCAACATATTTGCCAGCATCGTTCTTCTTAAAAAGAGTAAATCCAGCACCTTCCAGAGGCTCATTCTCTTCATCTACCTTATTTACAACTACTTTGTAAGTGAAGACGATAACGGTGTCATCTGGTGTTTTTCCGTGCTGTTCTCCGTTCGGGTTATTATAATATCATATAAAAACCAATATTATGGTTTGTTATTTTAATTTTATAAACTTATTATATGATTCGCCAATTCCCCTGTCAATTTCCATTGTTTTTTATTATTTTGTTGCAAACATTGACGTCAGGGATAATAGATGAAAAACTGCCCAGCAGAACACTGGGCAGGAAAACTTTTGATTTTTCAATTCAAAACTTTAATCCCGATAATTTTTTTCTTATCGAATATCAGGCTTAATGAAAAAGTATATATTCCATCACTATATACAAATATATGAGAATCATCCATGGTTTGTTTAATCCTGACATTCACCCTGCATTGGTCCATTTGAGGAAAATTAATCTGCTTCAGGACGTCTCTTTTTATCCAGTAACTTACTTTATTTTCAATAACATATTGTTTTTCATAGGAAGGGTGTCCAGATTTATTTGTGGTGACAAGATCCATATAATATAGTTTCAGTGTCTTCAGAGCGAATACCGAAGAACAATGTATGTCATGAAACAGGTCAGACATAAGTAAATATAAAGCATACTCGTACTGAAAAGTCTTTGCCATAGGATTCCTGTAATCAATCTTCAACATGATAATACCTCCTGAACAATCGATTCGTAACCTTATTTGTCCCTCTTCAAACCTTGGTACGCTCCTCGTTAAATCAAACGAATCATGGCGGTTACTTCGCCGGCTGCTTTCTACCCGGCAAGCTGCAAAACGATGCACTTGCCAAAGTGCAGAACAAAAAATCGGTAAATTACAGTAAGCAAAAGGGCATACTATCCCTTTGGCTTACTGTAATTTACCGATTCTTATATACGCTTTATATTTTCCCACTTGTGTTTTAAAAGTGTATGATGAACATAGCATATCCTCTTTCCGGTGTCAAGCAACAAATGATGCCTGCCACCTGAACTATATCTCTTCCTGTCCTCTGTCTGTTTATTTGTAATGTCTGCGTAAATGATTCTTATTAAAATTTTACTCACGCTTTACACTACAGGTCTCCTGTGTTATTTTAAAGAAAGAGAGGGTTGGGGGGTTTGACCGCCTGCTCTCAGATTAAGTGCTTCAGGATGATTCCTGCAAGGACTCCTGCGATCAGCTGAATGACTAACTATGCTGCCATTTGATTCAGCTTCTCGTGGGAGTTATTCTTTGTTTTATGCCAGACAGCACATGTCGGCGGATAAAGCTTTTACGCGCTTTTTTACGAACACAGGATTACTAGAATACAGAAGGAGAAAAGACGTGGATATATTTTACAAAATTATAGCTTTACTAGGCGGTCTCTCCATGTTTTTATATGGTATGAGAATGATGGGAGACGAGTTAAAGAAGTCTTCCGGAGGTACGATGAAAGCAGCTTTGGCCAAGGTGACCAACAAGCCTGCTATCGGCTTTATCTTCGGCATGCTGGTCACCTGTATGATTCAAAGCTCTACGGCAACCATCGTTCTGACGGTTGGTCTGGTCGGAGCAGGCTTTATGACCTTCCGCCAGTCTGTAGGCATCGTTCTCGGTGCAAATGTGGGAACGGCAATCACGGCACAGATCATCCGGCTTATGGATGTCAGTGCCGGATCAACCAGCCTCCTCTATTTCTTTAAGGCGGATAATCTGGCACCTGTGGCTCTGATCATTGGTATTATCATGATTATGTTCCTGAAAGGAGACCGTTTTCATAATATCGGATCTATCCTGATCGGTTTTGGAATCCTCTTCATGGGTTTGATCTTTATGGGGGAAGCGGTCAGTGAGATGGGTGATGGTCTCAGCAGACTGCTGACTGCATTTGAAGATAATTATCTCCTGGGCTTCCTTTCCGGAGTCCTGGTGACAGGTATCATCCAGAGTTCTTCTGCGGTGATTGGTATCATCCAGACCATGGCAAGCTCAGTGGGCGTGCATTTTTGCGGTGTTTTTGCCGTAATCATTGGTGTCAATATCGGTGATTGTATCACTACTTTTATTGTAAGCAGAATCGGTGCCAAACCAGAACAGATCCGGACCGCCCTGGTCCATGTAATCTATAATGTCATTGCTGCCCTCCTGATTATCACCGCGGTAACCATCCTGCGGCTGACGGGAATCCTTAATGACACCATCTGGAATATGACGCTTAATTCGGGCGGTGTGGCTAACCTTCACGGAATCTTCCGTCTCGTTCCGGCGATTCTCCTTCTTCCCTTCTCCGGGGCCCTGGCCGGCCTGGCAGAAAAACTGGTGCCTGACAGGGAAATGCATGACGAGGATGCGGAGATTGAGAACAATCTGCGGGAGCTGGACAGCAGGCTGATTACCAATCCGACCCTGGCCCTGGACCAGGTCTCTCACCTGATTCGCCATATGGCAGATGTCTCTATCCACAATTATGATTCCGCTGTGGATATGATGGGCAATTATGATGATAAGAGAATGAGCCGGATTAAGGAGCGGGAGGACCTTTTAGACCGGATGGCCGATGCCTCAAACCGTTATCTGATTGACATCTCCCCGCACATTACTCAAGAACGGGAGTTTGTCAAACAAAGTTATCTCATCAAAGTACTGACCTGTTTTGAGCGAATTGGAGATCACGCGATTAATATCGCAGGCAATGTCAGAAAGCTGGATGATCACGCCGGTTCATTTTCCGAGTCGGCCATGAAGGAACTGACGGTCGCCACAGATGCAGTGAAGGATGTGCTCACCATCACCTATGAGGCTTTCATGCATACAGATGTTAAGCTGGCCGCCAGAGTTGAGCCCATGGAGGAGGTTATTGATGCCCTGATTGAAGTCCTGAAAAACCATCATATTCATCGTATGACCCACAACCTCTGTGATGTTTACAGTGGACTCCAGTACGAGAACATTCTCTCCAACTTAGAAAGAATCTCGGATCAGTGTTCTGACCTGGCTGTCTTTATCCTAAGCAGTGTGGACACTTCCATCATGGGCAGTGAACACCAGTATATCTATAATCTGCATCATTCCGACAGCAAAGAATATCTGCGGGAATATGAAGAAAATTACCGAAGATATTTTAACCGGATTCAGGCAAAGTAAGTTCGTGTGATTGAAATAGTTTCTATCAGAAATTGTTACTATACATAAATGGCGATGGTTTCTCTTCTAAAAAAAGGGGGGCGTCGCAGTAACGCCCCTCTCATTTATAAAAAATGAGAGGATCGTAACTGCTGACGCCCTTTTTGTGCGCATTTTCATCAGGATTTTTTTTCTATTCCACACTTTTTGCATTCTTTCCTGCTGAAAAAGCGCACTTGACCAGGCCTTCTGGTTTTGGCAGGAGACCCGGTTTATCATTTTTTGGATATCTTAAATTTATGCACTTTCTTTCAGATCAAACAGATGCCGGCCTGTTTTGTCTGCCTGGATCTTGTTATGATATTTATTGATATTATGTGCAATGGCCAGGATGACACTCTGGGCCGTGACGTTCTCTATCCCCCGGTAGGCATAGCGTCGAAACCCCATGTCTTCCTTTACGTTAGCAAAGGACCCTTCCGCCTGAATGCTCCGGTTCATCCTCAGCTGTATACCATAGTCGCTCGTGATCCGTTCAAGATCTTCCTGCCGTTTCTGCTTCATGGTCTTCGAAACCTGCAGTGTCTTCATCCGGTCTTCCATTGGAGTCTTGCAGTTGTTGCCCTTGATGCACTCTGTCTTATGCGGGCACCCTTTGCAATCGTCACAACGATATATGGACGTCGTTCGGATGTAGCCGGTCGCTGTCTTTGTTTTCCGGTCACAGATCCAGCCGATCTCCTTTCCGTTCCTGCAGAGATAACAGTCCTTTTCTTCATCATAGGTCATGTTTTCCATCTGTCCGATATCTTTTTTATATTTCCGTGTCTTTGACTTCTCGTAATTGTTTGGCTTGATAAAAGCGATCTGGCCGTTCTCTTCCATGTAGAGATAATTCTCTTCGCTTTCGTACCCTGCATCCGCAACGATATCCCGGTAACGGAAGGACAGGTGCTCCTCCATATCCTTTAAAAAGGGGATTAATGTCCGGGTGTCCGTCGGTCTTTGTGTGACGTCCAACCAGGTGATGTATTCCGAATCCACGCCATGCTGAAGATTATAAGCCGGCTTGAGCTGACCGTTCATCATATGATCCTCTTTCATCCGCATAAAGGTGGCATCCGGATCGGTTTTGGAATAGCTGTTGCGGTCTCCGCAATTGTAGATCTTCTTCGTGTATTCCTTGAGTTTCTCCATATATCCTTCTAATGTCTCAATGGATCTCTGCAGCCGGCTCTTTCTTCTCCCGCAGCCATGGACGAAGATGATCCCTTCCTCTTTCTTGATGGCGTACAGTTTTTTGCGGATCTTCTTGAGGGTTCTCAGGCCGAACTTCCTCCCGTTAAAGATGAGCCGGATGCCGTAGAGGAGTTCAAGCTCTTCCACCAGTACGGCGATCTTCTCGCAGAGCCGTTTCTGAAGTTTCGTCACCGCTTTCTTCCAGACGAAGGTATAGCGGTTTGCGGCAGACTCGATCTTTGTGCCGTCGATGAAGATATGGACGCCGGAGATCTCACCAAGGTCTTTCAGCAGGGCTGTCACTTCAGCAAGGGTCTTTTTGGAACACTGGGAAAGATGGAGAGAGATGAACCGTGCGATGGTAGCATGATCAGGCGCAGGTTTTCCCTCGAGGAGGTACATGAAGTTGATATCCCTCCGGCAGGAGCATTCAATATCCCTGCTGGAATAGATCCGGTTCATGGCTGCATAGATGACGATCTTAAACAACTGACGCGGTGACGCCTGACTCTTTTTGATCTTACCGTATGTCTGATAAAGATCTGTCAGTTCCATGCCCTCCACAAATACATTCAGCAGACGGACCGGGTCGTCGTTCGGGATCAAAACTTCCAGTTCGAGAGGAAGTCGGAATTGATAATTACACGAACATACGCTATAATCTTTATGTATAATTTTAGGTTTTGGCATATCTTGATTATACACCAAAAGCCGTTCTTCCACCAGGAAGTACGGCTTTTGTTCGGTAAAACAGGGCTGTCGTATTAAAACGGATCAGAAACTTGAGGATAAGGCAAGGATCCCCATTGTCCTAGGTGTTTGTCGTTTGGTGGTGTCTGTGCGTTCTGGGACGGACTGATCTTCAGTCCGTCATCAGACGAACAGATGCCAACAACTGACACAACACAGGACATGGGGATCCTTGCCTTTTTTTGACGAGACAGCCGTTTTAATGCGACGCCCCCTTTTTTTATGAGCCAAAATACATGCCCTTTGCGCAAACTGTTTTGAACAAATATAGTTTTGTTATGGTATAATAATATATAGCTTTTGGTGACAAATCATTTTGTAACAAAAAGGGGAGAGAAAAGGATGAGAAAACATGTAACTATACTGACTGCCATGCTCTGCCTGCTGTTCATTTTCGGGCTGAATGCAAAGGCAGAAACATATGGAGATTTTGAGTATAAGGTTGAAAACGGAACGGTGACGATAACCCGCTATACAGGATCTGAAACTGAAGTAACTATTCCATCAGAGATTGATGGGAAAAAGGTAACGGTTATTGGAACATACAGCTCTCATATATCTGATGAAATTGGTGCATTTAGTCATAACAGCAGCCTTATGAGTGTCACCATTCCGAGCAGCATAAAAACCATCGGAAAGTTTGCATTTGACGGCTGCACAAACCTTAAAAGTATTACTATCCCCAGCAGTGTGACTACTATTAGAGATTATGCTTTTAAATATTGCACCAGCCTCACCAGTGTTACCGTCCCAGACAGTGTAACCACTATGGAATATGGTGTATTTGCTGATTGTACCAGTCTTGTAAGTTGTACCATCCCAAACAGCGTGATTGATCTTATGGGTACATTCGAAGGCTGCAGCAGCCTTCAAAACGTCACTATACCAAGCGGATTATATGGGATTGGTCCATCCCTGTTTAATCATTGCAGCAGCCTTAAAAATGTTTCCATCCCCAGCAATGTACTA
>Ga0310695_10011601_pt1 | contig 12558 bp, 13 predicted proteins | sample RumenRJG_04DNA_FD_203882 | JGI IMG/M metagenome (GOLD analysis project Ga0310695, IMG submission 203882) | Bovine rumen microbial communities from Lethbridge, Alberta, Canada - RJG_04 (v2) (version 2) | ecosystem: Host-associated > Mammals > Digestive system > Stomach > Rumen | place: Canada...
AGCCTGGAGAGCAGACAGTCGTTCCTGCATCTGTCTTTTGTCCGTTTCCAGAGAGGCAATCAGGCGCTGCGCGTTTTCCGCGCACCTGCCGGTTCCCTCTCTGCCGTCCTTATTGGCGCGGACGGTGCCTTCCAGAAACAGGATTCGCTGCTGTATTTTCCGGATACTCTTTTCGAGCGCAAGCGCCCTGTTCTTCTGACCCTGCAAAAGAATGCCGGCCTGCTGCTCCAGTTTCTCCATAATTTTTGAGATTTCCTTCCGGCACTTCCGCGAGAGCACGGGTTCGGACCATGCGGCAAGATTCTCAAACAGTTGGTTCCTGCACTTCCTCACGGCGCAGTAATAGCCCCAGCTCTCCCATCTGAGCTCGTCTTCGTACGGTCCCTGGATATAGGTGTACAGCCGTTTTCTCCGGAAAAAGCGATCTTCAATCTCGCGGAAGGCTTTTTCCTCTTCCTTACGGATTCCTTCTTCCGTTTCGACACGGACAGTGTGCAGAAGCTTCACCAGCATTTGGGTGCTGATTTTTTGCGCCTGCGCGCAGAGAAGGCCGGCGATCTCCTCCTCGTCGTAGCCGAGGGAGAGGATCCACTGCAGCATACGGAGCACGACTCCGGGACGCTTTGCCACAAAGGCCAGCGCGCCTTCCTCATGCCCTGTGAGCATCCGCTTTGCAGTTCCCTCCCAGGAGTGGAGAGATCCCGCCCGCAGGTCGGCAACCGCCTTTTTATGGGCGGCACTTCGGGAATAGATGTTGTAGTCGAGGTGCCGGAGGATCAGCAGATTCCGTTCCCTCTTTGTATTGGACAGGATCAGGTTCCCACGAAGATCCGATGCGGGATAGCTCTCAAGGAGGTGTACCAGCATACGCTTCTGCGCGGTGCGCAGATGATATCTGTTCTTTTTGAGCAGGATGGCGGCGTTGTTGAGCACGTCACCCGTGTGCTGGCAGAGGTGGCTGAGGATCCGGACCGCCTCTTTCCCGGGCATTTTCGCGACAATATCAGGAAATAAAAGCTCCAGATTCTCCTTGAAAAGGATCTTCATACCGTCGAAGGTCTTTTCCGAAACGTGCGGAAGGGACATCAGTACAAGTTCCTTCTCCGGGATTGTCAGTCGTTCGCGCCTTCCGAGGATGCGTTTGAGGCACAGCCCACGGCTGTCCTCCTCCCATACAAGTTCCAGGACCGTGTCCTCCAGGAGCCGGTCGTCTCTTTCCGTTTTGGGAGTGGAAGTCACATTAGGGAGCCAGCCTTTGCTGACTTTCTGTCCGGTGAGCCATTCCAGCCCGTAGGTGGAAAAATAGTGCATCATCTGGTGGAGCCTGAACTGCGCCTCATCAATTTCCATCACCTGGATGGGAAAATCTGGGTACATAGGCGTCGCCTTCACCTCTGGGACGAGTTCCTTTACCTGCTGGTAAAACTCTTGCATGGAGCTGCTCGCGGCGAGCATCCCGATATCCTGCGGACGCAGGGTGAAGCCCAGCGCGTGCAGGTTTTCATTCACAGTCAGAGCCTGCAGCAAAGTCTCATCAGTGATCCTGTCCGGATCCCCCTTTGCGCACGTGACCATATGCATTGTGCTTAAAAGAAGCTTATGATAAGAAAGCTCCATTTTTTCTATATTAGATTTGTTCTGTTAAAAATCTCCGTTTTGTTCTAAAAAATAATCAGACAGAAAACCAATGGGCAGACTATCCGATGACAAATATCCGCGTGGCTTTTGCGTCCCATTCTCAGGGATGCATTAGGAATTACAATAGACCATAGAAGTACGTCATCTGGGAAAACCACGCAGAACCGTCTGCCCATTGGTTTTCTGTCTGATTACTTGTTCTCAGGAATTACCGCAATTTTCAGTGGTTCTTCCGCATTCCGCAGTATTCTTTGGCAGAATACCAGCTTTTTTGCGGTAAAACACTATCATTTGCGGAAGAAACATTCCATTACAGCAAATTGCAGTTCGTTTCGTCGCCGGGTCCCGGCCGTGTAAGGGGCGGGACTCCGTGTCGGGTTCGACGCAGGGCGTCAGGCCGCAGGATCTCAGCCGTTTAAGGGCGGGACCGCAGCATGTTCCGGCAGCGATTATTGTTTAGACTGGAAAGGAAACCTTCTTATTCGCCGCCTCTGAGGAAATTATAAAAAAGTCCTCCTGCTCCTCTCCAGTGGACAGGCCGTGTCTCCGGCCGCGCCTGCCCGGCCTTCAAGCCCTCCCGCCCCGATGTTTCCGGGGCCTCCCGCCATGCGGGAGATCTTCCGCTCTCTGCGGAATCGGGTGAGAACTTTTCAGGCGCTGCGCCATAAGCGGCGCCGCGTTGTTCCCAAAGGTTCTCAGAAGGCAGTCGTTCGCCGCCACCCGCGGGCTTATACGGATGGCGGAATGGCTGTCCTTTACAGCCATTCTCTGCTCAGCTCTTTTAAGCACATGCGCATTTTTCAGCACATGATCATCTTCCGGCACTTGAGTACGCTTCACCCCGAGGATACGCATGCATTCCGCACACGCAGGTTCTCAGGGTGCATATTCTCATCAAACATATGAGTTGTCTCATCAAGCATATGCGCTGGAACGAGTCACTGTTTTCTTCCTGTATGCACTTGTCAAGGTTTAGGGCCGCTGGTTTGAGCGGGGATGCCCTCGCGATCGGGTCCTGAACTTCGGGGAGCAGCTCCCCTGTTCTGCTATACAGTATACTGAGAACTTTGCATAAAAGTTACACTAAAAGCCCTCAGGGTTTCAAAAATGTCATGACTTCCTCGAGACTCTTGCCACTCTTAAGGTAGGCATCCATGATGGCATCCGCCTCGCGCCGACGCTTCTGCTCCTGAAGATCCTTGAGTTTATCAGCAAGTTTATCATACCGGTCCTGTAGCTTTGACATATCAGCCATGACCTTGGCGATCTCGGCATCAATTGTTTCAGTTGATCTCTTCCTCGCCATCGTCCGGCACCTCCTTGTTCATGAGAGACTGGCTGGTCGCCAGGAGTTTACTGATCTCTTCAGCACTGCTGCTGACGCTGTCTGCATCCAGACCGAAAGAGCTCAGGATGATCTTCTGAGTCTTTGTGACCGCGTGATCCAGCTTGTATGTCCCGCCGTTACGGCGGACCATCTCTATCTTTTCCAGTTCGCGGATCGCAGCCGGAACTGTCAGATATTTCTGCCTGGCTTCCATCCGGAGCATCTGCTCTTTCAGGAGGTTATAGATACGGTTGCGGACGATCAGTGCCACAAACTCGATAAAGATCCTGGATGACATGCTCTGGGATGACTGCACCCGTTCACTTTTTGAGCCGATGAAGGTCTTATCAGCACGGAAGAGCTTTTCGGAAATGTCCCTGCCCTTATACTGGATCAGTGCCTGGGAGGCTGTCATTTTTTCCGAAGTGATGATGCAGAAATAACCGCAGAGCTGCAGTTCCCGCTCAATGACATCCGTCCGCTCATCAGCGCCCCGGAAGATCCCCTTCCTGTCATAGTGGAGGTGGAAATATTCCTGATAGGTCCTGCCGAACTTGTTGTCTTTCCCGACATGTTTGTCCATGAACTGGCGGAATTTCTCAATCCTCTGCTCCAGATGTTCCCGCTCGGCAGCCTGTTTGGAAGGATTGTAGTAGATATGGAAATATCTGTCTTTTTCGTCATCCTCATAAAGCTTCGAACGGACTGTTGTTCCATAAACCTTGTATGCGCGGATCGCTGCTTCCCGCTTTGTTTCAAAAGTCCCCTGATTTTCCAGTACCAGAGCGGACACCAGTGACCTGCAGCCTTTACACATGATGATGAAAGTATAGCCGCTCGCATCGATGTAGCGGATATTTTCCTTACTGAAGTATCCCCGGTCCAGGATAAAGCCGATCTTCTTATACCCGTATTCGATCACTTTGTCGACCATGAAAGTGAACTGGGAGACGTCAGTGATGGATCCGGGGTACTCTTCATAGAAGAGAGGCACGCGGTTTGTCTTGTCCATTGCGATCGACAGGTTGAAAACAGGCAGGCCCTTATCGTCCTTGGCTTTTCCGAACTCAACGATATCTATGTCGCCTGCATCACTGTTCTTGTTGGTGGAATCATAGGAAATATAGATCCTGCTCTTATGATCCCTGCCTTTATTCCAGTCATCCAGAAAGCTGATGCACTGGTCTTTCGTGATCGACTGGAGGAGCCTGCAGACTTTGGAATCGCTGTAGATCTTCATCTTCTCGGAGAAGAGAGGATGAGTAAACGCGTAATCCGGATAATACTGGCCGGCGTTTTCCTCTTCGACAACCAGGTAGGCGACAAGATCAAGGATGAGTCCAGTGTCATCACCAAACCGCTTTGCGAGCATTGGACGCAGCGTGTACTCATCGATCACTTTCTGGATGATAATGCAGGAACCGATCTTCAGGCAGCAGCTCCGGTAAGCAAAGGGAAGTTCCTCCGGGATCTCGGCATCCGGGAAGTAAATCTGGAACTTTTCGTTAGGAACCATCATGGTTGAATCGTCACCGGAAACCTTCCCGACGATGGCTCTTTTAGGAACTGCATACTGCTTTTCCTGATTATATTCGCTGTCATACTGATACAGGATATAGGTCACATTACCCTTCTTTTTGGTAATGATTTTACCCTTGATCACAGGGATTTTAACCGTGGTATTGAGGTACATGGGCTCCTCCATATTTAGTGTAACCGTTACACTAAATATACCACATTCTGAGGCGCAAAACAAGCCCTGGAGCCCGCATATTTGCTGGGTTTTTCAGAAAACAACCCATGAAATGTAACTTTTAGTGGAACTTTTTTGCAAAGTACTCATATACCCATTGCGTAATTGACCGTAAATGAACACAGAAAATATTTTTTTGTTCCTGTTTTCGCCAGGTTTAAGGGATTATACGGTGCTTTTTTGTTCCTTTCGTGGTACAATGATACAGACGAAAAAACACGAATAAACAGTGGGCAAGACGAATGTTCGACAGGAAAGAAGAGGGCAGGTCGGGGATGGTTTTGGAACTTAATCCGGAGCAGAAACAGCGTGTCAATCTATCGCATCACGCGCAGCAGATCCTGGAGGCGGACCGGGAGCAGTTCGCCCCGCATCTCACTAAGAACGGGTTCTTCAACGAGCTTTTGTTCCGCTTCGCTCCACAGGCGGGGGCATCTATCTCACAGACACTCGAAAGAAGAAGGCAGACAATCCTCATGCAGCTGGAGAGTCTCAGAATACGGAAAAAAAGGCTCAATCCCGAGACAGCGGAGGCTGTCACAGATGCCCTTCTTTCACCCGTCCGAAAGGAACTGGAGATGAAGGCGGCATCCTACCCCAAGGGAACATCCGTCCTGTTCAGGCTGAGCAATCGGAACAGTGTTCACTTTTATGACCCGGACTGGCCTGACGCCGCTTTTTACAGGAACAAACCCGCCAGATATATGAAGGCTCTTATAGAGGAGTACGCCTCCCATACCCAGTACCAGCGGGAGGCTCTTTACTTCAACGAGTGGATCTCCCACGCCGAGGCTGCCGCAGCAGCGGGGAAGCTCCTGCGGATCACGACACAGAACCCCAAGGGCGAAGAGACCTCCTGGGACCTTCGCGTGTACGGCATCCTTCCCAATGAAGCCGGGATCTTCCATTACCTCGTGGGGCGCTGCGTGTTAAAAGGCGGACTCAAATCAGAAGAGAACATAGCCTCCTTCCGCCTGTCACGTCTTGTGGATGTCAGGATCCTCTCATCCTCAGGAATCCGGTCCGGAAGCCTGTCCTCTTCAGAAAAGAAAGAGATCGAGGAAAAAATCGCCCACGGCCGCGTCCAGTTCCTGATCGGGGAAAAGCAGGAATGCGTCGTGCGCCTGACACAGAAGGGAAAACAGATGTACAAAGCGATCCAGTACATGAAACCCCTCCCTTCTGAAATTGATGAAGACGGAAATTACCATTTTGAGTGCTCCACCTACCAGATCCTGCAGTATTTTTACAGGTTCGGAGGCCAGGCGCAGGTTCTGCAGCCCCAATCCCTCCGCGAGCTGCTGCGGGAAGAGTACAGAAAGGCCTATGAAGCCTATGGAGGGGAATCACCGGAGAGTGACAATGAATAAAACAGACCACCCCGAATACTATTAAAAGGAGGATGAATAACCATGACTACGATGATGCGGGAAAAAAGCAAATGCGCCATCTGCAAAGCGGTCAATGAATACAGCGTAATTACAAGCACAAATACGTTCGGGGGAGGACCGGACCTGGATCTGCGTCCGGCGGAGATGCAGAGGAGCACCATGGGCGCATGGGTACAGGTATGTCCCAACTGCGGATATGTTTCATCTAATATTTCGGACAAGCACCATGTGACAAAGAGGTGGCTCCAGTCTGAAAATTATCTCACATGCGACGGGATCGATTTTGCCTCTGATCTGGCAAAAGCATTCTACCGCTACTACCTGATTAATCTGGAGGACAAAGAAACAGAGGATGCTTTTTTTGCCATCCTTCATTGTGCCTGGGCATGTGATGATAAAATGGATATTGAGAATGCAAAGCATTGCAGAGAGCTTGCAATACCACTGGCAGACAAGCTCATTGCCGCTGATTTCAGGAATAAAGACAATCTTCTGGTGCTAAAGTCGGATCTGATGCGTAGGGCAGGGCAGTTTGATGAGCTGGTGGAGCAATATGCTTCCATCGACTTCGATGATGATCTCCTGAATAAAATACTGGCCTTTCAGATCGCAAAAGCAAAAGAAAAAGATACCGGCTGCTACCGTGTGGAGGACGCCGCGAGATGAGAACTGAATTCAGTTCAGACAAGGAAAAACACAATTATTTCAACCGCATGACCCATGAGCAGAAGCTGGATGCTTTCGGGGAGATTCTGGCTTCCTGCCGCCACGTCGCTTTCCTCGGCGGCGCCGGCGTATCGACCGAGAGCGGCATCCCGGACTTCCGCAGTAAGAACGGCCTCTACCGCAAGAGAGAGAAGAGCTTCGCCAAATACAAACCGGAATACCTGCTGAGCTATGACTGTATGCACAAAAAGCCGGAAGTCTTCTTTTCTTACTATCGGAAAAACCTGGACGCCCGCAGGGCACAGCCCAATGCCGCCCATTATAAACTGGCGGAGCTTGAGTGCGCCGGAAAGCTGGAAGGCGTGATCACCCAGAACATCGACGGACTGCACCAGAAGGCCGGCAGCCGGAAAGTCTATGAGATCCATGGGACCATCCGTTCAAACCACTGCGTCTCCTGCGGACAGCAGTACGGTGAAGATTTCATATTTGACAGCCCCGAGAAGATCCCGACCTGCCCTGCCTGCGGAAAATTAGTCCGCCCTGATGTCACCCTCTACGGCGAATTCCTCCCGGAAGAAGCCTACCGGGGCGCGATCGATCTGATCGGACGCGCCGACTGCCTGATCATCGGAGGAACCTCCCTGGAAGTCGGTTCTGCCGCCCAGCTGGCCCACATGTACCACGGACAATACCTGATCATCATCAACAAAGGAAAGACCAGAATGGAAGGAATAGCAGATCTGGTCTTTCATGACAAGATCGGGGAGATCCTGGGATACCTGTAAAAGTCTTAATGTATCTTTGCCCGGCTTCGCTTATCTTACTTTTGTCAGCGCAGATCTTTGTCAGCGCTGATCTTTGTCAACGAAGCTGAGCATTATGATGGCCAGTACAATGTAGATCAGGCTGAAAACCAGAAGGAACAGCCAGTCTTTGCTCTCAATGGAATAGCTAAGTAAATCTATTAAATTCAGTTTCATAAAAAAATAATATTATCTCTGTGGTTATAATAACAAATATTAACCACAGAGATATTTCATTAGTACAGTTTAAAGGGATCAAAAAAGTCGTGTAATAAGCATTAATAAGGAGGAGGTTCAAAATGATTTACATGTTTTTAGCTGCATTATGCATTGCAGGTTTTGTGTTTTTTATTGTTTGTGCAGCAAAGGAAAGTGATACTACTGGTCTTTATAAGGCGCTCAATGTCTATGGAAGGATCCGTGCGTATCTTTATGCGGATCTGCTGCTTTGTGGCATTGGAATGATGGCTTTAATTCCCGTAATAGCATTGTTTGTAAATGGCTCTGTTACATCAATAATCAGCTATATGGCAATGTGTTTTCTCTTTGGAGCGGTACTTCTGGCTGTTGCTTTTTTCTTATACATTGATGCAAAGAAGAGATGCCCGGTCCAGCTTAAAGGCAGTCTGGCAAAGGATATGCTTATCAGCGGATGCGGGGTAGGTATGAAGCTGGCTGTATTTTTTATACCTATTGTCTGGTGTCTGAGTACACCTCATTTTATTGATGCAACAGATGAATATGGAAGACATGTCTACATAGCATTCGACGGTACAGTGTATAGTGCATACGGTGACAGTGTTGGTGTTATGGTTAATCATGGCGAATATATCAGGTATTGATCTTTATGATAAATGCCGGTTTAAAGTGGAGCATATTCGAATGCCGGAGTCAGGTTCGCCGCGTTGGAAAGGATCGCCGCTTCTTACATGGATATTGGCTCCGATGCGGATGATGATTCCACAAAGAAGCCGCAGGTGCCATATGAAAAGCACGGAGCCATGAAAGACGACGAACCGAAGTTTCAGCCCGATGCCCGGGGTGTGTGTATGGTGTTAAAAAGCCGCAAAGAGCTGGACTGCGACCAGACGTTATCGAGGATGAATGTGTGACTTACCGCATGTACATTGCTTATTCCAATAAGCGTTGATCAGTTAGGGGTATAAACTGCTCCGGAGGTCGTTAAAAACCCAAAAGATTTGACCTGAAATTGGTAAATGCTCCATAGCTGAGTACCTGCTATGTAGCATTTGTGAAAGTTTTTCTGTAAAAGACCTTCTATAATGTTGATAGGTTGAGCCGGCGAGTAGATTACTGCTTGTCGGCTCTTATTATTCTAATAGCAAAGCCACTAAAAGATGTCTATATTATTGCTGCTTTCTAATGATTCTTTACCGGCAATTCACATGTAAGGATCCCATTCCTTTCGTGAACCTAATATATTGGTACGCATAGGCGCTTTGGGGCTTTTGCCTTTTGAACTGTCAAACAAGGATTTTTTACACATAGTAACCACTTTGTTATTTTAAAAAGATATGCAACATGGTTTGCAACACTTCTATTTACCTTTCAGCATTTTTACAATGATAACAGAGGAACCGTTAGAGCAGTGTTGAGACATAAACCTAAAGCCGTGTTGATCCGCTGGCAAGCATGAAAGGAGATAGTATGTATCACTACGAGCCAATCCGAATGTCATTTCCTGCCACACTCACAATCATTATGATGTACCTGATTGGTGTATCACCTGTCTACATTTCTTATAAGCTTGGAAATCGAGTTCTCTTGGCTGTTTCTGTTATATGCGGACTGTTGTCGATGTGGGTGCTCCCCCCGGCGGTGACCATTCTTATTGTTGGTCTGCAGATTCCTTACCCTGATTCAATCCGGATTGATAAACGGATCCCGGCCCTGTTCTGGCTATTATTATTTGTCCTGTTCACATTCCTTCCCACAGCAGGAGTTTTGGGCTTTAATCTTCAGGGTTATCACTTGCTGGGGTTTGAAGGACTGGATATCTTCACTCTCTATTTCTATTTGACAATAATCATCGGTCTGATCCTGACTCTTCTGCTAAAAGGGCGCGCGCTATATATTTCCCAGATGATCGTCATGGAGCTGTGCCTGGGAAGCTATATGATTCTGGCAAGAGTACTGTTCGGCGTTGACTATATTGTAAAAAGCGGCCCTTATATCACATTGATCATGCTGGTGATGGGGACAGCCGGAATGCTCTATATGACATACATAATCGGTGCGTGCCTGGGGACAGCGGGAAGTCCGATCGCAAAGGAAGATGTGATCGCAGGCTTGAAGTCAGCCGGTGGAACCATTAAAGACACTACCGGCAGAATCCGGGAAACTGTATCCAAAATGATTGAAGAAGGAGCCGGGGGACCGATGGAAAAGTGTGTTAACTGCGGTGCAGAGATCAAACCGACACAGGCCTTTTGTCACCAATGTGGAAAACAGGTCATCAGAGCGCCGAAGATGGTCAGACGATATAGATGCAGCAATTGCGGAACATATGTAAACAGCAGTAACAATTTCTGCGGCCTCTGCGGAGGCAGGGTGGCAGAGGTAGAAGAGGCTGTAAAGTAACCGCAGAAGCCCGGCAGGAAAGCAATGACCTGGAAGAAAAGAAATGATTAGACAGAATAGGAATGACAGCCTTTATTATCACCGGAATTTGATATGCCTAAAATATGTCCCTACTGTGGGAGTACCATTGTTGAGAATATGCGCTTTTGCGTGAACTGCGGAAAGCCATTGGGACAAACCGAGTACGAGTCTCAGCGATATCCTGCGGAAAGCATGGAGAACATGAATAACCCGGGTATGAATCCGGCTTCTTTCACACAGTATCCTTCCAGCATGTCGGGAGGAAAACCCAAAAGGGGGTTCCCCGTATGGATAATCCCATTGATTTTGATTCTGGCCGGAGGAGCAGCTGCCGCGTACTTTTTCCTTTTTTCCAATACCGTCAAACTCAATAAATATATCGACATATACTTCGATGGAACAGATGGTGAAGGGGTCGCTTGGGTCGAGTTTGATAACAAGGCTTTCATCTCGGATTATGGGACCAGAATTGAGTATAAATCCGGGCTTCAATGGCTGGATCAGATGGCTGCTCTGTTCTCTACTCCTGCCGAGCTTTTACAGGATTCCTGTATAAAAGGTGTCCTTGACAATACCAGCGGTCTTTCCAACGGAGATGAAGTTGTTTTCAAATGGGATTGTGATGATGTGACAGCAAGAAGGTATTTTAATGTCAAACTGAAGTATTCCGACATAAAAAAGAAGGTTGAAGGACTGTCAGAGCCTAAGCCTGGGGAGTCTCAGACGAATAGTGGCATATCCCAAGCAGGGAACGGGAACGGCTCTGGATCGAGCAATAGCACGTCTGCAGCAGGGAAGGGGAACAGCTCTAATGCGTCCGGCAATGGCACATCTACATCTGGGAAGGGGAACAGCTCTAATGCGTCCGGAAATGGCACATCTGCGTCTGGGAACGGGAATGGCACAAATGCGTCCGGCAATGGCACATCTGCAACGGGAAACGGGAATGGCACAAATGCGTCCGGTAATGGAAGTACCGGCTTACAGGTGCTGGATCCCTTTGCCAATATAGAAATACAATACGACGGTGTTTCCCCCTATCTTGAAGTGTCCGTCAATGATGGACACGCAGAACAGGCTGTTCAACAGCATGTGACATTCTCTGTGAAGGATGGAGCGGAGCACGTTTCATGCGGCCAGAGCTTTACGCTTACAGCAGAGTTTCAACCGGACCTTCTGGCAGACGAAGGCTTCAGGATAGCAGCTTCGGAAAAACAATATACCGTTCCTGATGACCTGCCCAGGTTCCTGACCGAAGAGGAAGAGGTGGATCTCACAAGGGTGCGAAAGGACCTGCACGATTATCTGGAAGCACATGCATCGGGCGCTGTAGGACAAGAGGCATTCTGGGTACAGAATGGTATGGACTTCGTCAATTTTGGAAGTGTAGGAAAAGAGGGACTTTACAATCCTGAAATCACAAAAATAAATTCTGTCACAGAGATCAAACGCTACTGGATGAACAGAAAGACACAATATGACGATAAAGACTCCATCCATAACCGCTATGCTGTTTTGTACAAAATAGAGATATCCGCAAGGGGATATAAAACGAATAATGATTTTGTCGATTATAAGAGAACCGCCTATTCCCTTGTCTCTGCGGAAAATATCTACACCACCGAAGACGGCGTGAGCTGGACCGGAAAGAACGGACTTGGAGGAGAGGAAATAGTATGCCATTCCCAAATGGATGAAAAAGATCAGCTCCTTTCAAACTGGATGACATCCTATAAGGATGAATACAACGTTAAAGAATCCGAACCCAAAAAGAAAGGCAATAATAGCTCCAAGGAGAGATGACTTTTTACCCATTGGAGCTGCAGCATTTGTCAGTGAAGGATTATTCCGGGATAACGTGGAAGGCGAGAGTGTTACTTATTATAAACCTGATGGGAATAAAGCTTTTGACTGCGCTATCAATATTATTGGATGCTCAGATTTTCATGAAGATCGAGCGGTAGTACAGGAAAAGACAAAGTCTGCTATGTGATTAACCGTAGATCGACGTAAAAGTAGAACTACATCGATCTATTCTTAACAACATCTGTGGAAAACCGCAGTTTTTCAACAGAATATTGTGCTTCTGGCATAGGACTGCTATAATTAATGTAGTTCTACTTAAAACTACTTTATCTAAGGAGTAGTCCCATGGCATTCATCAAAGCACAAAAGATTGTCCGTGATGAAAACGGAGTTATAACAAGTGGCTCTGCCGCAATTGTTGATACAGTTTACATCAGCACCGGAAGCAAAAATCACAGTAAGCATAACGTCCGGGAGAAACTTGGCAAGGTTCTCTATCTGAGTGAAGACCGAAAGAGCGGCATTTTCATGTCTCCGACCAGAGGGCTG
>Ga0310695_10011603_pt1 | contig 12556 bp, 15 predicted proteins | sample RumenRJG_04DNA_FD_203882 | JGI IMG/M metagenome (GOLD analysis project Ga0310695, IMG submission 203882) | Bovine rumen microbial communities from Lethbridge, Alberta, Canada - RJG_04 (v2) (version 2) | ecosystem: Host-associated > Mammals > Digestive system > Stomach > Rumen | place: Canada...
TCTAATCCTGTCACCATCTTCAGGGTGTCCCTCATCAAACCAATAGGGCGAGCCAGTAGGCTTATCTGTATCCACATCCAAGTTTTGGTTAAATGTTGCGATGCATATTGTGCCGTCGGATAGTAGCACTATTACTTTCTCGCTTTCCAACACATCTGATGGCGTCCCATCCCAGTTGTTATATGGGATATAACATCTCGGCAGTTCGTCCTCCACGCTTATCCAGTGCGGCATTTCTTGCAAGTGCAGTTGCCGTTGCTCACCTTGCTTTTCAAGCCAAGCAATTGCCTTATCTACAAATTCAATGTTTTCTTCATCTAAATTATGATGTTTTACCTTGATTTCGTTAATAAGCCATTTCCTTATCTGCTCATCTTTCGGCTCTTTGAGTTCGGGGAAAAGGTATTCACACCATCCTACAACTGAAGTGCTGTCACAAGTTTCTTGTAATTTCTTTGCTCTTCTAAGAGCGTCCTTATATTTCTGTTCGTAATTTTCCATTACAATTTGCTTTTATCGTTTCTCCAGTTTGTCGCACCAACTGGACCTCGGCTTCTCAATCTGCATATTATACCTGATGCACTGGTTGCCTGGCATCAGGTGTTTGCAGTCGGAGCAGTAGCGTCTGGGGTCAAGCATGTACGGCTCCATCAAATTGATGGCGATATCGAGTGCCTTAGTCAGTTCGGCAGTCGAGAAGTTCACCACATCGGTATTGCCGAGTCTCCATTTCTGGTAGCTCTGCAGTGTCGAGTATGCTTCTTTGTAGGTCATGATCTCTAGTTTATTCGCATCCATATTTGCGGCAGAACTCGCCCTTGCGGCGGTTGTGTTCGGCCAGTTCGTTGTCCCATTCGCTCTGCAAGGTGGCAAAGCAAGGCTTGTAGTGGATTCCCTCAGGCTCAATGCCTATCAGGTCGTTGCGGTACTTCTCGGGCAGACTTTCACGCAGCCGCTCGACGCTTCTAATTGTCATCACCATGTCCATTGGACAATTGCGGAAGGAGATGCCATCCTTTCCAAAATCAATGTCTTCGATCTTTATCATAGTCGTAAAATTTAAGTGTTTGACTTCGTCTTTAGAGTTGCAATTGTTCTGCTAGAGCATCGTTGGCAGCGGGCTGAATGCCGCTGACCAACGATTTTTAACTCACACAGGGCACGGAGGCGCAGCGAGGTGCAGTTCAGACTCGTACCACCACCTGCCAAATACCAGGTACACTGGGATGTGGTTGATGTTGTGACCTCTACGTTCTATCGTCCCTCCCTTGTCGCCGGCCAGCACGAACTGGCCAACGTCATACTTCCAGTTGTCTATTATCGCTCTCATGAGAACAGGCTCGGTGTTTTGCGTTCCTCTTCCAGCTTCATGCGTCGGGCGATCTCTGCGTCGACCTCCTTCTCCAGCCGTTTGGCGTCGGATAGCGCACCAGTGCTGCGGTCTTTGAAGAACTCTTTCTGCGCTGTGCGCATCTCCTCGACGAGGTTCATGAATTCAAGGTCACTCATTGCTGCCTCCTTTCCTGAAGAGTTTGGTGATGCCCTTCAACAACAGGTAGAGAGCCACATAGACCCACAGGGCAAACGAGAGGAACACGCATATCATCACGAGGATGGGCGACACGAAACGGTCTGGGTCGGTGCGTCTGAGTGATTCGACTGCCTGGACAGCCAGCAGCGAGTTGAGGATGAACCCGATGCCGTAGATGATACAGATAATTTCAAGCGTTGACATTTTCTTCGGTGTTTTGTGGTTGTTTTACTACTTCTTTCCGCATCTCCTTGATGAACTCATAGGCTTGGATGCGTGCCTTGCGGGCGATCTCTTTAGGTGAGTCCTTGAGTTTACCGAGCACGACCGAACGAACGTACTGAAGCACGAGTTGCCGTGCCATGTCGTACTTGCGTTGTTCCCACTTCTCCTCCTCGATTTCCTTTTTCGTCTTGATGGGCCAAATCTCCAACCCGTCCACTGCGCTGTCGTGCACATGCAGCGGCTCTCTCGCAATCTCTTTCACACGCTCCACGCTCTCGGTGCGCGGCTCGGTTCTCTTTTTCTTCCAAATCATAGTAGTGCTGTTAGATGTTGTACTTGATGTATCGTTGCACCCTGAGGGCCAGTATGACTTCGTGTATGGAGTCGGCCCTGCCCTCAAGGGAGTTGATTGTCTCGGTGATCTCTTCTGCGTTGGAGGCCACGAAATAGCCTTTGCTGTTCGATGCCAGGCAGGGGATGATGGCGTTGGTTCGGATGTGGTTCACGATGAGCCTGATCTGTCGACGGTCACACACATGGCCATGCTTCCTCACCGCCGCGGCCAAAGCGTCGCTGGACACCACTCTGGTGCCTGACGACTGGAGAATACTGACAACGAGAGGGACAAGTGTGCCCCTCTCGTAATCGTTGAGTCGCTCGCTCATGGTCACTCTATCTTTGTGCCGTCGGTCTTGTAGCCGAGGGCGGTGAGTTGTTCCTCTATCACTGCTTGTTTCTTCGCCAGTCGGGTGGTGCAGTCAGTGACCACTTGCTCGGATGCATCGCTTGCCCATTCCTTCAGCAGCATTCGTTGACACTCCTGTAGGTCGGTGTTGTATTCTACACCCGCAGTCGACAACGCATCTCGCAGGAAGTCCCGGCAGATGAGGTTCACCTCATCGGTGTGCTCTCTAGCATAGTTCAGCACTTGCGGCTCTGCGCTGTAAGTGGAGTTGATTTTTAGTTTTTGTCTTAGCCCGTATGAGCACTGGCGCAGTATCAGCGTCATCAGCAGCAGGCTCTCGGTTTGGTTGAGAGGTTCGGTGCTCAACTCGGTCGGCTCCATGTCTGCAAGAACGCTACGAAGCTTGGAGGCGATGCTGCTGGCGTTCTTCCGCTCGTTCTCCTTGTACTCCTTGACCAGTTGCATGGCCTTCACCTCGTCGCTGCTCTGCTCCGTGCCTTTCTTCTTGAACTCGTAGTAGCGGATGCTTATCTCGGTACCCCGATAGGTCGCATCAACGAACAGGCAGCGGTACACCTCGTTCTTGGCGAGCCTCTCTTTCAGCCTGTCATCGTCCTCTCGGTAGTACGAGTAACGCTCGAAGTAGTCATCCTTATTGACGACATCATAGCCCATTTCCTTGATGCGCTCAATCAGTGCGTCATACTCTGGGCATTTCTCTTTGTAGTAGTCACTGACTTCCTCGGTGGCAACCACAGTCTTTCCCGACTCGAGATCCTCGCCGTACTTGACCAGTACGTCGGAATTCTCCTCGACCATGCGCAGCAGCCATGAGTTCCGCTTGGCGTTCCAACGCTCTCGGTTGGTGCATGAGGCGGAGTGGGGCTTCATTTCGTAGAACAGACAACCCACGTTGGCGTTGTTGAACGGACATTTCGTGCAGGTTGTGCGGCATGCCCCCTCAAAGTCCTTTTCCCATGGCGCCCTTTCGAGCAACATGAACAGGTTGTCGGTGAAGTCGATGGCGTCCTGCTTGGTGATTTGATCGCTCGCCAGCTCGTCGGCACACTCGGAGTATTCATCGAAGAACTTCTGTTGCTCGTCATCGGTGAGTTTGCAGATGTGCATGGCTGCACCGATGTTCATCCAGCCTTTGGTCACCCACATCTTCAGCTCGGGCAGCAGGTTGTCGAGTTTGATGCGCTCTTGGATGAATCGGTTGGACTTGCCAAAGCGCAGGGCGATTTCCTCGATGCTCTTGCCAGTCTTGACGAGTTGCCCGAATGCGAATGCTTCCTCAATTGGGTCGACATCCTTACGCTGCAGGTTCTCGGTGATCATCGCATCGAATGCCTCCTCATCGGTCATGTCCTTGACGATGCAGGGAATCTCGGCAGAGAAATTGCCGTCCTTCATGCACTCTTTCCAGGCGCGGAAGCGGCGCTCTCCCATGACGATTTCATACATGCCGTCTTTGGGTCGCACGGTGATTGGTTGGAGTAGCCCATGCTGCTTAATGCTCGCAGCGAGTTCGGCGATGGCACCCTCGTCAATTGTCTTGCGTGGGTTCATCTGGCTCGGATGAATGTCATGGACGAATACTTTCTTGATGGTTTCTTCCATAGTGGTTTGTTTTGGCGTTTGACTCTCGGTCGCTTTCTCGGTCTTGGGTGCCGGCTTCTCCAACTTGTCGCAGATGGCGACCCGCTTGCCTGCTCGCATTAATTTCGGCAGGTTCTGGTCAAGCGCATGGCTCGGGAAGGCGGCGACCTTCTCGCCTCCCGTCTCAGTCACGATGTTGCCCAACACATCAGCCACGACTCCTGCATCTTCCTCATAGGCCTCATAGAAGTCGGCCGTTCTGAAGAGCAGCACAGTGTCGGGATGCTTGGCTTTCATCTGCTTGAACTGCTTTAATAACTCTTTTTCCATACTTTAGTGAGTTAAGTGTTTGACTTTTATTGAATTGCACTGTAAAGTTAATACCTGATGTGCTTTGGACGGTTCTGATTTTCGCCGTTTTTTCGTCCTACCAACTTTGTTTAACGTGTTGGGGCGCAATCGGTTGGCGGTTTAACTATTGCTGACGCAATCAGTTGTTCCGTGGTCATCTCGGGTATTCCTTTGCGTCGGCAGTACTCCTGGGCCGTTATGGCTGTCTTGGCATGATCCTCAACCGCCTTGTCTCTCACTTCGTGCTCATGCTTGCGGATGGCCATGTCTCGCTCCTTGCGGAACTCATCCAGTGCCATGATTATCTTCATCGGGTCGACCACTCCGTAAAAGTGGCCGTAGGCTCCAGTCTTGAAGCGGTAGAAGAACAGCAGAAGTTCAGAGGCCTTGAGGTAGAAGTACTCGTTGACGATTGCCTCGGCGAGGAACTCCATCTGCTGCTCGTTCAATGTGCCTTTGCTGTTGCAGTAGACCACGAGGTCATAAATCTGTGGCAGCAGCCATGATGCAGGGAAGTTGTCGCCGTATGTCTTGCGCATGATGGCCAGGGTGGGGGCTTCGCCAAAGAACGCCCGTTCCGGGTTCTTTGCGGCGAACATCTGTTGGTCGGGTGTCATCACCCTCATGAAGTCAGAAAGGCTTCCGTACTTTTGTCTCACCAGTTGCGTCTTCCGCAATACGTCGGGCGATAGTTGCGGCGACTCCACGGGCAAGTTGCTCACGCTCTGCCTTTCTCGGATCGGTGAATTGATTTGCTCCATTTTGTTGCGGTTGATAGTGATTGTCTCGGTTGTCGTAGTTGCCCTCAAGCACCTTTTGGAAATTCGAGGGTCGGAACAGCCAGGTGAAGTCGGCAATCCAGCCACTCCGACTCTTTCCGTTAAGGAAATCGCTTTGGCTCGCTTTCGTGATCATCTCATAGACTGCGTCAATACCATGCTCACGGATGCGTGCGCGGACGAACTCCCTGCGCTTGCCATCGCAAGACTTGCACCGGGGAATGATTGCACCCGCCTCCACCATTGTCCGATTAAAGAATTTCATTAACCCGACAAAATCCACACTTTCTTGAGAGGACAAATCGGGGTCGGGTGCGGCAGCACCTGACGAAGATGCGTTAGCATCTTTATTATTCTTTTCTTTCTTATCTTTCTTTAATTCTTGTTCGGGTTCAATAAGCAGTTCAGTTTGGGGTTCAATAAGCAGTTCAGTTTGGGGTTCAATTTTTGAACTGCTTACTATACTGCTTTCTGAACTTCCATTGTCTTGGTACTTATCAAAATTTATGATTTTTGTGCGAATGCCGCGCCAGCATTTTGAACGCTTGATTTCTTTGGTTTCTTCTAATATTTTAAGTGCTGCAACCACTGTTGCTCTGGCGAAACCAGTGTAAGCGCAAATGGTCTCAATCGACACAATAGTTTCACCTCGGTTAACCTTGATACCATGAAACCACCCAGCCTTTGTATTTGCGCAGAACAACAACTCCTCAAAGACCAATCGTACTGATGGCCGTTGGTAGTGTTGCCACTCCCGCATCTTTCGGTGAAGTTTTATCCAGCCATCTTCCATAATCGTCAAGTCTCTAAAATGCGGATGCCCCAGACGTGGAGCATCAGTTTGCGACGCAGCACATAGTCGGCCTCCTTGCGGGTTACTTCACTCTTCACGTCCTCGACCACCTCGTTGCCATCCTTGTCGCGGTAAACGAAGTCGGCAGTATAGACGGCGTTCTGCTCGATGCAGACATCCTTATACACCGGCTCGGTGTTGCGCATCTTGAAGGCAGCAGACAACTGGAGGCCATGTGCACGGCAGTAGGCCCATGCAGCCTTCTGCGTGGCGAAATGCACATTCTCCACTATCCAGTCGTTGATGACCTTGTCCTTGATGTAGGTGCGCTCGTACTTGGCAGGTATCAACTCAAACTCCACCTGACGGCGAAGCTCACTAATTTCACCGGTGCGTTGCATGATCTGCAACTCCAACCAGCGGTCGTACTCTTTCTTGGAGTCGTATTTCTCGACAGTCGCAAAGTCAATCCCGTGCTCATCGCAGTAGAACTTCGCATCATGCTCGGTGCGGAAGCGGTGAGTCGTGCCGGGAATGACGTACAACTTTTGGTTGCCGAACTTAAATCGTTTCCAACTCATTTAGTCATCATTATGTTGGTTAATTGTTTTCCGTTACTCGTAATAATCCAGCCGCCACGCTCGTCGTGGTCCAGCCACAAGTCCTCGACCTTTCCGAACTTGGTGACCGACCCGCAGAGGTCAACCACCCAGCCGTTCTTGCCGGGGTAGGGTCTAATCGCTCTGCCCACCATCTGGTAGTAGAGGGCGAGCGACATCGTAGGTCTCGCCAAAATGATTGTGTCGAGCGCGGGGTGGTCGAAGCCGCAATTACCAAGAACCGCCACGCGACCACCACGGCGTGTTACTATTGTGCCTTTGGGCATGGTCACGCACCAAACGTCTTCGGGTTTGTCATTGCACTCAAGGGCAAGCCTTTCATTGACCAGTTGGTGGTATGCAGCCTCTCGCACACTCACGTTGAAAAACGGGACCTTGTAAATGCCTCTTTTGATTTGAGAAATCTGCATGCACAACCCACGGCAAGCGCAAATAGCCTGAAGCAGGTCAATCAACGGCTTGTCAGCCGAGCAGAAGCGGATGGAGTTAGGCTTTCTCATATCGCCAAGCCATCCATCAGCCATGAACAGACCTTTGCAAAGCGCAAAGACTTGTTCCTTATTTAGACCCCAATACAATTCCGTACCGCCCTTTTTAAGATATGGGAGCAGGGTCTTCAGGTTTGTTTCAACATATTGTTCAAAGCCGCCTGTTCCTTTCGGCATGTTATAAGTCCTGTGACCTTTGGCAACTGAAGGTCTCCCGATGATGTTTTCAATACTACCGGGATAGTTTGTTACCGTATAATAGATGCCAATTTTATCCAAAAGGGACTCAATCCACTCGCACATGCGAGGAGTTGAGAGTGATTGGGTAACACTGAATCTTCCCATTGAGCAAGTGCCGTCGCCGAGCCAAAAGCCGATGAACATGCACTCATCAATCGTAAGTTCGTGAGGCGATTTATACCGGAAATTGAGTTTCCTGTTGTACATCTCAGCGGCAGCGGCTTCAGCTTCTTCGTGTCCCATGCCCTTTTTGCGATAGTTGTAAGCATTATAGTTGATGTACCTGCGTTTTGTGCAGGTCAATCTTGGTTGCTCGACTTCCATTTCAAAAGGAGCGCACTCTCCACTTACAGGGATGAAGATATTCTGACCGACAAGATACCTGGCTTTAGTCCTTCGTTGTTCACTAAGGCCAACCCTTGCTTTTTTCTTGTAAATGACAAAATGGTCATCGGTGATGCGGACATTCATAAACCGGCCCTCAACCTTAACGAAGTCGCCTGCATGGCGCTTCTTGATGATACGCAAAGGCTCGCTAAAAGTAATCTCGCCGTTGTCATATTGCGCCACATGGTCGGTTGGCTTTATGGTGTCAACACCCTTCCACCCTTCGCGTGTAAGGATTTCGGTTTCGGTGTCAAGGCAGGTCAGAACGCCCACATTGGCGACTACTTCCGTTTCGCCGCTCTTGAACCTCTCCAATATGGCCTCACGCTCTTTCTTTGGTGTGGAACCTGTAACCACCTCACAAAAGCCCATCAAGTCTTCAGCGAGGCGTTCTGCGTCCTCGACGAAGCGCACGAACACGAGGATGCCGTGACGCACGCTGCCGTCCTTCGGGCGCATGACACGTTTGACGATGTTGAGGGTGTACTCGTAGAAGCCCACACGCTGAAATTCTTTGAAAAGCGATAATTCATCGTAGTCCGCACCCGTGGAATTGAGTTTCACGTTGTCCAGTTCCAGCGCGTTCATGTCAAAGTACCTCAAATTGGCCAAATAGCCGGCATCTAGCAGCGTCTTTATCTGGCAATGATAAAGTACTTGGTCGAAGATGCGAGGACGCGTCCTCGTCAAAAATTTGAGGATTGAGCCGTATTTCTTCCACTTGCTGTTTATGGTCTTGGGGTCGATTGTCTGACCCAGCCTGTAAGGTGTGGCGGTTAGCCCAATCACCTGACGGCCATCGACACGCTCGATGAACTCCTTGTATTGACCCTCACGAGGATTGACCAGGTGACACTCGTCAATGAGGATCTTGTGGAACTCGTCGAATTTGTCTATGTGGTTCATCAATGAGCCGATAGTTGCGAAAGTGATGCGGTTAATCTCTTTGCGGTTGAGGCTGGCCGAATAAATTGAGCAGTCCCATGCGCCGTAACTCACCAGCTTGGCAAAGTTCTGCTGAAGTATCTCACGATTTGGCTGCAACACGATAAGAGGCTCATCAATCTTTGATGCGATGTCTGCAATTACAAGACTCTTACCGGCCCCAGTGGGGAGAATGAGCAGCCCGTTGTGCTTTGCGCTGGCCTTGTCGTTGAAAAACTTGACGGCCGCGTCACTTGCTTGTCGCTGATATGGTCGTAAAGTGTAAGTCATCTGAAAAATGTGGCACACCAACCAACGCGGGCAAGTGTGCCACGCACACAAGTCAAGTTACTATAATTCGGCAGGGATTGCCTCTTGTTCTCGTTCTTCGGCTTTTCGCAGGGCTATTTCCTTGCGAACCATATCGTGCAGTACTGCGTACTTTTGCGCTATTTGGATGCGTGCATTTCGGTAGTGTTGCAGTGTGGTCTCATGCTCTTGGTTGCGTTTATTGCTACCCTGACGGAAATTCTCCTTGAGCTCATGCAGCGCATGGAAGAAGTTCTCACTGATGGCGCGTCGTTGGGAGCGTAACTCGTGTCGCTTGTCCATCGCTTCGTCAATTTGCTGGCGCAGTTCGTCAACCTCTTCCGGTGTCTCGCAAAAACGGCGGCGATCCATAAGCGACCCGATGAGCACACCCTGTTTCTTGTAGTCATCGTCAAGAGCATCCAACTGGAGTCGGTTGCTGTCCATCAGTTCGCCACGCTTCAACTCGTAGTCGTTGTTGGCGGCGATAATACGGTCACGATACTCGGCCTGCGTGGCCAGGTACTCAGTTCTCAGAGCCTCGTTTTCGGTGAGGCGATCCGTTTCCAACTGCGTGTTCACTCGGCGCAGCTCGGCAAGGGTCATGCCTTTCAAGTCTAAATCTTGCATAGTACTGTTGATGAATTGAATTATTAACTGAAAAGACGTGCAAAGAAACTCAGCCAGTATCTACCTCGGTGACCCCTGAGAGCCGTACCCCGCTCGACTTGACTGATGAGTATTATGCGCAAAAACAAAAAACTCAATAGAAAATCGGGTGCGCCTGGGAAGATAATGAAGAATCCTGCACATGCGAAGGATAGGATGTGGCGCACCCGAGCAGTAAGTCCCGTTAATTTTCCGTGAATTTGGCGGCACGGTTACCGCCTGTGCATCGGCGGGGAGCGGCATAAGAAGAAGCAGTATATGAAGAAGCCGCTGCAACCCGCCGTGTTGTCGTTGCCGACTTGCATTTGTTCAAAACAGGAAAGCGTTATACTCCCGAGCGCAAATCGGCATGATGGTCGGCTGCTATGCTCACGCACCGCAGCTATTCAAAAGAATATGAAATTTTGGATTATTGAAAAAATAGTCTCCCGCCTGACCCTCACGGGCTGTGCGAAAATACGCATAAACAAATACTAACATTATGAGTTCCGTTGCCCTGCCGTTGGCGATTTATGTCCCCATGATGGGGCGGCAGGGCTGTATGGTCATGGCAGATGACGGAAGTCCCTGGCAGCGACCCTTGCGGGCAGTGCTATGTTCATCATGCCCTCACGGTGCATGACATCTGCCATGTGATGTGTGCCGCCTATCTTCACAGACTGGCGGCCTTGCTCAAAACTTAAAACTAAATAATCTACTATTTGTAATTGCTTATGAGTAAATGTCAGTGAAATCTCGGTATTTGTCGTCATCAGGCAAAGGAACGGCAACACCATGCTCGGTGGCCATGTACCCTTGAATCTTGTTCATGAAGTCGGTCATTTGTCGCTTGGTCAACTTCGATGTCTCAACCCACTTGTCGACTATCTGGCCGTTGGGCAGCGGGCATGGCTGCTTGAACATCTCGCAGAACAGGTCATGCACATTGTCCTTATTCCACACGTCATCGCCGTAGGTCTTGTTGAAGAATGCGGCGATATGGTGGCACCACACATAGAACAGTGCGTTCTGGTTGAGCGTGCGGGGCTGTCTCCGTTCCCATTGCTCCTTTTTCTCGATTGTCGCCACATAATCCCCGTTAGGGAGAAAAGCCATACACTGGTCCAGTGTGCGCTGGTCAGTCACATGGCCGTTCTCTTTCTTGAGGTGGATGACCATCAGGTCGGAAGGTTGTCGTCACCGGCCCAATTCTGCTGGACAGGTGCAGGGGCATCCTGGTAACGCTGCTGGTTGTAGAACGGTGGTGCAGGTGCGGGCGTGGCGGCTTGTTGGGGTTGACCGCACAACTGCAGTTCGTCGCACATGATCTCGGTCACATAGCGCTCGGTGTTGTCACGGGCCGTGTATTTGCGTGTCCTCAATTTGCCCTCGAGGTATATCATTGTACCCTTGTGGACAAATCTCTCGACCACACTGACCTGTGGACCGTTGACCACTATGCTGTGCCACTCGGTGCGCTCAGGCACTTGCGTGCCGTCTCGCTTGGTGTAGGCTCGGTCGGTGGTTGCCAGACTGAATGTGGCGAACTTGGTTCCCCCTGCACCGTCTCGGATGTCGGGATCTTTCCCGACATTGCCGAGCAATATGACTTTATTGATTGCCATGATTACTTGAGTTTGAGTGTGAAACTACCTTTCTTTGTTACTTCCTTGGTGTATTTGGCCCAAGTGTCAGGCTCCGCTTTCTTCAGTGCGGCAGAGTCGAACGTGGTGCTTGTGCTGCCCTTGCCGATGGTGGCGGTGAACTCGGGGCACTCGAACTTGTCGACCCCGTTCTGCTCCATCAGTTCACGCAGTTTCTCTTTCATTGTCTTGGCTGCTTTCTCGGCTTTGAGCAATGCTGTGATTGCACTGATCACATCCATTGGCACTGACAAGTCGGATGTGCTGCTGGCCACAGGGGCAACCACCTCGGGAATCGGGGAAATTACTTGCATCTCGGGATTAAAGTAGACGAAGCCGTTGTCGGTCAGTTCGACCTCTGTGTCGAGCAACTTCTTCACTTGCTCGTCCGGCTTGCGCTCTATCTCCCACAACTCTCCTGCGCCCTTGCGCAGCCACATGCCGACAAGGCCGGTGACCTTCAGGCCAGTCTGTCGCTCGAACATGAACGCATAACAGCTCTCCTGCCATGACAGATACTCTTTAAGTCCATCAGGACCACCGGGATAGTAGTCAAGGTTGTTGGTCTTATAGTCAACAAGGTAGATGTGCCCATCATCAGTCGCCCATACCGTGTCAATCTGCGAGGCGAACATGCCGTAGTCGACGGTGAACTCACAGGCTATTGTCTTGCACTTGTGCGGCTTGAGTTTCTTGTACGAGCACAGTTCTGCACTCACTTCCTGCGCAGGCAGCATGATAGCGGTTGGGTGCTCCTTCTCGGGGAACTGTGTCAGTTCAATGCCCATCTCCTCATAGGTCTGCAGGCACTTGTGGATGCACGTTCCATAGTAACCGGCACGAGGGATTTGAACATTCTTTACAAACTCGGATGCGTCTGGATAAACACCGAGTTGCAAAACCGAGTGAATGAGGCTTGTGATTCCGCTCAGACGGGTTTCCCCGCGGAGGTAGGTATGAGCATCCTCATTGAACACTACCTCCGATTTCTTTAAGTTGACCGTCATGCCTTCGGGTATCGAGTGCCCATTTCAACAGTGGATTTGTAGAAATCGCTTCCGCTCTGGCAGATGCTCGGGCAAACTCGGCTCCACTTGGCCCACACCTGCTGCACTTCATCGTTGCTCTTGACAGCGAGCATCTCTGCCACGGCTTCTTTCATCATCGTGGCGGTGTCGCCCTTTGTGGGCTTTTCTTGTTTGGGCTGCGAGTAGTCTCGATACTTCGAGTCGCCTGGGTTGAGGTTGTTGCCGTCATTCGCATAGTAGACATCGGCGGCAATGCCGAGTGCCTTCATGGCGACACTCAGCGCGTCGGTGAGTGCCATCTTG
>Ga0310695_10011605_pt1 | contig 12555 bp, 11 predicted proteins | sample RumenRJG_04DNA_FD_203882 | JGI IMG/M metagenome (GOLD analysis project Ga0310695, IMG submission 203882) | Bovine rumen microbial communities from Lethbridge, Alberta, Canada - RJG_04 (v2) (version 2) | ecosystem: Host-associated > Mammals > Digestive system > Stomach > Rumen | place: Canada...
GAGGGGTTACTTTTTGAAGTGAAAACTAAATTTGCCTGTTTAAAGGCAGTTTCAAATGAATATTAATCAATTCCGATTTTTATCGGACAGCAATAATTCGTTTCATGAATTTAAAGTGATTGATGACTAATAAAAAAGTTGAGATATATAGCCAAAAAGGTGTTATATCTCTTCTTTTTTTTTCTCTCTGTGTGCCCAAACAATTCGTTTTCTTGTTTGTTTTTTTATTTTTTTGTATCAAATTGAAAAATATTTTGTAAATTTACACCCGCAAACTGAAAACCCCCGTTGTAAGGGAGGTGAAGGATGCTATATATATGATTGGTGTTTACGAATGCTGATTTGACCTCCTCCAAACTTCGCAACCTTGGATAGAGTCTGATCGCAAGACAGAATCTTCTGGTCAAAAAGCAAGAGTGAATACTACATCTGATATGATAGAATATGTCACGTCGTTATTTTCGTATAAGGTACGTGGCTTGTTATCATATAGGTGTGGGTGTTCGCATTGCTTTTGTCCTGACCAGAAGAGGTAATGCGAAGACCTGGAGGAGTGGGATGAAGCAATGTATTAAGCCCACACTTTTTGTATATATACCTAACTTAGAACTAATAACAGCCTTGTTTGGGCTTGACACGGCTTAGGAAGTATGTTAAGATGATTACACTAACTATCATTGTTCTTGTGATTTGGGCAATTTACGCTTATAATAAAAAAGACAAGCGTAGCTATGATGCAGATGAAAAAATACAGGAATTACCTCCTATTCATTTTCATTCACAGGAACACGACTCTGGAAAAAGATTCTGGACGGGTGAGTTATTTGAGAGCAATAGTAATGTATTACTCGATTTCAATTACAAAAATGGATATTTGACACTTAAAACAAAAAGTGGGAAAGAAATAAGTGGCCTATTGTCAGCAATGAGCGTAAGATTTGATAAGTATTGTGGTGAGACTCATATTACAGTTAAATCTAATGGCGACAAAATTGAAATAAATAAATTAGGTAACTTTACAGATGACCAGTGGGAAACAATGATAGGGGTGTTCTTATTGGCTGGTACAACTTATGGCGCGGAAATATTCAGCTCTTGGTACAAGAATATGAGTAAAGCCAATATTGCATTAAAGATCATTAGTAAATTATGTTAAGTCTATGCCACTATTCAGAATAACAGTGAAACATAGAGTAAACACCAATGGTGTTCGTCTTGAGCCAGGCATGAGTGTTGATGTGGTCACAAATTCGTATAGCGATCCCGTCCACACTAATGGTGGCCAATGCGTAGTTGATGCTTTCAGACGCATCTATGGTGTTGATATCAGAAGAGCGGGCGCTCTTAATGGTGTTTATTTGAAAGTAACTAAAATCTTTTAATTATGAATATTGAAGAACTTATTCATCCATTGGATGCGAAAGCATTAAAAGCTTTAAAGAATGTTCCCGGTTTGCCAAAACTAATGGAGAAAATTTTCGAATATGGCTATGACGAACTAGCATGGAGCGATAATGTGACTACAAATTTGCGTCTTTCAGAAACGCAAATGCCAGAAGTATATAATCGTCTGCCTCCAATTTGTGAACGATTGGGAATACCTGTACCAGAATTGTACTTACAAATGAGTCCAATTCCTAATGCATGGACTTCTGGGCACAAGAAGGTTTATATAGTTCTTACTTTGGGATTAATTAGGAGAGCCAAAGGGGATGAACTTGACGCTGTTCTTGCCCATGAGTGTGGTCACATCTTATGCCAACATGTATTATACCAAACTCTAGCAAATGCTATCTTTACATTTGGAGATACTATGGCTGATACTTTTGTAGGTATGATAGGTAACGTTGCTATGAAACCCGTAAGGCAAGCCTTGATGCTATGGAGCAGAGCATCAGAACTCACAGCAGATCGCGTTGCCTGTATAATATCTCCTGTATCAACTTTGTCAAAAGTGTTGGCGAGGTTAGATTTGATACCTAAAAATATCGTAGAAACTATGGATTTTAATGCCTGGGCAAAGCAAGGGGAGGACTTCGAAACCCTAAGAGATGGAACGGCATGGAATAAAATTGTTCATTGGATGGCTGATTATGATGCAGATCATCCTTATACCCCAGTCCGTGTCTACGAGGCCATGAAGTGGGAAAAGACAGAAACATGCAATTGGTTGCGTTCAAATCCCATCAAGTTTGAATTCCCAGAAGAAATAGAAGCTGCAAAGAAAGCGGAATTAGCAGCAAAGAAAGCGGAGGAAAAGAGCGAAAGCAGTTGGAGCCTCCCCAAGATTCCCAAAAATGTAGATGTTAATTCGATAATTCCCAAATTCAAGGGCTTTAAGAAATAATAAACAAATTATATGGTACTACTAATTTTATCCATTGTTGCAATCACAGGTCTTGTTGGTGCAGGAGTTTATGTACATTCTTCTAAGAAGAAGTATGAAGAAGCAGTCTCAAATATGGAAATGGCCGATGATGAGAGTGCTATTGTTGACATAAAGATGATTGAAGAGGAAGTTGACCGCGTAGAACGTCTAAAAGACACATTGCGAGAGGCACGGAAGAATGTAGAAAAGATAGATATTCCTGTACCAGAATCGATATCATATAATGAAACAACTCAATCATCACTTAACAAGATTAGTCGTTTTTCTGAAAAGTATTCTAAAGGTATAGCCGGAACTGAGCAACTGGTGTTGGGGTTGCTTCCCGTTTCAGAAACAGGCCATATACTATCATCTTTTGCAGCAACATTCCCTGAACAATTGGGGGATGCAGCACAAAGCGCAATAGCAGCAATGAAGGATGCTGCATATGCCCCTGAGAATATGGGGGAACTTATGAGTATGGTAGGAAATGCTATGCAACATGTTAATCCACAATCTTTGGCTAATGCACTATCTCATCACGATTATGTAAGTCTATTATTGAAACCGGGTAAGGCAATGGTGACTGAGATGTCTGGTGTCCATGAGGGAATGTCAGATCTTACATCATCATTTAGCGAGATAAAAGACAATTTTGCCAATTCAATTGATGCTGATAGCCTTACGGATATAACAGACTTTGATGTTTCTGGTCATATTCCAGTTATGACTATTGCTATGTCATCATTCAGAGAATTCCAACTACTTACAAAAAATAAAACAGATGCTATTTCTTCCCTGAAGAATATCGGACTGGATGCCGCAGGATCTGGAGTTGGAGCACTGGCTGGTGCTAAGGCTGGTGCAATTGCAGGAAGTTTATTCGGACCTGTAGGAGCTGCTTTGGGCGGTCTCATTGGGGGCATAGGCGGTGCTATGGGTGGCCGTATGATATCAAACGAGGTAAAACAAGCACCACTTAAAAACGCAATTAGCAATTACCAAAGTAGCTATGAAAAAATGAATAGAGAAACCGAAGCTAAATCTAAGAAAACTCTCGCCAATATCCATGATTTCACTGTAAAAAGACGGAACGAATTTAAAAATGAAAAAGTGCTTAGTGAAATTCCTGTAGTAGATAGCGAAACAATCATTACTCAGATAAGTGTGACGTTGTATCAATATCTACTGGACTATATTGATGTCATGAAATCGAGGTGTGATAAAGTCAAAGCGTCATTTTGGTATAAGGAAGAAAAGCATGGAACAGTAATAAACAGATATATGGAAAGGATAGCAGGCTTAGAAGCACAGCTTATTCCCATAGAGAACATAAAAGAGAATCCTATTCTAGCTATTGAATCATTGCTTTCTATAAAGATGCCAAAAGAAATAACAACATCGGAATATGAGAAGAACCTTTCTGCTTGTACGGAAGAACTGAAGGAACTGAACAATAAAAATGATTCCTCTATCTTAGTATGGACATATATGGTAAATGGTGCTTATCAGAAAGCCATTCGCGATATCACGGAGTGCAATAACAGAGAAATGACTTCTCTTAACCAATTCTTTGATAGTTGGAAGACAATAATGACAGAATTGGAAAAAAAAGTTGACAAAGAGAAGAGTAAATTAGGATTAAACTAATAAAAATATGAATACGCCTATCATCATTCTGATTCTGGTGGTAGGCGTTTTTTTTGTGTAATCTTCTGTAAACAATATCCACTTATCGTTTACACAACACAAATTGAACATTATCTTTTCTGTGTGGTGATAAAAGGACTAAAGAATGTTAATGTCTTCGGTAGATCAGGGGTGTCTGAAGGGGTGCCTAATGGGGTTTCTGATACTGCAAAGGCTATATATTCTCATATTAAGAACAATCCTAATATCAGTAGAAGCGAGTTGGTTAACTTGACAGGAATTTCGCTCAAGAACGTTCAGAAGCATATCAATAGACTCAAAGAATTAGGGCTTATACAGCGCATTGGTTCAACAAGGTTAGGCTATTGGGAGATAATCGAGTGAACTATAGGTTGCCTAAAGAGTTATCTGTTGGGAGTTAGAGTTAACCTTTGTGTTTATCGCAAAGACGGTTCTGTCATGCAAGAACGAGATGCTGCCACCACCTTTGTTGCCGCCATTGTGGAGGCAGGTCCTCTTCGAGTTCGTCAACTTGGTCTTAAATATTGCCGAATTAACATTGTATCGACCACCAAAGATCAGAAGTATGGTCGTGCTCAGCGTGAAATAGAGCGTGGACTCTATGTTCTGACTCATAGCAACACCAAAGACAAGAAGAAAATGCTCGACCGTATCAGCAATGCTTTACACCTCGGTTGGACTGTGGAAATAATAGACAAGTAACTTTTGCTTCAAACGATTATAGTACGCCTATTATCGAATGCTTACATATTTCGGGCGGGAACTGTGATATTCTGCAAGTTTCCGCCCGAAATTATTATAGTATGCACACCTACTTACCTTCTAAAATGTTACTATTCCAACCCATTTAGTTCCTTCATAAGCCTCCCCAATTCCGAGTAAGTATAATCTCTACTTTCCTTTTGCTTCTCTTCCACAGACCGATTAGCATTAGCCACAGCCTTTTCGAGACTACCACCATTGCGCTCAAAGTAACCGTGAAGTCCTTTGGTCTTGATGAAGAACTCTATCGTCTTCCGATACTCCACACATTGATTCAGGTCTTTGAGCAATGGCTCTTGTGTTTCGTATGGACGTGAGGTGTAACGGAAATAGAAGAGAAAGAACAGTTCTGTGCAGCGGTGGGTCTCGAAGAACTCAACCTCGCAGTAAATGCCTTTCTTTGGTTTGTCGATAGGCTTGGCATACTTTGCCTTTAACTTCTGGTATTGTGAACACTCTGGTTCTGTATCCTTTGTGTCCATATCGATGATACAGAAGATATGGTTGTAACCCATTGCCACACCCTCTGATATTTTGGCATCCAATTCCTTGATGTTGGTATGCTTCGGATAGTCTGGCTTGATGGTCAGACGCTTGAACACGTCGCATAGGGATTTGAAGTAGAAGAACTCCGTTGGTCCTTCACCCAGAATGAGTGCTGTCTGTCGTAGCTTTCCCATATCAGTCCTCCAGATTTATAAAGATACTACCAAGTTCTGGCTTGGCACCCAATCGGCCAATACGGTAAGAATTGTAAAGCGAGAGGTTCTTGTGCAAGCCAAAGGAGTCGCCACGAGCATATTCGGACGAAGCTGTCTCTTTGTTTTTCTCGACAAACCACACCACACCTCGATTCTCGTTAATCATATCCTGTGACAAGAGGGTGGTTTCCTGACTCGTAATAACCAGCTGCGACTTGTCGGAGTTGAAGATGAAGACATTGAGATAGTAGTACAACAGGTCGTTGTGCAAATCCTCGCCCAGTTCGTCAAGATAGTACACGTGAGGACTCGTTATCAAGTCGTACAAGGCATCCAATATACGGATATACTTCTGAGTACCCTTTGACTGCCATCTAAGCGGAATATCAAAATCGCCATTGTCAGAATGGTTCAAGAAGGTGATGGAATCTGTAGTAGGCTTCAACAGAACATCTTTCATTTCCTCGGGGATATTCTCTTTCAGAATGCGCTCGCGGAAATCGTTGGGAACAATGCGGTCTTCTACAACAGGACGATATTCCAGAATGTTCAAGTCAGCCTTTTGGAGCATGGTGTTATAGAACTTACGCTTCTTTGGATTGCTGTAAGCATCTTTCAAGATCTCAACAAGTCCCTTTTCTACATCACCATCTACATCGTGATAATTGGACATAATCCAAGCGTGAAGCGTGTTGAATGGAGCTATATCTTCTTTCAAGGCTGCCTTTCGGCAAACGGACAGCACACTGTGGTTGTTCAAGGTGTTTTCGCGGATGCTCTCCTGCGTCTTGACTTGAAGTTTGAGACTCGCACCAAATTTGATGTCGGCCTGTACATTCTCGCCCACAAAACTGCGCTCATAGAACAGAGACTTAGATTTGTTTGGGTAATAGTACAAGGCTTCACTCAGAATGTGCTTGCCGTTGAACTTGACATCATAATCATATCGGGTGCCATCGGCATAGAATGACACGTGCATTTCCGTTGGCTCATTTTTGGTAAGCACAAAGGGTATGCAACCGCCAATTTCGACTGTCGCATCCGACTTTGGCAAGACCAACAGACGGAACACCTCGTTCATGGCAATCAGCATATTCGACTTGCCAGAAGCGTTTGAACCATATAAGATGCCTAACTTGTACAAGAACACACTATCAGCAACCTCAGTGACAAGTTCCGAAGATGGCCCCTTTGCCACGAAGCTTAATTCCTGCTTGTCGCGAATGGAAAGATAGTTCTTTACCCAAAAATCTCGTATCATATTGCAATATTTTATCTATTATCGTAATTTTGCTACAAAATTACAAACAATATTTGACATAAGCAGTGTGTTAATTTCTGTTTTTCGTAATTATGATACGATTTTATATATATTTAACTACAAAATGGATGCCGAGATAGCAAATTAGTACCAGTTTATGCTCCGAAGTAGTTATCCGATAGCTCATTCCTTCTCTTTCACATCAGCAACACGACAGAATTGGTAGAAGTTCGCGATACCCCTATTGACGTATTCATACGCGCGTAATATAAATTAAATATGGTATTATCATCGTCCTTAAACTTATACCCCAAAGCCAATAGGTTGTTCAAAGTAAAACTGCGACAGACCGTCGCAGTTTAAAATCACCATCGAAGGAAACATCCACTTTAAGTCATAATAACAACTCAAATTCTGCACATTTTAGTGATTTTTAGATACGTTGTCTATGCTGGTGCAAAGATACTAATTTTTTAGCAAATCACAACTACTCATGAATGCTTGAAGACAAAACGAACGAGGAGGAAATTAACGGGTAACGAGACGGCATAGACGCCCACGGGCGCCATCGAAGGACTGAGGCCAATCTTGATAAACACGTTGAGCAGGACCATCTGTAGCAGGTAGTTGACGAGGTGGGCACCGCTAAAGCCGGCTCCGTTCTTGACGTTAGCTTTCGAACGAAAGATGAAGTAGGCACTCATGTAATAATTGAACACAAAGCCTGCGATATAGCCCGCAGTCCAGGAGATGTTGACATCAATAACCAACAGGAGCAGCCAGTAGACGACATAATGGATGACGGTAACCAGCACGCCCACGATGGAGAAACGGATCATCTCGCCCAAAGACTGACGATCAAGGGATATTCCAAACAACTTTTTACTGGGCATTCGACTCTTTCTCTTGACGCTTATGGCGAAGGAACTCCAAGCGCTCCAAAGCGTATTTATGGGAACGGTATATCTGGAAACGATAGACGACGCAGGCCAGCGTGAAATAGGCGGCTACCTGAATCCAAAGAATGCGATACTCGGAAGCAACATCGTAGAGGGTGGCACCCATGGAGTTGACACGCACATAGCCGCGGCAACCAAAGGTGCTGGGGAAGAGCCACGAGACACCCTGCCAATAGCCTGGGATATTGGACAGAGGCCAAGAGATGCCCGTCATAAACAGTAGGGGTACACTGATGAATACCATCAACAGCATGACGTTCTCGCGATACTTCACCAGACAGGACACCACCATGCCGAAGAAGATGCACGCCAGGGTGTAGGGCAACATCAGATGGAAAAGGGTCTGCCAAGTGGCGAGATGCGGGAAGTTGAACAATCGCGGAACCACAATGGACAGCCAAGTGCCCATGATACAATAGACCATGAAATAGCACAGCGCCTTGCCCAAGACAATGACAAACGTATTGTCGTAACGGACATCGCCAATGGGAATGAGGTTACGATAGGGATTCTCGTCGCGGGCAGTACCGGCAGAGAGTCCGATACCCAATACGAGGGTCTGCTGAAGAATCAGCATCAGCACGGCAGGAAGCACGGAAGAACCGTAGCCTGCCTGAGGATTGAAGATGGGCACATCGTCGAAGTCGAGAGGACGGGCGGCAATAGCTTCGTCGCGAGCCGTATAGCTGCCTCCAAGCCTTTTCTTGATATTATCGGACATCTCCAAGCTCACCAGACGGGCGGTCATGAAAATGGCTTTATAGGCAAGCATCAAGCTCATGTCGCAATAGACGCAGATGGTGCCTTGTTCCATACGGTTGATTTTCTCGGAAAAGTCGCTGGGAATGAGGTAGATGCCCTTGACCAACTGGCGGCTAACCAGCGACTTGGCCTCGTCCAAATCCTGCGCATAATAGGCAATGCGGACATCTGGGGAGGCGTCGCACTGACGCAGGAACTGACGCGAGAGGAAGGAGTGAGACTGGTCGACCACGCAGACGGGCACTTCATGGACTGTCTCGTTGTTGTAAATCCATGAATAGAGCAACGGATAAGCCAAAGGCACCAGAAAGAAGAAGATCAGCACGCCCTCATCCTTGATGATGCGCTTCACCTCCTGACGCCAGATGTAGCAGACATCCTCTATACCTTGATATATACTATGGAATATAGACATAGGTGAGCATTGCATTTTTAATCTTACTAGCTACCAGCCAAGGCAACAGCATGAAGCCTAAGAGGGCAGCAAAGTGGAACCAAGCCTCAACAAGTGGGAAACCATTGAAGACGCAGGTCTGGTAAAGCATAAAATAATGGCGCAGGGGGAACAGCCACGCGAGCGACTGCAAAGCACCGTCCATGCCCATCACGGGGAATGCGGAACCGGCCATGGAGATGCTGAGCACAGCCCACAGCGAACTGATACTCATAGACATGCGGAGCGAAGGCATGAGTCCGAAGGCAAAGATGCCGAAGCCCTGGGAAGCCAATACGTGCAGGAGTCCTAAGAGTACGAGCATCCAGGGACTGCCCAGATGGGGGAAGCCCAGGTGATAGAACACATAGAACTGATAGCCGAAGACTATGGCGAGCCAGATAAGCGTCTGGGGAAGGAACTTGCCCAACAGCGCTATGGTGATGTTCTGATCAGTCATGGCCAGCCAGTTCTTAGAGGTGGCAAACTTCAGTTCTGTACCCAACGAATAAGCGGAGATGAGGAAAATGAAGATCATCAGAATGCCTGGAACCATCACCGTGGTGAGATAGACATTATAGCTGGTCCAGGGGTTGGCTATCTGGTGCAAATCTATGGTAATGGGTTGCAAGAGGGTTTCTATCTGCTTGTCGGTGAGTCCCTTGGCACGCATGGTGGCTCGTCCCACAGCCGCAGAGCCGAGGATGGAAATGGTCTTCATATCCTTCATTATCATAGCACCTGAAATCATCGTCGTGTAGGTGTAATAATAGGATATCTTTGGCTGACGGGAGGCCAGCAACTTGGACGTGGTGCCCTTGGGGATATACAGGAAACCGTAGATCTCATTGCGCTGCATGGCACGACGGGCCTCAGCGACACTGGGATAGTGGGCTACGACCTTGGACATCTGGAAACCATCAAGCCTGCGCTCCAAGGCACGTGTGGTGGACGTATTGTCCAAATCGACAATGCCCACGGGCATACCCGTAGGCAGACCGTCGTCCATCAGCGAGGTGAAGAAGAAAATCACCAAGATGGGAAACAGCACCATGCAGAAGCGGTAGATGTGATTCTGACGCAGAATCAGCAACTCACGCATCATGACTTCATATATCTGCCCGAGCACCCTCATTTCTCACTATTCACTGTTCACTATTCACTGTTCACTAGCGAATGCGCCTCACTTAACAATAAGCGTCATTCCCGGGCGAAGACCCTCAAACTTCTCGGTGGGACGAGCCTTTACCTCGAAGGTCTTCAGGTCGTACTGGCCGTTAGCCTTGGTGGCTTTCCATACGGCAAACGAGCCCTGGTCCTTCATATAGTAAACCTTCATCTCCACATTCTTGTTGAAAGCGGGTACGAAAGCGGTGAATGTCTTACCCTTCTCCAGACCATTCAGCTGGTCTTCACGGACATTGAAGGTGCCCCACAGGTCGCTCATCACGGCAATGGTCATGATGGGAGAACCGGTACCCACCAGTTCGCCTACCTTGGGATAGATGTCGGTAACCTCGCCCTCCATCTGGGCTATCTGTACTGTTTCGTGGATGTAGGAATTGACCTCATTGACAGCACCCCTGGCACGACCCACCAAAGCGGCAGCGGCCTTCTTGTCCTCATAGCGGGCACCGTTCTTAGCCATCTCATACTGGCTCTCGGCAGCCTTGTACTGGGCTTCCATAGCCTTGTAGTTGGCATACACCTCGTCGCGCTTCTGGGCACTCATCACGCCCTCGTCGAAGAGGCGCTGGATGCGTTGGTAGGACTTCTCGGCAATCTCCAAGCCAGCCTTGGCCTGCTGCATCAGCTGGAAAGCACCCTGTATCTGTTCCTGACGGGCACCATTGCGAGCCATCTCCTCCTGAGCAGCGGCTGCGTTCTCGGCACTGCGGGCCTGCTCCATCTTGGCACGAACCTCAGGGGCGTCGAGAATAGCCAGCGTGTCGCCAACCTTCACATAGTCGCCCTCCTTCACTCTAATCTCCAAGATACGTCCAGGCACCTTGCTGGATACACGATATTCACTCACCTCTACCTGACCTTGAATCAGCTCAGGGTCACGTCCCAAGGCAAAGAAGCCTATCAGGGCCACAATGGCCACTACTGCGGAAAATCCGATAATAGCTAACAGAATATTGTTATGCTGTGTTTTTGCTGACATAATTGTTATTTTAATGTGCCAAGCGCTTTTTGCAAATTTACCTGGCTAAGTTTGACATCTATTTCTGCATCTATCTTCTGCGACTGAGCCTGGAGCCAGGCGGTCTGCGCCTCTATGACGGTAGTGGAAGAGATGACGCCCTCGCTGAATCCAAGATTGGCAGTGCGAAGGTTCTCGTCGGCACGCTCAATACTGGCTTTTGCCATCTCCAGTTTCTTGTTGGCTTCGCTCACCTGGAAGGCACTCTGGTTAACTTGCAACTCTATCTTCTCGCGAGCCTCCTGTTTCTGCAGGGTGGCAATGGTGGTGGCACCCTTGGCAGCACGCACCTTATAGGCTACATCGCCCCAGTTCCAGATGGGTACACGAACCAGAACGCCTACATTCCAGACACCAGCAAACTTCTTCTCGAAGCCATTGAAGACATTCGGATTGCTGACCATATAGCCGCCCGTCAACAGCACCTGAGGCAGGTTGCCTGCCTTCAGCATGTTGGTGGCTTGCTTACCCATATCCACCATATTCTGGAGCATCTTCAACTCTGGACGGTTCTCAGCAGCTTGCTGGAAATCGGCATGAGGGGTAACCTCTACAGCTTCGAGATTGTCTGTTTCTTCCTCTGCCAGAACTATCTGTTCGTCAACAGGAATGCCACAGAGCTGACAGAGCAGCATCTTCGAAAGGGTCAGTCCGTCGCTCACCTTGAGCATAGCCATCTCGGCCTCGTTCACCTTGACACTGACACTCAGTCCATCAGAACGGGTGGCTACGCCTTCCTTGATCATCTTCTGGATATCGCCATCCAACTTCTTCACCAAGTCGAGATAGCCCTGTGCCAACTTCTGCTTATGGCGCAAGGAAACCACTTGCCAATAAGCTTGATCTATCTGATAGAGGGTAGCCTGGCGCTTGGCCTCTGCTGAATTGGCTGCCAACTGCTCGCCAGCATCAGCCAACTTGTTCATGGCTACAATAGCACCACCCATGAAGACGGGCTGTGTCAGCAAGATAGCACCAGCCCACAGGTTGCGGGTGTCAGTACGGAAGGCATTCACAATGTTCTGGCCACTCAAATCCAGGAATGATGCCAAATTGTTCAAATCGGCACCTAATTGCTGTTGCAAGGCTGCGGGCAATATCTGGGCATAGGGCCCCACACTGCTCACAATACCACTCTTCAGATTGGTGCCCAATGAGTTCAGGGCGTCTTTCTGATCGTCGTTCAGGATGGAAACCTCCTTGCTGGTGTACTCATAGCCACCCAATGCACTGATGTGGGGCAGGTACTTGGTACGAGCCGACTTGCGCACATTGGCTGCTATTTCCTGCTTGACACGCGAGATGCTCATCTGCTTGTTGTTGCGAAGCGCCATAGCCCGGCAACTGTCGAGGTTCAGCAACCGCTGAGCACCCACCGTCTGAGCCATGCCTGCCAAGAGGATAAAACCTAAGAGTCTTCTCATTATTATTA
>Ga0310695_10011606_pt1 | contig 12555 bp, 17 predicted proteins | sample RumenRJG_04DNA_FD_203882 | JGI IMG/M metagenome (GOLD analysis project Ga0310695, IMG submission 203882) | Bovine rumen microbial communities from Lethbridge, Alberta, Canada - RJG_04 (v2) (version 2) | ecosystem: Host-associated > Mammals > Digestive system > Stomach > Rumen | place: Canada...
CAACATAGTTTAACATATCCCACGCTTCATCTTTAGTAGCAAACCTATTCTCAAGATTGATATGAGCGATACATCCACCACCACACTGTTTATCGAAGATATTACCTAATCTACACTTCTCTTGAATCGTACATTTTTCTTTAAGTGGAATCCACTGGTTCGAATAAATATAATACTTATCCTGTTCAAATAAGAGGTTATCAGCTGTACAAATTGTACCTGCACAATTTTCACCAGGAATGGACTCGATGTTGAATGTGAAGTCACAAGGGAAAGCATCCTTTACTTCATTAATAAGATTTAATATCTGAGTACCAAATTCTACTGCTTCATCTGAATAAGACTTATATCCAAACTCGTCAGTATTAATAAGACCAAATATATCCATAACTTCATAAAGACCAAGAATACCAATTGTACAGAACTGTTTATCTAATTCTACTGCACCATCTTGATAATTAGGAAGCAATCCTCTTTCAATATTCTTCTTAAGAATATCTCTCATACAGTCAAGAGCCTTACAGTCAAGCTCAACTCTTTCTCTTAAAATCTTAAGATACTTAGCTTTTGCTCTTTCTAACTTAACTTCATTTGGCTTATTATATTCAAATGCTTCATAAGCAATTCTCGCAAGATTAATTGTTGATACTCTACAAGAACCGATTGATAAAGCTGTACCACCAATACTATTGACGAAACCTTCTAACTTTGTAGTATCACTTAATAACCTGCAGCAGTTAGATAAAACTCCTACATTGTCAGAACAGAAGAAGTTAAAATCCATCCACTTAACATTATGATCACTAATCCATCTAGAAAATTCCTGATCAACAAATGCTCCATCTTTATAGAGTAATGAAGCTGTAAGTACTGGGAAAGTAAACATATTCTCTGTTCTAACTTCAGATACAACTTCACAGAAGATCTTTTGACAATCCATGATTTGCTCTATCTCATCAATTGCAAATGTGCCATCAGGATATTCTAATCCACCGAACAATGATTCAAGATACAATCTATCAAACACAGATACATTTGTAAATGCTGTCTGATCAATTCTTAAGAACGGTTGATTCAGTCTGTAGATAAACTTCTGGAAGTTCTGTCTTAAATATGTCTCCGGATCTTTTAAGAAATATCCATTCTCAACATCCTTTTTCCAGAAATAGTATGCCCAAATAATAATGTTTGGCAATCCTACTGCACCTGATTGTCTGTTACTTAAAAATGATACGAATTCAATAACATCATCGAAAAATGTTGTCAAGTGCTTAGGAGCTTGATTATTATAATTAGGTAAGAAAAATAAACCTTCCTTTGCTAATCTCGTTAAATCATTTGCCCAGCAGTATGGCATATAACTTGCTGATGTTGAATCATTTAAATAGAATCCTTTTGAATATTCCTGTTCAAGCCACTGCTTAGCAGTTTTTAATCCATACTTCTGTTTGATCTCTAAAAAAATCTTATTGAGACCAAATAACTTATCAGACGCTTTACCTTTTTCAGTCATAAAGGATCTAATATCTTTGTGGCTAGCATTAGCATTAGGATCGACACTTGTATCTGCTAATGTGTCATTATGAGTAAAGTTTGCTAAAAATTCTGAATAATCAAGTTGTGAAGGATGAACTCCATTAATTAATTCAAAATCAGATCCATATTTTATTTTTAAACTATCTAATGTGCGTTCAAAATCAGTATTTAACTTTAATTCTATATTCATTATTTATTCTTCTTAATCCTTCCTAAAATAAATCCTTCATCTAATTTTGTATCAATTTCATCTTTGAAAATCATTAATTCGATTTTACCATTATTAATCCAAATTCTACCGCCTGTTCAATTATTTTTTCCTTTAAGAGAATTTGAAAGTTTATCTCTATACTCTTGTTTTTTCATAGCATTATTTTCCGACATCTTTTTCTTTGTTTCTTCTGTATGATGTCATCCAACTCTATTTTTAGCTTTTATAGATAATTTTTGTTTTGTTTCTTCAGATAATTTTTTACCTTTATTTCCTTCACTAATGCGTGCTCTATGATAATCTGATAGTTTTTTACCTTTATGTGCATCTGACATATTTTTTCTAGATTCATCTGAGAATGTGTGATGTTTACCATAATTTGGATTTTCTTTTCCATATCTATGAACGTCATACATTCCATTTGATTCTCCCAAGAGAATAGGAAATTTACCTACACCTCCATCTTTTAAATTATAATAATCATCTGATTTAATGCAATTTAATTCTTTTATTATGCGTTCCTCAGCTTTACACAAGTCATCTTCTGAATCACACTCAAGTAAAATCTCTCTAGAAAAATTTTCTTTTCCATATTTGCTTATTGCTTCTGTAATTATTTTTCCAGATCATCAATAATTTTCATCAAATTTATTGCTTCTATGCATACCAATATACATTTTACCATTTATTTTATTAGTTATTTTATAAATATATCCATACATAGTTATACTCCTTATATTAAATTTAGCACATTTTTAACTAGCTAAACGGAGTTCTTAATAGTTGTCTATGTATTATAATATACCTTATAGGTAATAAAAGTGCTAGGTTATTCTCTACCTAACACTCAATTTATTATTTTATTTATAAATTTAAGAATATTTTCAAGCCAATCTTTTCCTTTTACAGGTATTATTATTTCAGGATACAAAGAACTAAACTCATCATCATCTATTACAGAGTAAGCTTCCACTATTCCATAATCATATTTTAATTTAAATAATCCTCTGTTACCTCAATAAGGTCCCCAAGAATTCTGGCATAATCATCCCTCAGAATTTCATCCGTATATTACAATTGCATGATATCCAAAATTAGATGATTTGTCGGGTTCTACGAATGATGTTGCTTTATTAAAATGATATGAACTATATCATTTTACACTGGCTATTACTGGACCGTAATTCATTAAAGCAAACTTTATATCTCTATTACTCGTAAGCTTTACATAAGATTTAATTCTATGCCTGTAAGCATCATCTACTACTTCTTTATTTTCTAAGCTAGCTTCAGCTATTCTATAAACAGCATCAACCTCTGTATTACCATCACACAAACTCTTATCAGGATCACCATATTTATTTGCAATACCTAAAGCTACTCTTATCTTCTCACCCGGACCAGCCTCACCATAAACATATCTTTGAAGACCATATATAAAATTAGTTGACAAAGTCTTTATATTATGGTCATGATACTCCAATATAGTCGACAATGCATGTGATGTACAAGAATTAACAGTTTCCTGATTCTTTATCTTATGGCTCATTTCGACTTCAAATTCTTCTGGAAGATCTTCAGAAAGTGTACAAAATTTATTTAATGTATAGTCTCTTAAATCTACCGGAGATAGTTTACAACCGAAAGTTTCTTTCATGTTTAGACTCCTTTTATGAATTTAGCAGTCTATTTGCCTCCATAAAATCTAATACTTTACCGTCATCTGTTTCAAGAAGAGGTGCAGAATTAACCCCAATAGTCGAAGCAACTTCAATAATCTTATCCATATCAGTCACTTCTTCATATTCAATCCCTTTAGCTTCAAGTTTTCTTTCAATAACTTTACATTTCGGACAATGTGTCGTATATAATTTCATATCTTACTCCTTATCTGCTTGGCGAATAAGATCTTGACATCCATCACCAAAACAATAGATCTTTCCTGTCTTGTCTACTGTTATATTAGAATTCTTAGTATATGATCCTACATATCCTTTTCTAATATGTGTGGCTGTTAATCTATCTCCAAAATCACGCACCCAACCAATTATCATATTGAATGCATTTCTTACCTCTATATCTTTTCCCACTTACTTTTCTTCTTCAGCTTTCTTAGCCTTCTTTTTCTTTACAACAACTTCTTCCTCTAATTCAGGCTCTTTCTTCTCACATTTAGTAACAAAAATCACATGATATTGATTACTACCAGAAAGAGTCTCAAATCTAGATTCTGATACGTCGAACTCTTCACCAGGAGAAGCACATCTTCTTAATTCTTTAATCTTTATGTTATACTTTATGCTTGCGTCTGTTGCTTTTACATGTACCATTATTTCTTTTTCTCCCAAAATTTCATTCTACTTGCATAATGTTGAATCGACTTAGCAATCTCATTAATTCTCTTTTGCTTACGTTTACTTAAAGGTTTTTCTTCTTCTAATTCAACCTCACCATTCTTCACCGCTTCAATAAACCTAGCAGCTTTCCAAGGACCTTTTGTCTCCTCATTCTCAGATAATTCTTTGTCTAATGATTTATATCTTTCCTCTAAAGATTTAAGATACAAATCAATGACCTGTTGCTGTTCTTCTGGTGTTGCTTCATCAAATTCAGGAATAACTTCCAACCCATAATCACTAGCAAAAATACCATCTAAAGTATCCATTGCTTGACACACGATATTAGCACCAACTCCTGTAAATTTAAAAGCTTTAACAGATCCTAAACAATCTTGGAAAACTATTTCAACTTCATTGTATCGAGGAATAATGTACTCTTTACCATCATGCCTATCTAATTCTCTGGATAATACTAACTCACTTACTTTCTGAAAAGCAGGATTCATAAAGATTTCAGTATCATCTGCAAATCTAATATCTAAAGCTCTTTCTTTGTATCCAATCTCATTAGCACATAAATATACTAATTCTTTATGAGCTTCAAGTGTATCATCAAGGTTTTGAACCAACTCAGTTGACAGTTTAGAATTACCTCTTACATCCCACTCAACAGATCTCTTAGATAATTCATTGATATCAGTTACAAGATCTTTTACCATTACCTCACCTCCACAGTTAAGCTATAGTAGTCTGTTTTATAGTCAGCCTCAAGCTTAACATCATACTCACCATCGGTATATACAAACTTAGCCTCATCTACAGTAGCTACAGAATCATCTACAAGATTCAGATGTTTGTTTAAAGAGATAGCATTAAATAAATCAGAGAATTCATCACTAGTATTTACTCTTACTACGTAATTCTTATCTCTCATTTTACCTTCAAAAGGTAGCTCTAAACTATCTATGAATTCTTGCATTTAAGTAATTCCTCCTCAGCTGCAGATAAAGCTTCCTCATTTTCTTTTGAAACAGATTCTTTATCAGCTTTTAACTCACTCAGCTTATCTAGCTCTTTCTTAATCTTAGAATTGACAAACTTCTGCTCTATAACTCTAATAAATTTAGGAGGTAAATGCAAAAGATACCACATATAATATGTTCTGTCATAGTTAGACTTTACTTGATTGAAATAATTTTCAAATGCTCTTCTTTGATCCTCTGTAACAAGTCCTTTACTTATCTGTTCATTAACATCTTCTCTCGCTTTAAGCATTTTATTATAATCTAACTGCATCTTTGTAAAATACTCTTCAAAATCTTTACGCATCTTTATCCTCTTTTGGTGTTATATCAATTATAACATCAGATTCATTCTCTTGTAAACTACTATTAAGTATCTCTCTAACTGCCTCTAAAACCTTTGCCCTTGATTCTCTATTTAATCCACTAGAATTAATATTTACATTTGTCTGATTATTAATCTGAATTTGAGGAGCATTCTGCATAGCAGTATCTATGTTATAAATAGATTGCTGAGTTGTTCTCATGTATTTCTCAAGCTGATCATTATCAAATAACTCAGGAGTTGTTGTAAACCTATTTATAACCTCATCATCTATTAGCTCTAGCAAATTAGATAATCTATTTGTACGAGCAATATTCTTCTTTTTACTGACTAAAGCAAATAATTGAGATAAATCCTCTACTTTTTGAGGATCATCCTCTTCGATAATTTGTTTTGTAAGATCATTTCCTTGCTTTATTAATGAAGCACTATTAACACCATCCATCGATTGAGGAAGCAGTGCTTTATCTAATTCTTCTTCAAGTTCAATATCTGGCATTGTATCTCCTAAAAGAAATTCTTATATGTATTTGTAAGCTTAGTTACTAATGATTCTTCAATATTATTAACTAACTCATTATGTTCATTAACAACAGTATTTGTAACTGTCTTCTCAAACTTAGGACTAGGCTTAAACTTATATTTTATCGAGTCATTATCAAAATTAATTAACAATGTTCCTATCTCTAAATCTACTTCAACTTGATGGTCGCCAGTGTAAATAGCTTTCTCAATACCATCACTAATACATCACTCAACTTTATTAGCGAGCTTAGTAAATACAGATTCATTTATCGTTGTCAGCGTTGATAAATCATTCTTTATATTTATCTCCATTACTTACTCAACTCCTTATAAACAATATGTACCTTCTTACCTCGCAATCTATCACTAGAACTTTCTAGATCTTCCAAGTATCTCGAAAGAGTTTTGGCTAATCTTTCTTTAATATTATCAACTATGCTTCTTTCTGAGTATGAATTAACATCATCAAGAATTTTCTCTACTTTACTCCGCATATGATTCTATAACCTCTGACATGATAGAATAGATATCATATATATCCTCTAAACTAATTCCATCGATATTAGCCTTCTTACAAGCCTCTTCGAATGTCATTCCATCACTGTTTACATACTGAAATATAAGCATTACCTTAACTATATTTCGATACTCCTGCAGTGTTGGTATTCTTATGGTGCATCCTCCATAAGTAGAACATAACTTATATAAGCTATCCTTATCTACCGTATATGCTAACTCCGATATGGCTGCATAGTCAGGATCTTTCGTAAACTTATACAAACAATAAAGAATGATTGTAATCAAATCATCCTCTTTAAGTGTATTTAAATCTTTAGTAACTTGTCTCATTAGACCCGCTCTCCATAAATCCTGAAGACATAATTCCATTAAAATCTTCTTCAGAGATTTTTATATCATTTGAAAGCTGACTTATCTCTTCTACTATACATCTATTAACTTTGTTCAATACTGTCATTACGACAACTTCCATAGAACTAGGTAAATGTCATAAGATAATATTATCATCTAAATATTTTTTATAATACTTAACTTCATTAAATGTAGGAGAATTGTCAAGCTTAGTATTTAACTTATCTTCATAGGCTGTCGGCAAAGTTATCTTATTCAGTAAACTTAACAGGCATGAAATATAAATATTTTTGTATTCATCTTTATTTGTTTTAAATACTCTAGGAATATTTCTCTTTATAATTGAAGGAACAGATTTTAGTGTCTCTACAACTCCTTCAAATAATCTTTCTCTATTAGAGATATCATAAGACTCTTTACATTCCTCTACATAACCTACATAATCTCAATCATCAAATTTAGGATCTACTATTCTCTGTTGCTTCTGAACATCAAACGCGCACTTCCTAAAATAAAGAACAGACTTCATGTAATTAAGTACTGACTTTATCTTTGATTTTTCCTTATTCATCATACGTTGATATGTACTATAAGCTAACATCGAAGCAAACTCTTCATAGTCAGATTGTGTTTTAAAATATTTCTGTTTAGCAGCTAACATATAAGCCAACAATCACATATATGTATATGCTTTATTATAGTCACAATCTTCCTTATAAAAGTTCTCGTCGATTCAAATGCACATATCAACATATCTAATATTTGCAGGTTTTACGAATAGTTTCTGATTTGCCATCAAAAATACTATACATATTTACTTAATAGATAAATATGTTACTGATTCCATCAGATCCTTTCTCAACTTGTATCTTAGTATCATAAGAGATATTAAGTTCTTCAACATGATGTGAAATGATAAACATTGACTCAACATCACTTAATTTATTTTGAATAAGATTTAAGATCGCTTCTGATCCCTTTGAATCTAAAAAATCTAATCCCTCATCTAATACAAGAATATTCGAATGAATGTTTAATTGATTGCTCAGTAAATCACGAAGTACTAGCTGAATAATAATATCAACCTTTTGCTTCTCTCCACCAGATAAAGCTTCATAATATTTATTATTTAATAATACATCAATATAGTTATCATCAACTATAATTGATAGTGACTCATTACCAAACACATCTTTTGAATATTCTTTAGCTTTTCTATCCATGTAAGCTACTACATTAACAAGTAAAGCACTTCTAAATTCTCTCTTCGCAAGTGTTATCAAGTCTTGAACTGTTCTTAAATGTTCATTAACATCAATGATACTTGACTCCACACTTAGTTTGTCTGTATATAACTTAGTCAGTAAAGAGTCAACCTCATAAATCTCTGAGATAACTTTAGAATAATTTTCTTGAACATTCTTCAGTCTCTCTGCAGCCTTTATATCTAATTGCTGTAATTTATTAATATTATTGATATCGATCTCAACAGACATCATGTCTTCTTTTACAGCTTCAACATCCTCATCGTAAGTCTTGAGACTAGCATTCATCTCTTTATTATGATCATCAATTATCTTCTTCTTAGTATTTGTAAGTGAAGTTTCTTTCTCTAAAATAGACTTAGTTATCAACTTTGCTGACTTAAGCTTTTCTTTAAGATCTGTAGTATCTATCTTATGAACATTAGGAATTTTCTGGCCACAAGTAGGACACACACCGACAATCGATTCAATTTTCTTTAACTCTTGTTCTAACTGCTTTTCATTACTCTTACATTCAATCGCATCTGATCTTGATTTAAGTAAATCTTTTTCTACAAATTCTAACTTTGAATTAAGTAAATCATTTCCCTTAGATACTAAAGAAGATTTCTTTGTAAGAATATTATTAATTTTATTATTAAAATTAGTTTTCTTTTTGTTTAACTCTTTAAGACTAGACTCATATTGTTTTAATCTATCTTCGATCTCAGATAGCTGTTCATCTACATCACAATCCGAGCTGCACTCATTATAATCATCTAACTCTTTATTGAGCTTTATTAATCTATCTGAATATATTTTTCTTTGAGTATCTATCTCTACTCTCTTGTCTTCATATAATCTTAATCTCTGTCTAAGGTCTTCTTTTCTCGTATCAAGTTTATCTTTAATTGTTTGAACCATATAATCAGACTTAGTAAGATTCTCTAATATAGTTTTTCTAGAACTAGGAGCATTATATGTAAACTTATAAGGAAGACCCTGACCAAGAATAATTATCGATCCTATTAATCTTGAAGTAAGATCAGGAAGATAGTTACTTAATATCTGCTGTGACTCTTTAATTCCTTTCCCCGACCTATCCTCGCCATTTACATAAATCTTCATGTCAGATCTAGGAGTCTTGTATCTTCTAACTACAAACTCATCGTTATCAGCTGTAAACTCTACTTCAACCCAACAATCATTAGGATCTGTATAAATATTTTCTACATTATTAGATAATCCCTGAGCAGTTTCTCCTGTAAGAGCAAAACAAATTGCATTAAAAATACTCGACTTTCCTGAACCATTACTCACGGCACCGTCAGTTTCCATATTATTTTTACCAGATACTATAGAGTATCCCATTTCTTTTAAACATAACTCAGCATCACTAAAACAAAAAAAGTTATGAACTCTTACATTCGAAAATCGTAAAATCAATCTACCTAATCTCCCTCAAGTCTCGATAACTCATAATCTAATATTGCTGTTTGCGCAAATTTAGATTGAGCTAATAATATAAATTGCTTAGTATAATCATCTATCAAAATTGTTTGATTATTCCACTCACTACTACAATCATAACTATAATACATAGTTACTCTTGACTCAACAACATTTCTTAATGACTTAATTTTCTCAGAAACTTTCTTTATAAGTTTCTCTTCGCTAATTGCAGATACAACTGAATGATCACCTAATAAATCTAACTTTGATAAGTCTTCTTCTTTTTCGAATTTCAGCTTATAAAAGTTAAACGCTTCTGGATTTACATATGATTCTAAGCTAAGTGTCTCATCATCATTAATAGTTAGAATGTAAACTCTATGCTTAAAGTTAAATGCATCCTCATTGAAATTTTGACCTGTTAAAATACCTACAATATAGATATTATCTATCTTACCTTCATTATGAAGATGACCATCGAAAAACATCTCGCAATTGTTTTTAATATTGTCTACAGAAAATCCTGTTTGAGATACAAACTTACCGTATTGAACACCTGCTAGATCTTGATGTGCAAATACAATATTTCTTTTATTCTTATCTATAAAATCACTTACATTTAAAGCTACTTCTGTTTTTATATAAGGTATAAATGTGAAGTCTATATGATCGCTAACATTTATTGTTTTAGGTTTTTGAATAACATCAGCGTTGATACTTTCAAAAAACTTTGTCGATGAATACTCGAGTGTATTAATATTTGATTCATGATTGCCTACTAAAAAATGCTTAGGAAGTTTATTCCACTTAATATCTTGCAGTGCTGTCATTTCCTCAGCAGATAAATCTGGTCGATCAAATGTATCTCCTAAAAATATCTCCTCATCGCACTTATTTGTTTTGGCTAATTTCTCAAACCAGTTAATAGATTTAATTAGACCCTCAAGTCTTTGAGAATATTTTCTGCCTCTTTTTCTAAGAATACTTGAATAAGTAGACCAATGTATATCGCCACATATCGCTACTCTTTTCATTAACACCAATCCTCAGAATATTTTTCTATAAGCTTAAATAATTCTCTAAGATCTCTTGCTTTATGTCTCCTATCTTTATAATAAATCCACATCCACTTAAATCTATTAAACTTTCCAAATACTTTATTTTTAATTATGCGATTTAAATACTCCTCACTTTCTTCAAAATAATTTGTATTCATAATCGTATCACACAATTCGCTAGCTTCTAATAAACTAGGATCGATCATATCAGGATCTTCGAACTCTTCGCTCCAGCTCATTTGCTTTTTCAACTCAAACTTGACGGCATCGTTTATACTATTAATGATCCTTTCATTACATGCCATTATCTTTGCAACCATTTTTTATACTCCTAGAACCTCACATATAATATAATCTATAATTAACTCTAATGGAAACTCATCATACTTAAACATATACTCAACATTAGAGAGAAACTTTAAGATCTTTTCTAATTGACTACTACTATAATATCCTACATTATATTTCTTTATAACAAAAAATTGTTTATCAGAAACACCTACATCTTTTGCTGAACATCTTGGATTTGTCTGTATATTCAATATTATGTTAAAATTATTCAGTAATGTAGTAGTAAGTCCTAACGGTGATATGTCTAAATGATCTACTATCTTTATAATATTTCGTATCGATTTAATATCTTTTTTAAGAATCGCATTAGATAAATCCCACAAAGTAAGACTTGCATTAACATCAAACTGGCCTTCATCGATCATCTGATTAAGAATAAGTGATTGCATTCCCTTATCAAATATGGATAACTTTCCAATATCATTTAAAAATCTGAAATAATTTCCACCATAAATAGACAATAACCACTCTATGTCTTGTTTATTTATTCCAGGAAGCTTTGCAATTGCGTAATCTATAATTTGCCAGTCCATCAATTTAGGAAACTTAATAACACTCTTAGACTTCTTGCAAATAATAATACAATTATCATGAGTCAGTGTTGACTCCCACTTATCTATTTTTATTACATATAAATTTGTATCTTCTATGAATGAGTCATCAGGTATCTCATTAATATCATCTATATACTTGATATCTAACTTCCATATATCACTTAACTTACTTAAGTACTGTCTAGCAATAATCTCTGAATACTCATCACCAAGTTCCCACACCATAAATCTTTCACTTATGGTCTTGTCTTCAATACTATTTTTTAATTGCTCTATGTTCATATGCTTCTATTAAACATCTTTCGAAATAAGATTTCTTATTATTCATAAGATTAATGTACACTCCCATGTGTTTAAAGATCAAATACAAATCTAAAATATTATTTCTTCTAACACACTCATGATTCAAAACTCTAATAAATAATGACAAATCAAATTTATTATACTCATCCGAGAAATTAATTTTATTTAAAATTGATAATACATTAAAGAGGGGTGCATCTTGTATTCTATCAAGTAAATTAACACAAACATCCCTAAGTCTATTCATATCAGTTCTATTTGCTACTTGAACTTGACCAGGAGTAGAACAAACATCTAAAACGTAATCTATTTCTGAATTAGTTACATACTCTCTCAAAAAATCTCTACTAAATAAACTCATTTGAAGTAAATAACTTCTACTTAAAATTGTATCCAAAACTCTTTCTTTGATAGAGCTTATAATGATAATGTATGCATATTGAGAAGGTTCCTCAAATAGTTTTAAAATTACATTTTGTTTTGACAGAGAAATCTTATCTATGTCAATTAAGTACAAAGACTTTGTCTGACTCTGATTAATCTCATCAATAAAAGAATCAGACAGGCTTTCACTTACATCAAATAAATCTAAATTAAATTTGTCTGAGATATACTCACATACGCTATGTTTTCCAGATCCTTCCTCTCCAATTAACAAAATCGAATGAGGCAAACTATCCTCTGTAAACATATCTATCTCGTTAAATAACTTTTCTTGTCCTTTAATCATATATACCTAATTAAATTATATTAAAAAGGATACTC